>Ga0082212_10002708_pt1 | contig 25578 bp, 26 predicted proteins | sample TergutNt197P3_FD_71548 | JGI IMG/M metagenome (GOLD analysis project Ga0082212, IMG submission 71548) | Neocapritermes taracua P3 segment gut microbial communities from Petit-Saut dam, French Guiana - Nt197 P3 | ecosystem: Host-associated > Arthropoda: Insects > Digestive system > Gut ...
ATATGCCAAATTATCTGCTTTCAGAGACTGCTTTATTTTCAAGTCATCTTTTTTGGCTAATTCATATTTATCTCCAAGCCCCAAACTAGACTGTGTTACTAACACATCATATTCTCCATTATAGTCATATCTATATGTATATTCCAAAGATATTTCTTCATATGCTGGTGCACCATATATGTTGTCTGTAATTCTAGGTACTTCAGTTTGCATTTTTCCGCCTTGCCCGAGTGTGTTTTTGTATATATTTTCCAGTTCTTCCATCTTTGCAAAATAGTTTTCATCTGCAGATTCTGTTCTATAAGATAAAACCTCTCTTTGGTTTTTTAATATAATATATGAGCTTCCATTTTTGCAAACTAATGCAATATAGAAATCTTTATTATACATGGTTATCTTAACAAATGGACTTGCATAATCATATGCAAAATCTATTACAACTTCTCCATATTGATTTATATATCCATATTTCCCAGCTTTTTTAATATTTATAAATGGATTTTGGTACAAATCTTCATTTAATTCAGTTACATATCTAAAATATTCAGTATTATATGCAAGCTCGTTTTTATTTTCTTTATTTTTTATATTTTGTGCTAAACTCTTATAAAAAATACATATTACACATACTATAACTATTGCTGTTATTAAAACAATTGCTACAGATATTGCAGAAGTACTGTCTATTTCTACCAAATTTTCTCTTAGGCTCTTTAATATTATTAATATTCCAGATATTAATGGAAAAAGTGCGACTGCAGGCTCTTTAATAAATATGAAGCATATTGTTAATATTCCAAATATATATGCAATATTAAATGTTGGAATTTTTTTATGATTAAAATATTGAATTATATTTAATAATGTTGTACATCCAAGTAATATGTATATGCTTATTAATATATTATGGACAACATAATTTTCTTGTATGGTAAGCAATGTTTCGGATTGTGGTATATATATTGTGAATATAATTATTAATATACCAAACATTATATTCATAAATCCTATACATAGATTTACAATTTTCCCTCTCATAATTTAACTCCTAAATTTTTCATATGTTTATTTTTTATTTCTTATGTTTAATATTTTTTCTATTTCGCTATATATTTCTTCATGTATATCTTCTCTTGTTCTTAGCTCATTGCCTTTAACACATTTTATTTCATGCCATCCATATTTTGGAACTAATGTACAAGCTGAGTTATAGCTGTCTTCTAGGTGTTTAGCATCATTCTCATGTATATCTTTTCCGTCATCTCCAGTAAATTTGTTTTTTCGTTCTGCAATTAACTCAATTGCTTTTTTAGGTGGCATATTTAAGAAAAAAACTTTTGATGGCTTTGGTAGTCCATATATATTAAATTCCAAATCAAATAACCAATCTAGAAATTTCTCTCTTTCTTTTTCGTCATGTATTTTTCCTGCCTGATGCACCATATTTGCTGTTGTATATCTATCTGCCAATATAATTCCGTCATTATTATAATATTCTTCAAGCTCTTTTTTAAATGTTGCATATCTATCTACTGCATAAAATGTTGATGCAATATATGGGCTGATTTTTTTTGCGTCAGTTCCAAATTCTCCAGACAAGTACATTTTCACAAGTGCAGATGAAGGGCTGTTATAGTTTGGAAAGCTCACAGTTTTATAACCTATATTATTATTTGTTAGTCTTTCTTTTAATAATTCAAATTGTGTTTGTTTACCACTTCCGTCTGTGCCGTCTATTACAAACAATCTCCCCATTGCTTCCTCCTATTTCTTATCTATTCTTTTGAATAAAGGCTCAATGTTTTCTAGTTTTAAGTTTGGTTTAACAGTTATAAATTCCCAGCTTGGTTCTTTTATTTTTAAATAAGTTCTTAATTTTGCACAAGCACCTGGTATAATTGGCTCAAATAAGTTTGATAAATTTGCAATAACTGTGCTACATGTATAAATTATGTTATTGAAATTTTCTATATTATTCTTTTTAGCTATCCACGGCTCTTTAGTATCGTAGAACTTGTTGGTTAATTCCACCAACCCCATTATTCGATTTACAGCTTCCCTGAATTCTAAATTTTCAATTAGTTTTTCTACATCAGTATAAGTATTTTTTATTTCGGATTCTATTTCTTGAGCTAATTTGCCATCTGGAATTTCGTCTAATTCTTTAAATTTTAATGTTCTATTTACTAGGTTTCCAAATTTATTTAATATTTCTCCATTATGTGTGTTTTCAAAATCTTCTATTGTAAAATTGGTGTCTTTCTTTTCTGGTCCATTTGCCAATAGATGGTATCTTAGTGAATCTGGCTCATATAGTTCCAGTGCTTCAAGTGCTGTCATCCCTACTCCTTTGCTTTTAGAAAATTTCTGGTCATTAAAGTTTAAATATTCAGTTGAAACGATTGTATCTACTAAACGATAATTTTCTTCTTGGCCTAACAACAATGCATTTAATATAATACTATGAAAAACAATATTATCTTTTCCATGACACATATATATTTTATTATTTTTATTTTCTTTCCAGAAATCGCACCAATCTAGTCCTTGCTCTTCACATAGTTTCATTGTATCTGTAACATATCCTAGTACTGCTTCTATCCATACATACATTTTCTTGTTTTCATATCCATCAACCGGAATGTCTACACCCCAGTTCAAATCTCTTGTTACAGCTCTATCTAGCAATCCTTGTTTTAAATATTTGTCTGTTTCGTTTTTTGCATTTGTTCTCCAATTTAAATTTACTTTTTTAGTATGTTCTTCTATTTGTTTCTGAAATTTTGATAACGCAAAATAAAGGTTTTTATTTTCTTTTTCAATGGTTTTACTGTTACAATCTAAACATATACTGTTTTTTAGTTCCTCAATTGTTGGCACATGCAAGCAATTATCACATTGGTCTCCTTTTGTTTCTTCTCCACACGAAGGACATTTTAATTTCATTTCTCTATCTGATAAAAACTTATTACAGTTTTCGCAAAATGGTTGTTTTTCTAATTTCTCGTAAATGTATCCATTATCATATAATTTTTTAAATAATGCCATTACTTTTTCTTTATGATATTCTGTATCTGTTTTTGTATATAAATCATATGAAAATTCAAGTTTATTAAAAGTAGTTCTAAATTCTTCATGATATTTATCAGATATCTCTCTTGGTGAAACACCTTCTTTTTTTGCTCTTTCAGTAATAGGAGTTCCATGACAATCAGAGCCAGATACATAGAATACTTTATCTCCTTTAAGTCTATGATATCTTGCTAAAAAATCACCAGAAATCAGGCCCACTATATGCCCCAAATGCATTGAGCTATTCGCATATGGCCACGCTCCTCCTATAACTATATTCTTGTTTTTCATATATCTCCTTTACTAATATGGTTTTCTATTGCTATCCCAAGGTACTCGTCCAACATCTTCTTCGTTATCATCTCTAGAATCATCTTTCTCTAATTCGTCATTACCTATTTCTGGTTCTTCTGAGCTCTCTTCTATATTTCTTTCATTTACTTTTTCTACAACTTTATCTTCTGCAAATCCATATTTACATAGTATGTTTACTCTGTTTTCTCTCAATCTTTCTAGAATCTCTTTGTTATCTGGCTGATATTTCATTACCTGTTCAATTTGTTCTTCGTTTTTCTTTAATTCATCTTCACACATTTCCATAGTGTTAGGCTCAACATTTGGATTTTCATTTAATGTAACTTCTCTTTCTTTTCCATCTGCTCCAATTTGTTTAAATGCTCTTTGTTTTTCATCATTTAATCTTTCTATTGTTGCATCTTCTGAAACACCTCTTAATTTAGTTTCTAGTTTATCGTCATACCTTCTATTGTCTACTACGGTTTCACCTTGTATTAAAACATGTTCTTCTTTTAATGTATCTCCACCTTGACTTGGAAATTTTATGGCATAAACTTTTTCGGCATTTTCCGAATTATCTATTTCCTCAGGAAGTGTATTCCCCAAATTTGTTAAGCTTGAAGCTTGTAAAATTGTAATTACTCCTGTTATTTTAGAAGGGTCTCTTCCAGTTGCTTCCGAAACCTTGTCTTTTAATTCCTTTGGTACATTTACTTTACCTTCATGATTGTTTTCATTTATTGGCTCTTCAAATTCTTCTTCTTTATTTTCTCCTGTACCAATTGGTGGCTCTCCCTCATTTTCTTCCTCTAGCTCTTCACCTTCTGGCAACTCCTGCTCTGGCTCTCCTTCTGTTATTCCTTCACCTTCTGGTGGCTCTATTTCCAACTCTTCTTCAGTTTTAATCCCAGCAATTTTAGCAGCTTCCTTTGGACTCTTTGGAATTAATTCATCTTCCAATATTTTATCTGTTAGTTCCTCCATATTCTTTGGAATAAAGTTTTCCAAATCTTCTTGGCTTAATATTCCGGCAAATCCACTGGTATTTTCATCTATCTTTTCTTTAACTGTTTTTGCTAGTTCAATATTTTCTTTTCCTTCATGATCTTTAACTACACATGCAATGTCTTCACCATCAGAATTTACTATTACATCCATTTGTTTACCTTTATAATTTATTGGTACAACAAATGTATTTACAAGATTTCTGGCATCATCAATTTCAGAATACTTATTATCTTTAGAGTTCATGTGGTCAAATAATGTGTTTATTCTTTCTGTGTCAATTGTCACATCTTCTTTGTCTTTTAACGTTTCTGAATTTTCCAGTGTTGTAGCAGTCATCCAAGATTTCTCTACATAGTTTAATTCTTTCACTTTCATTTTCTTACCTCCATTTATCCGATTAATAACGCTCTGGCCCTTCTTGTGTATTTATTTCTGCTTGTATTTCTGGCACTACTTTTTCAGGAGCACCTACATGGTAATATGCACATAATGAAGCTATTTCTGAAGTGGCAGAGTCATCTGCTTGTTTTATTAAGTCTATATCTCCATTTGCTCTTTGTATATTTATTTCTCTTCTATCCATTGTTTCTTTTAATGCTCTAATAAATTCTTCCTGTTCTGAAATTGTTGCATCTAATTGCTCACCTTGAATTCCAACTACAATTAATGCACCAGTTTCATCTCTATATTGTATTGTATGTGTATCTTTATGTTCTAAATTAGTTACAGTTTTATTTGATGTTGCTCTGTCATCCATTAAATGAGATATTTCCTTATTATATTTGTTTCTATCTTCTACCATTCCAGTACCAGGTTGAAGCATAGCTATTTTATCACTTCCCATGCCTGCTTCTTTATTTCTAAATCTTAGAACTATTATTGGGCCTCCCATCTCAGATAATCTTTCACCATCCAGTTTATCTGTTATACTTTTTGGCTCCAATACAGTTAGAGTTTGTTTTATATTTCCCGGATCCATTCCAGCTTTATCGCAATATTCTTTTATTGCGCCTTTATATTGTCCTGGAAAACTTCCTGATATTTCTTCCCTTTCTTTTTCTTCTTGTTCTTTTTTAAGTTCTTCTTCAGTTACTTCTTGTCCATTATATATGTGGTGTCTTCTAAGAATGTCTCTATCATTTCTAGGCTCTAGTTTTTCACCATCTGCTATTTTTTCAGATAAATCTTTTAAGTTAAATTCTTCATCAGGAATTAGTTCTTTTTCTAATGTACTTTTAAGTCTTATTCCATTCTCCACTAATTGAGATGATTCTATTTTTTCCATAATTTTTGCTTTTACATTGTCTGTAATTCTAAGACTGTTCTCATTACTGTTATCTATTATCGCCAAATCCTCATAATCCGAATCAACTATCAGGTATATTTTAGATTCTTTTACATTAACCGCTATAACATATGTCTTTTTTAATCTATTGTTATTTATTGTATCTTCATCAATTCCCATTGCTTCATCTGGGTTGTTTTTTAAGTAATCGGATAATGTTGATATATCTTCAGTTTGAGGTATTCCATTTAACCTTTTTATTTCATTTGATTTCATATATGTATTTGCTAATATCCATGATTTTTCAATTGGACTAAGACTGTTATGCTTTTTTTCTTCCATAAATTTCTCTCCTTATATTATTTTAATTTTTGCTCTATTTTATTTGCTAGTTCTTGTGCTCTTTTAGTAATGTGCTCTAAATTTTCACCTTCTATCATAACTCTTACCTTTGGCTCTGTCCCTGATGGCCTTATTAATACTCTTCCATTGTTTGCGAATTCTATTTCTAAATCTTTAATCATTTTTATAATTTCATTATCTTTTTCATAATTATATTTTTTATCTTCAGAAACTTTTGCATTTATTAAAACTTGAGGGTATATATTTATTATTTTTGCCACCTCAGAAGCTTTTTTGTTTTTTTCCATTATTGCTTTCATTAACATAAGCGAAGTTAAAATTCCATCTCCAGTTGGGTTATAGTCTAACATAATAATATGTCCCGATTGTTCTCCACCTATATTATACCCATTTTTAAGCATTTCTTCTAAAACATATCTGTCTCCGACAGCTGTTTGAATTAGATTTATATTTTTGTTATTTGCATATTTATTTAACCCTAAATTACTCATAACTGTTGATACTAATGTGTTTTTATTCATTAATTTTTTTTGTAACATATAATCCGATAAAATAGCCATTATAGCATCTCCATCTATAATATTCCCTAATTCATCTACTGCTAAACATCTGTCTCCATCTCCATCATATGCTATTCCTAAGTCTAAGTTATTTTCTTTTACAAAATTAGAAATCGTATCTAGCTTTGTAGACCCGCAGTTCTCGTTTATATTTATTCCATCTGGGTTATTGTTAATTATTTTATAATTAATTCCCAGTTCTTTAAAAATTCGCTCTGAAACCATATATGTTGCACCATTTGCTGTATCTATGCCAACTGAAAAATTTTTATTACGAAAATCGTCTTTAAAAATTTCTTTAAAAAAGTTTATATATTCTTCTACATAGTCTAATTTAATTTCAGATACGCCTATTTTATCTGCAACAGCTGTTAATGTTGATAGCTTCTCTGAGTCCATTATTTCTTCTATTTCTTCTTCAATAGCATCTGGTATTTTCATTCCTTTGTTACTAAAGTATTTTACTCCATTAAACTCAAATGTGTTGTGTGATGCAGATATTACAACTCCTGCATCAGCATTTAGCTTTTTTGTAAGGTACGCTACTGCCGGTGTAGGTATTACTTCAAGTAACTTTACATTTGCTCCATAACTTAAAAAGCCTGCTGTCATTGCACTTTCTATAAGTGTTCCAGATATTCTTGTATCTCTTCCAATTAGTATTGTTGGAGTGTGTCTTGAATGTTTTGAAAGTATATATGCACCTGCTTTAGCTACTCTAAATACTAAATCTGGTGTAAGCTCTGTATTTGCTATTCTTCTAATACCATCTGTTCCAAAATATTTCCTCAATGTGTTTTCCTCCTTGCATCATTATATATATATATTATAATAATTTCAATGTTTTTGTGAAGATTTTCAAAAGCAGGTTGCCAGTAGGGACGGTTCTCGTGGCAGGAGGCAGACAGAGGGACGTAACAGTTGTCTAATATTTAAAAATCACCCGTTCGACCCCCGATGCCACGGGTCTGTCTGTGTCGTAGGGCCCCAATTTTTAAATATTAGACAACTGTTACGTCCCTCTGTCTGCCTCCTGCCACGAGAACCGTCCCTACTGGCAACCCACTTTTCTCCATCCACTTTTTAGGCAATTCCGTCCTTTTTTTCTTCCACTTTGCTTTTTTCGTTCTCTTTTTGTTTACGTTCTACACTAAGGTTTTTTATTAAAATTTTCTTCAACACATCTTCTCTAATATCTGCAATTAATGTTCCATCTTTTGCAATCGATATCCTTCCAGTTTCTTCTGAAACAACAACTACTATGGCATCAGATTCTTTTGAAATTCCTATCGCTGCTCTGTGCCTTGTACCAAGTTCTCTTGCAATATCTTTGTCGCTTGATAATGGTAGCATACATGATGCAGCTGCAATTTTATTTCCTCTAATTACAATTGCGCCATCATGTAATGGTGTTTTAGGCTCAAATAGGTTTACTAGTAACTGAGGAGATATTTCTGATTCCATTAAAACACCAGTTGAAATAATATCTTGTATTTTTATATCTCTTTCTATTACTATTAATGCCCCTTTTCTTTGTTTTGAAAGTTCCATTGTTGCTATTGCAATTTTATATATGTTTTCTTTTGTTTTTGCCTCAATATTTCTATCTATCCCAAAAAATTTACTTATTTTATTTGTTCCGAAGTTGCTCTAGACCTCTTCTTAATTCCGGTTGAAATACAATCATCAACATTACAACACCATAGTTCATAATATTTGACAATACTGTATTTAATATATTTAATCTCAATATCCTACTTAAAAAAGTTATAATAACAAGAAATGCTATTCCTTTCATAAGCTGTCCAGCTCTTGTTTCTTTAAGTATTTGAAATGCTTTATACACAATAAATATAACAATTAATAAATCTATTATTGTAAATATTAATCTAACTGGATGTAAAAACTGGTCTGTTATGTATCCTAATATTTCTGTTTGATAAATTCTATTTAATTCTTCAATCATTATTTCCTCCAATAAATATTTATTAGCTAACAAATAGTGGATATAGCAATCCCACTAATACCGAAAATACCATTAGCCCAACAACAAGCCCTGCTATTACTTTTTTTAATATTTTTTGTATATCTACTTTATCTTTATTAAATTTGAACATTTTTTATTACCTCTTTCTAACATTATAAATCTATATATAACTATAACATAATAAAATTGTTTTTTCAATACATAAAAAAAATCGTGCCACGAGAACCCTCCCCCTTGGCACGCGCTGGCACGATTTTTTTATTTTAAGTATATTGTGGGGTTTACAAGCTCCCCATCTTTATACATTTCAAAGTGCAAATGTGAATTATCTGCAATCTCAAAACTTGCTGTATCTCCGACTGTGGCTATTGTTTGCCCCTTCTCAACATTCTTTCCTTCCGAAACAAATTCAGTTGTTAGCAAATTTGAATAAATGGTTTTAAACCCACTTCGGTGTGCTATAGTAATTGTTACACCATATCTCGGATCATTTTTTATACTTTCTATTGTTCCATCCTCTGCAGCCACTACTATCCCTGTCTTATTTGCAGATATGTCTATTCCAGAATGAGTTGTCCATTCTTCTAATGTATTAGAATATATTAATGTATCCATTGCAAAATCTTTTATAATATCACCAGATACAGGTGCAATAAATTTAAGCTCCGCTTCTTTTGGTATATTTTCTTGAACTGTGTTTTTCTCTTCTTCCACCACTGGAGCTTCAACCTCTGCTGTCACTGGAGTTGTATCTACTCTATTTTGATTACTCGTTTGGCTTTTTACTGCATTTCTAACATTTGTTACTTCGTCTCTGGTTTTATCAGAAGTAATACTTGTTTGTCTTATATCATTATTCTCAACAATTGCATTCATCTTACTCATCTCTAACAGCCTTGTATCCGACTCTTCTCTCAATTTTCTATTATACATAACAAATATAGCTACAAATGCAACTATCGAAATAACTAAAGTTATACTAAAAGCATATAGCATTCTTTTTAAGTTCTCTTCTTCAAGAATTGCTCTTCTTCTCATATTAAATACCTTCCTTTTCTGTAAATATTTAATATAATTATTTGCAAAATTCTAAAGATTATTCAAGAAATAGAAAAATTCTCCAAACTATATTTCTATATTTTTGTAATAATGTTTGATTATTTGTTTATAATCCATTCCCTGTTTTGCCAAAGCATCGCTTCCACTTTGACTTAAACCAACTCCATGTCCATATCCAATTACAGCAAATTTTATATTGTCGTCTAATAATTCAATTAAAAAATTAGCTGATTTTAATTCAAATATTTTCCTTGCTTGGACTCCAGAAATAGTAGTGTTTCCAATTTGGATATTTTTTACTCTTCCTCCATCTGTTAAGTCCAATATTTTTATATATTGTTCTAAAGAAAAGTCGATTACAAAATTTGGATGGTTTTCCAGCATCTTCACCACCAACTCATCTTTTGAAATTATTTTCTCTGAACTATAATCGCTATATACATCTTCTCCAGAAGTCTCTACAACTTGAAGATATGGGTAATCTCCACCCCAGACATTAACTGGAAGCTCTGTAACCCCGCCACTATTACTATGGCATAATGCATTTATAGGCTCGCCTTCATATGTTATATATTTTCCTTTCGTAGAATTTACTGAACCAACAATTCTATTCCAATATTCATCTTGTTTTCCATTTTCCCATTTTGCATATCTATCCTCTTTTGAAATCCAAGCTTGACAACATAAATAACTATCACATATATTTGCACCTTCATGTTTACTTCCATTTTTCACCTTATGTATAACATATGTTCTAGCAACAACAGCTTGAGCTTTCAAAGCCTCTCTTTCATATGTTGCTGGCATTTCTGCCGATACAACTCCACACACATATTCGTCTAGTCCAATATCTTCTACCAATCCCGTTTCTATATGCAATAATTTTATATGACTTAAATTACCATAATCATATGGTAGCTGAACTGAAACCGGTTCAAATTTGTTTGTAAAAATAATTGGCAATGCAAAAACCAACAAGACTATAAATAAAATATATATAATTAATTTTTTCAAAGCTATACCTCCTATGGTTATGTAATAAATTTGGTTTTGAGTTCGTTTAAAATTCTTCTTTCCAGTCTCGATACTTGAACTTGAGAAATTCCCAAAATCTCTGCAACTTGAAGCTGTGTTTTCTCTTTAAAATATCTTAATTTTATAATTTCTTTATCTCTTACATTTAATGTTTCTATTAGCTCTAATATTGCAATTTTGTCTATTAATTTATTTTGTTCTTCTGAGTCTACAATTATTCTTTCTATTTTTTCATTAGAATTTTCCAATGTTGTTTCATTAATAGATGTTACCAATCTCATCGATATATTTTTTAAATTTCTGCTTATTTTTATAATCCCATCATCTCTTAGAAATTTCTTTATTTCTCCCAACATATATTGAACTGTATATGTTGATAATTGAACATTAAACTTAAAGTCAAATCTTTGTATGGCTTTTATAAATCCAATACATCCTATCTGATATAAATCTTGGGTTTCAACTCCTCTTCCTATAAACCTTCTTACAATACTCCATATTAGCCCGATTATTTTTTTCTATAAGTTCGGCCAATGCAACTTCATCTCCATTTTGAGCTTTAATAATAAGAGATTTGTTATTTAATTTCATATGTACTATCCAATTTACTTTCTTCTATTTTTTTAGTCATTGTAATTTTTGTTCCAAGCCCAACAATGGATTCAATTTTAATATCATCCATAAAATTTTCCATTATAGTAAATCCCATTCCCGAACGTTCAAGATTACTTTTCGTTGTATATAACGGTTCTCTCGCTTCTTCTACATCCTCAATTCCTTCGCCATTATCAGACACTTCCATTTCTATTTCATTTTCGTATAACCTCGCTATTACTTTCACAATTCCATCTGAACTTGGATATGCATGAATTATTGCATTAGTAACTGCTTCTGAGATTGCTGTTTTAATATCTGCAATTTCTTCAATTGTCGGATCCAACTGTGATGCAAAAGAAGCAACTGCTATTCTCGCAAACGCTTCATTAACCGATTTACTTAAAAATTCTATTTTCATCTCATTTTTCAATACTTTGTTCATGATACATGTTCTCCTTCCCTTATTGGTATTATTTTTAGAACTCCACTCATTTCAAAAACTCTTTTTATTTTTTCATTTAAATTTATAAGTTCTACTTTTCCTCCAAAACAACTGGCTGTTTTATATCTTCCAATTATTAGTCCTATTCCTGCACTGTCCATAAATACAACCCTATTAAAATCAAACACAACTCTTTTAGGCATAAATCTTTGAATTTCATAGTCCGCTCTCCTCCTTATTCTATCTGACATATGATGGTCTAACTCTTCTGTAATTTCAAAAACGAGTGTCTTGTCCTCAATAAAATGTTTCACATTCATGTTTGTCCCTCCTCCTAAGGGTGTGTCCCTTCTCATTATATTCTTTTTTTTCTTAACTTGTCCTTCGGAGAATTGTAGGAGGTTTTGTCATATATTAGGAAGTTTTCGACATATTAATAAGTAGTTTTGTTCTGCACAACTTCAATTATTTGTACAATAAAATCTCCGATTACCGGCACATTAAGTCTCACAATCCTCTGTAGGGTTAATATTATTAATGCAGTAACAATTGTAACTCCTATACCAATTCCTATCCCTCTAAAAACACCTGCTAATAAATTCCTTTTAATTAATTCTTTTTTACTACTTAATATATACGATAGTTCTAATAAGTTTGATTTTTCCAGATTATTATTTAATCTGTTAATTTGACTTTTCACTTTTCTAAAAAACATAAAAAACACCCAAACCTTTAATTTAGTTTGAGTGTTTTTTGTTAAAATATTCATTCTTTAGATTTTACCCAATATTCTATTATTACTTCAGTAACTTCAACTCCTTTTGGCGGGTCTTCTCTCATTAACTGTGCTTCGGTTTTACCAATAGATTCTAATATTGAATTTTGCAGTTCATAAACCATTCCAGTTCTTGTATTTTCATATTCACTTCTTAAATACCAAAGCATTCTTCCATTCGATATTTTTAAGTTTGGTATTTGACCACTGGCTATTTGACTATATGTAATACCGCTCTTTGTTTTTGTTTCTGTTTTTGTTAATGTATATAATGGTTTTTTTAATGAATCTAATATTGGATTCCCAAGACTATCAACATGATATTCCACCAATCCTACTGTTACTGTTAATGAAATTGGTTTGTTTTGATCTATAGCAAAATCTATCATACTTGTTGTATCATCTTCATTTGTAATTTCGATTTGTGTTGATGATGTATACATCCCTGTGCTTTCAATATCATTTTCATAAACTCCTGCAGCAATTTGGCTAATCGCAGTATTAATATTTTCTTGAAGTTGTGCTGCATCAAACAACCCAACTGCTGAATAATCTGAAAAATCATACCAGCCTGATGTTTTATCTGTATTTAATTTATCATATAGTGGCTTTGCTAATGTAGAGCTAGCTGTTCCTGCTCCTTTACATGTTGTACATTTTGTAGTAGTGTATCCATTTCCTTTACATGTTCCACATACTCCATCTCCTGGCTTAATATTGCTATTTTTTGTACCACTACCTTTAGTATTACATGCTGTACATCCAGCAGTACTTGAGCCACTTCCAGTAGTACCAGTCCCTTTACATGTTCCACATACTCCATTTCCTGGAATATTGTTACTACCTTTAACATTACATTTTGTACAAGCAGTATATCCCTCTACACATTTCGCACATGGTGCTAATTGATTTGCCATGCTCATATTTCCTTCACTTGGTTTTAAAGTTAAAGCTGCAAATCTACCAACATCATTATTTGTATCTAAATCTGTTCCTATAGTAAAGAACATTGGCCCTGGTTTGCTTTTTGCAATATATGCCTCTTTAAGAAGTGTTTTATAATGTGATGCTGTTAACACTGTCCAATATCCACCATCTAGTGTTCCATCTGCACCTCCTGCACTACCTCCTGCTCCAGGAACAACATTTGCTGTATGTATATTTGGCGCTCCGTCTGTTATTATCATTATTGCAGGAACATTATTTCTATAATTGTAATTCATATGTTCTGTATCGGTGCTATCCACCTGAAGTGCACTTCCTGGCCCAGTTAATTCATTATATGCCAACAAAATTCCTTTTTGTGTGTATGTACCAGAGCCAGTGCTATATGATTTTGTACCACCACCTGGTACTCCTAAATTATTTTTATTTAATGTAATAGTAGTACCCGAATAAGATAACGCATTAGCTGTCTGGTTATAATGTCCTAAGTCAAGGATTTTTTCTGATGCTGCATTTGTTGAAAATACTACTACTGCAATTCTATTATATTCATTTTCTAAAACCGAATATATTGTTGAATTAACACAATCTGCTAAAGTTTTTATTCTAGCAGCAGTCATACTCGCAGATAAATCCAATACAAAAACGAGATCATATCCACCTGTTGTATTTGTAGCTATGCTTAATCCTTCTGAATTTATTCTTTCTTTTACAATAACATCTATTGCAAGTGCCGATTTTATTCCAAGCTCTATAAACCATTTTATTTCATCTTCTGTACACATTTTAGGTATATAAGCTAATTCTCCACCAATAATCGCTACTTTTTTTAACAATTCATCATTAAATCCATCTCCAAAAATTCTTTTCAATTCGTTAAAGTTGTCTATCATTGATGTATCTCCACTTCTCAGTAAAACATCTGACATACGCTTGTCCAAACGATTTTTCAATTCCAATACTTCTGATTTAAAACCAGCCTCTTCTGCACTTTTTATTGCAGCATTGTTAGTTAATATTGTATTTATAGAAACTGCAGCCAATACTAACAGTATCATTACTGCCATTATCATAGTAAGCATTGTTATACCTTTATTACTTCTCATATTACTACTTCTCCTCCTTTGAACTAATAAAAATCTGCATATTACTATTATATCCTATACAATTTTTCTTTTCAAGCCTGTATTTCTTTTTTTCACATCAACATTATTTATCATAAATTCAATTAAATTATTGTTTCCTATTACTATTAGTAATTTCTTTGCTCTTGTAATTCCAGTATATAATAAATTTCTTGTAAGTAGTTTATTTGAAGATTGTGGTATTGCCAAAATTACAACATCAAATTCACTTCCCTGTGCTTTATGTATTGTTATTGCATATGCATGTTCCAGCTGGTCTAGTTCAGAAAACAAATACCACACATTTTTTCCATCATCAAACTCCACTTTCATTTGTTTTTCTTCCGTATCTATTTTTATAATTCTTCCAAGCTCGCCATTAAATGCTCCTGTGCCTCGCTCTCCTTCTTTTTCCCAATATATATCGTAATTGTTTTTTATTTGCATTACTCTATCGCCTTCTCTAAACTCTATATTTCCATAAGTTTTTTCTTCTGTGTTTTCTATTTTAGGGTTTAGGGCTTGTTGCAAACTTTGGTTTAATTCTTTTGTTCCAATCATTCCTTTTTTAGTTGGAGTTAATACTTGTATATTATTAAAAAATTCATAATCTCCATATTTTTTAAGTCTTTCTTTGCTTAATGATATTACATTATACAGCATTTTTTCTTGATTCGATTCATTAATATAGAAAAAATCTTCATTAGCATCTTTTTCATAATCTTTTTTTCCAATGAAATTAATTCCATTATTCACATCATGTGCATTAACTATAATCTTGCTTTTTGCTGCTTGTCTGAAAATCTGATTTAAAACTACTGTTTCAAACTTCTCACAGTCTATTATGTCTTTTAATATACTTCCAGGTCCTACTGATGGCAACTGATTTATATCTCCAACAAATATTATCTTTGTACCCAGATAAACTGCTTTTACAATATAGTTCATAAGGAAAATATCTACCATCGACATTTCATCTATAACTAAAATATCTGCATCTATAGGCAAAACATCTATATCTATACTTCCTAGTTTATCTTCTTCAAACTTTCCTATTTCCAATAGCCTATGTATTGTTTTTGCTTCTTCTCCTGTTGTTTCGTTTATTCTTTTTGCAGCTCGCCCAGTTGGTGCACAAAGCACCACTTTTTTATTATGAGATTTATAGATATCAATCACAAATTTTATAATTGTTGTTTTACCAGTACCAGGTCCGCCAGTAATTATACATATATTGTTTTCATTAATTTGATTTATTGCTTCAAATTGTTTTTCAGACAACTCTATTCCTAATTTTTTTTCACTTTTTTTAATCTCATTTCCAAAGTTTTTTATTTCTTGTTTTCCATATTCATCTAACTGAATTAACTTTTCTGCAATATTTTTTTCTGCTTTATGAAATGGATATAAATATACCCATTTTTCTTCATCCAATTCTTCTATATATATTTCTTTTAGAACATTTAAATTAGTTAAGTTGTCTAAAATGTTTTCTTCTGGAATTTCTAAAATGCTTTTTACATATTCAATTAAATTTTCTTTTTGTACACAAATATTCCCATTATAACTTGCAATTAATAATGCGTATTTTATCCCGCTTTTAATTCTGTTATTATTATCTTTTGGTATTCCTGTTTCCACTGCTATTTTATCTATTTTGTAAAAATCAACCCCATATACAATATCAACCAATATGTATGGATTATCTTGAATTTTTTCAATTGCCTGAACCCCAAGTGCATCATATACTTTTTTACTGTTGCTTGCACTTATTCCAAAACCTTCCAAGAATCTAACTATTTGCCACACTTCCCATTTTTCATTAAATTCTTCTCCTATTTCAATTGCCTTATCTTTTGATATCCCTTTTACCTCTGATAATCTTATAGGCTCAAATTTAAATATATTTAAAGTATCTTCTCCAAATTTATTTATTATTTTTTTTGCTGTTGCAGGTCCAATTCCTTTTATTGTTCCACTTGATAAATATTTTTCTAAAGCAACAGTGGTTTCTGGCATTAGCTTTTCAAAGGTATCTACTTTAAATTGTTCTCCATATTCCTGATGTATTACCATCTTGCCATTTAATTTTAATGTATCTCCGAACAGAAATAAAAGGCAAATACCCAACTATTGTAAGTGCTTCACCATCTTCTAACGAAAACACTCCTATACAATATCCATTTGCCTCATTTTGATATATAAATTCCTCTACCTGTCCTTTAATCTCCATTTAAATCTCCCTACTATATTTCTATTATCTCTGTATTTTCTAATGCTAATTTAACTGATTTTGTATATGCTCTTATCAACCCACCTTTACCAAGTAATGTTCCGCCAAAATATCTTGTAACAATAACCAAAACATTATATAAATTATTTTGATTTAATAAAAACATAATTGGCCTGCCTGCAGTTCCTTTTGGTTCTTTATCATCACTATATCTACTAACAACTTGTCCATCTTGTAAAACAATATATGCATAAACATTATGTGTTGCATTTTTACATTCCTTTTTTGTTCGTTTAATAATATCTATTGCCTCTTGCTCTGAACTTACTTTAAATATGGTAGCAATAAACTTAGACTTCTTTTCTATTAATATATTAGTAGAATTTGTTTTTATAGTATTTTGTTTGTTTCCCATATATATCCTCTAATCCAAAATATATCATATGTTTGTTAAATAGTAAATATATAGGCAAAAAAATACTGCCAACAGGTTGCTCCCTCCTGGCAGTATTTTTTTCATCTACCCAAATATTCCTTTTTTCTTAATTGGTGGTTGCTCATTCATTGTTTTTGCTAATTCTAATAATATGTTTCGCTGTTCTGTAGTTAACTTCTTTGGTGTTTGAACAATTACTGTAAATACAAAATCTCCTCTCCAATTTGCATTAACATTTTTAAATCCTTTATTTCTTATTGTAAATTTTGTTCCAGTTTGTGTTCCTTCTGGTATTCTGTATTTCTCTTTCGTTCCATCTACCATTGGTATTTCTATTTCTGTTCCTAATGTTGCTCCTGTAAATGTTATTGGAACTTCGCAAAGTACATGTTCTGCTTTTCTGGCATATATACTATGTCTTCTTACACGAACAACTATGTATAAATCTCCATTTGGTCCACCATTTATACCAGTTTCGCCTTCACTCCTCATTACTATTGTTTGGCCTTCGTCAATTCCTTCTGGTATTTTTACTTTTATTTTTATTGATTTTTTATTTGTTCCTTTCCCTTTACATTCTGGGCATATTTCTCTTATTGATTTTCCTGTTCCATTACATTGTACACATGTTTTTTGTGTAGACATCTGCCCAAATGGAGTTGTAAGTATTTGCTTTATTTTCCCTGTCCCGTTACACATTGAGCATTTTTCAGGACTGGTCCCTTTTTTTGCACCACTTCCATTACAAGAAGAACATTTTTCATTTCTGTTTAAACTAATTTCTTTTTCAACACCTGAATACGATTCTTCAAAAGTTATATCTAAATTTATTTTTAAGTCTGCACCTTTTCTAGGCCCGTTGCTATTTTTTGTTCTTGCATTACTACCACCAAAAAATGATGAGAATATATCTCCTAAATCTCCAAAGTCTCCAAAATCTGAAAATCCACCAAAGCCTTCAAATCCAGAACCATATGAATAATATCCGCCTTGCCCACCATTAAAATTACTTGGCCCATTAAAGCCAAACTGATCATACATTTGCCTTTTTTGTTTATCTGATAAAACTTCATATGCTTCACTAACTTCTTTAAATTTTTTTTCAGATTCTTCTTTATTATTTGGGTTAGCATCTGGATGATGTTGTTTTGCCAATTTTCTATAAGCTTTTTTTAAATCATCATCAGTTGCACTTTTATCTACACCAAGCACCTCGTAGTAGTCCCTTTTTTGTACTGCCATCGTACTCCTCCATCAAACTTTTTTAAACCTATTCTTCTCCATCTTTTTTGTCTTCGTCTGGTTTTACTTCTTCAACTTTATACTCTGCATCATGTACTGCTCCATCTGCCTCAGCATTCTCTGCTCCTGCATTTGTAGCATCAGCCGCTGCTTGGTTTTGTGAATATAATTTTTCAGAAATTTCATAAAATGCTTTTGTTAGTTTATCTGTTGCTTCTTTAATTGTTTCTACATTGTTTCCTTCTATTGCCTTTTTTACAGATTCTATTTCTGTTTCAACTTTAGCTTTTTCTTCTCCACTTATTTTGTCTCCCAATTCTTCTAAAGTTTTTTGGCTATTATATAATAAACTTTCTGCATTGTTTTTAACTTCAATTTCTTCTTTTCTTTTCTTATCTTCAGTAGCATGTAGCTCAGCATCTTTTATTGCTTGATTAATATCTTCTTCTGAAAGATTTGAACTTGCTGTTATAGAAACTTTTTGTTCATTTCCAGTTGCCTGGTCTTTCGCAGAAACATGAACAATACCGTTAGCATCTATGTCAAATGTTACTTCAATTTGCGGCACTCCTCTTGGTGCTGGTGGAATTCCTGCCAATTGGAATCTTCCAAGTGTTTTATTGTATGCTGCCATTTCTCTTTCACCTTGTAGTACATGCACTTCTACACTTGTTTGGCCATCTCCAGCTGTTGAAAATACCTGAGATTTTTTAGTAGGTATTGTTGTATTTCTTTCAATTAATTTTGTAAATACTCCACCATATGTTTCAATTCCTAATGATAATGGTGTTACATCCAATAATACTAAATCTTTAACATCTCCCGATAAAACACCACCTTGAATAGCTGCACCAATTGCAACACATTCGTCTGGATTTATTCCTTTATCTGGTTCTTTTCCTGTAAGTCTTTTTACAAGTTCTTGAACTGCTGGTATTCTTGTAGAACCTCCAACCAATAACACTTTGTGTAATTGTTCTGATGTAACCCCGGCATCTTTCATTGCCTGATTTATTGGATCTGCCGAACTTTCTATTAAATCGTGAATTAACTCTTCAAATTTTGGTCTTGTTAATGTTATGTCTAAATGTTTTGGTCCTGTACTATCTGCTGTTATAAATGGTAGATTAATATTTGTTTGTTGAACACCAGAAAGCTCTATTTTTGCTTTTTCTGCTGCTTCTTTTAATCTTTGCATTGCCATTTTATCTGATTTTAAATCTATTCCACTTGATTTTTTAAATTCTGCAACTAAATATTCCATAACCTTTTCATCAAAATCATCTCCACCTAAGCTTGTGTTACCATTTGTTGCCAGAACTTCAAAAACTCCATCTCCTATATCTAATATAGATACGTCAAATGTTCCTCCACCTAAGTCATATATTAATATTTTCTGATCTTGTGATTCTTTATCCATTCCATAAGCTAAAGCTGCTGCTGTTGGTTCATTAATTATTCTTTTTACATCTAAACCAGCTATTTTCCCTGCATCTTTTGTTGCTTGTCTTTGACTGTCGCTAAAATATGCTGGAACAGTTATAACTGCTTCTGTAACAGTTGTGCCTAAATAATTCTCTGCATCTGCTTTTAGCTTTTGTAATATCATTGCAGATATTTCTTGTGGAGAAAATTCATCTCCCTCTATTTTAATCTTTTCATTTTTACCCATTTTTCTCTTTATAGAGATTACTGTGTTTTCTGGGTTTGTAACTGCTTGACGTTTTGCAATTTGGCCTACCAATCTTTCTCCATTTTTTGAGAAGGCAACAACACTAGGTGTAGTTCTATTTCCTTCTGCATTTGGTATAACAACTGGCTCTCCTCCTTCCATAACAGATACACAAGAGTTTGTTGTACCTAAGTCAATTCCTATAATTTTTCCCATTTTAAAAATCCTCCCTTAATTTTTTTTATTATTTTTTTATTATTTTTTTATTATTCTTTAGTTTGCTACTGCCACCATTGCGTGACGAATTACCTTTGTACCAATTCTATATCCTTTTTTGTATTCTTCAATTACTTCTTTTTCGCCTTTTTCGCTATCTTCCACATGACTTACTGCCTCATGTAGTTCTGGATCAAACTTTTTCCCAACTGATTCAATTTCTTCTAGCCCAAACTTTTTTAATGTTTCTGTAAATTGTTTTATAACCAAAAGAATTCCTTCTTTATAATTAGAATCTTCTGTTGTAGCTTCTGCAGCCTTTTCTAAATTATCCATAATAGGTAACATTGTAGAAACCACATCTCCCATAATTATTCCATATAGGCCTTCTCTTTCTTTGCCACTTCTTTTTTTATAATTTTCAAATTCAGCCAATAATCTTTTATATCTATCGTTTAGTTCTTCAACCTCATTATTCTCTTTCGCTGTTGTTTCGTTTACTATTTCTTCGTTCTCCATTTCTTCGTTTTCCATTTCAAAACTTTCCTTTCTTAAAATCGTCGTTAAGCTTTTTGCTTATGTATTTCATAACTGAAATTACTTTTGAATAGTCCATTCTGGTTGGCCCAATAATTCCAATTGTGCCTATATCTTTGTCTTCTAATAAATGATTAAATGTTACTATACTAAAGTTTTTGAGTTCTTCTTTTTCTGTTTCTTCCCCAATATATACATTTATATTTTGTGCTAATCCAGTATTTAAAACATCTGCTACTAAATCTTTTGCATCCAATACATTTAAGAAATCTTTTGCAATATCTGATTTTTTGAATTCTGGCATACTAACTACTTTATTTGCGCCTTCAAGATAAATTTTTTTAGATTCTTCTATAATTTTATTTATTTCATCTATTATCTTTTTTATAATGTTAATACCTGCATTTATTTCATTTATTATAAATTCTTCAATAGGCCCATTTAGTTTTTCAAGTGGTTTTCCTACTAATTTATTTCTAAATATAAGTGTTAAGTCGTCAGTTTGTTTTTGGTCTATATCTTCATCAAACTTTATTATAGATTCTCTTATAACTCCTGAATCTGTTAAAATTACCGCCATTAAAACTCTGCTACCTAATAAAACAAATTTTATATCTATAATTGTGTGGCTGTTTACATCTGGCCCTATAGTTATTGTAGTATAATGAGTTATCTCAGATAATGTTGTTGTTGCAATTTTAGTTAAATCCTCCAGTTCATTTACTTTTGTTTCAAGCCTTTCTTTTATTAATTCCATCTCTTTTTTACTTAGTGAGTCTTCTCTTATTAGTTCATCCACATAGTATCTATACCCTTTTTGTGATGGAATTCTGCCAGCTGAAGTATGCGGTTTTTCTAAAAAACCAATTTGTTCAAGCTCTGCCATCTCATTTCTTATTGTAGCACTGCTACAATCTAGCATTTTTACTAAGTTGTTTGAACTCACTGGTTCTGCTGTTTCAATATATTCTTCAACTATTGCTTGTAACAGCTTTTTCTTCCTTTTATCTAAGCTTTCAGGCATTTTTCATCACCTCCGCTTTGCATAACTTATCTGTACTTCTCTTTGCTCAAATAGCTAAGAAAATTTAGCAGACTTGTCGTTAGACTGCTAATATATTATAACTTTATTTTAAGATTGTCAAGTAGTTTTTTGAAAAAAATATATAGAACAAAAGCAACATGATTAAATAAATTAAGCAAGAGCCCTCATTTAAGAGCTCTTGCCGTGTTGTATAATTATTTTTGGTACTATGCATCAAGCACAATCCATCCTACTCCACCACAGTAAATGGTATTAGCAATACTGTAAAAGTCGCTAGAATCTCCAAAGTAGCTGACCTCTGCCAACGGACAACTGTATCCATCATAATAATAGTTACCGCCCTTAATCGAAACGTCCGAGCCTTCTTTTCCTTTAAGCGTTATTTTATTAGTGTTTCCTAAATCGTAAAATTCTCCTAAAGGTCTGCTCCCCGTATTCTCGAAATCCTCTTTTGCATCTTCAGAGTCCCGATAGTGACCAATTTCTTTACTATTGTCACATACCTGTTCCCAAGTTGCAAATCCTTTTTTGATAAGGGTTGCCAGAAATGCATCGTGTTCAGCAGTTGTTCCAATCCTACTGATACCGGGCAAGTATTTGGGTGCGTTTTCTATCCACCAATTTGCCTGCCTCGCTACTCCTGGCCTATTTCCATAACAGAAATAAATATTATCATTTTTATCTATCGAAGGGTCGAACAATGGAGCTTTGAAATCCTCCAGTCCAGCTAATATTGCAGCTATCACTCTTTTTCTAAAGTTGGACTGTTTTTCTGTTTTAGGCCTACGCCTCAAAAACCTGTCATCAATTGACAACTTGCTCGCTTCTATCAACGAAAAAATTTTTTCATAATCTGTTTCGTAAAAAGTAATAGAAGTATCGTAAGTAATTTCTACCTGTCCGTCAACTTCTCCTGGTAGCAATTCTTCAATCCGACTATCTACTACTTTCACTCGAAGGTCCTCTGTCCCTGCAGGAATTGGCACTACTATTTTTTGCTCTGTTGATACTAACATAATGTAATCCTCCATTTTTTTGTGAACAAACAACACTAGAATATTTAAGGAATCTTCCTATTAATATATGTATTGTATCATAGTTTTACATAATTTGCAAATTCAACATGTGTTTCACTATACAAACCTTTCAAATACTCTATTTGCAAAATCTAGACCTTTTTTAGTTAGTCGTATGTAATCTAAATCTACTTCCAGCAAACCTTCATTTACCAACTCGTCTAGCTCAACCCTAAAATAAAACAATGGATGTATTCTAAATTTTTCTTCAAAACTCGATATACATACTCCTTTTATTTTTCTTAATCCAAGCATCATATACTCTTTCATTTTCCCCTCAGTTGTTTGGTTTTCATGAACATTGTTTTCATTACTTTCAATATATTTTTCCAAATTACTTGTATTGGAAAATCTTCTATTATTAATATAGGAATGTGCAGAAGCTCCAAATCCAATATATTCTTCTTGGTTCCAGCAATTCATATTGTGTTTTGATTCAAAGCCTTTTTTAGAAAAATTTGAAATCTCATAATGAATATATTTACTTCTCTCTAATATTTTCTTTGCTGACCAATACATTTTTCGCTCCATATCTTCATCTATCAATTCTAATTCTTTTTCATCTATCATTTTTTGTAGTTTAGTCCCTTCTTCTAAAATCAAAGAATATATGGATATGTGATTTGATTTTAATTCAATTACTTTTTCTACACTTTCTATTAATTCATTTTCAGTTTGAGTTGGTAGCCCTAAAATTAAATCCACATTTATATTTTCAAAGCCAATATGTTTCGCTAATTTATATGTATCTAAAAATTCTTCGTATGTGTGTATTCTTCCTATTAACTTTAGGAGCCTATTATTCGTTGATTGCAGGCCTATGCTAAGCCTGTTAATTCCCGCATTTTTATAATCTCTTAACTTCTTTTCATTAACTGTACCTGGATTTATTTCTATTGTTATTTCTGCGTTTTCTTCTATAATAAAGTTGGTTTTTATTTTTTCTAAAATTTTTACTATATATTTGGGCATTATAAAAGAAGGTGTTCCACCTCCAATATAAATTGTATCTACTGTATAGCCTTTTAAATCTTTACTTTCAATTTCATCTAATAATGTTTGAATATATTTTTCTTGTATTAGTTCGCCACAATTAAATGAAATAAAATCACAGTATCTGCATTTCTGTTTACAAAATGGTATGTGTATATAAATCGACAAATTTCGGTATTCTCCAACATTCACGTTCATGCTTCCTTACTCCCCCCTAGTGCTTTATCATTTTTATTAACATTTTTAAAATTATATAACAATTACTGGCTTTTTGTCGACGATAAAAAAAGGATTATTAACGGCAACTTTAAATAATATTATTTCTTTTTCAATTTCAATTTATTTTCTTTTTCTAATTGCTTTAGACTCTTTTTTGGCGTAGGTAATTCTTCTGGCATAGTTCCACCCGCTTGTTTAATTGCATTTCTAACAATTTTTCCAACTTTGAAATGTGCTTTATTGGCATTGCCTTCGCCTTTTATTTTTTCTTTTTTTAATTTACTTTCAGTTTGTACAATTCTAAATAAATTGTTCGCTAATTCTTCACTACCCATATTATCCAAAATATCTTCTCTGTATCTTAATCCTTTTCTTTTTGCTATATCATCAGCGGTTTCACCATTGTACAGTCCTTTATAACCTGCATTATGAAATTTGTCAAAATTTTTAACTCCAGAATTCTTTGCTGTTTTATTAAGAGAATAGTTGCCTTTTTTAGTTTGATTTCTCACATAAAAACGTTTTTCATCTTCTGAAAGCAGATTATATTCTTGCTCATTCAACTCATCTCTTCTAGTTCTAATAGCGAAGTATGTTTGTGCTTTTGCAATTACAGGCTTCCTTGAATCACCATTCATAGCAATTAAATAGCAAGCATAACGAGATAACTTATAATCAACAATCTCTCTTACAGAATCACCTGTTTGAACCATTTTGCCAATGTCGGCAAAATGGTCATCAATATTAAAATCACTTTTTTTACAAGCAATCTTAGCTTTACTTATTACATTCTCAAATCTACGCCATTGAACATATTTTAATATTACTTGCAATTCTCTTGCATACCAATGTTCATTTCCGTTCTCATCAATATGTTTTATATCTTCAAAAGTTTTATTATTTATTTCTTCTAATTTATCTTTATTCATCTATATCATCCTTTTTGTTTTTTCTTATTATATTACAGTATTTTCCAAACTACAATAGTTTTACGAATATTTGTTCTAATCTTATAAAGATATAAAAATATTTTTGTAGATATTAAACATCATTTCAAATATAAACTCGTTTTTGTTCTCATCAGATAGTTCCATAAATTTAGAGGCTAAAAATGTCAATGTTCCATTTTTACTAAAATTAACTATTGTAGTTGTTTCAGTACCTCCTAAAACATTTAATAGCCTTTGTAGTAATTTAATTGTATTTTCCTTATCAATATCTAAATGTAAATATTTGCTTTCTAATAGGTTTATGCCTAATTTTAATTTATCTACTTCGTTTAAATAACTAAAATACATCAATAGTTGTATTACTTTTCTGTTATTATTTTCTAATATCATATAATTTCCACCTTTCATAC
>Ga0082212_10002709_pt1 | contig 25572 bp, 21 predicted proteins | sample TergutNt197P3_FD_71548 | JGI IMG/M metagenome (GOLD analysis project Ga0082212, IMG submission 71548) | Neocapritermes taracua P3 segment gut microbial communities from Petit-Saut dam, French Guiana - Nt197 P3 | ecosystem: Host-associated > Arthropoda: Insects > Digestive system > Gut ...
ATCAATCCCAATGTAATAATTAAATTCTACCATGCGTTATAATTTTTAAGGTAAAACAAAAAATGAAAGTTGAACGCTTTAAAACCTTTATTAGACCCAAAGTCTATCATTCTATTTGAAGCCGCTTCAACCGAAAACTCAGTAGGAAAAGTCGGAAGACTCATACCGCCCATAGACCTAAAAGTCTGGTTTTGCGAATAGTTCACTTCCGCTTTCCGCTCTGAGAATTTTAACTCTTTTTTGTGATAATAATTGTTCATTTTTGCCGTTTTTTAACTAAAGGTTTTTGCCGTCTGCAATAAGATAAAATGCGGCTGTACTGTATATTAAAGCAAATGTACTTTTTAATTTATTTTTTTACCTCCGAAAAAATAGGTGTAATTATCTGAAAATCAGATAAAAAATAGGTAAAAATAGAAGTGGTACTTATGTACTTTTTAATTTATGCCCCATAAATTATAATATTAACAAATTTTAATTAAAGTAAAGTGTACAATGTTTTATTGAAAGGCGGAATTGTTAATCATAGTTCAACACCTTTTTTCAAATTTTATACCCTTTCAATCGTATGATTTTCCAAAATAAACTGCCGAGCATTTTCTGCAATTGCTTGACATTGTTCAGGTTGCTGCATGCAAAACGTTACGGCATCGACAAATTCGTTCACCGTATCGGCAAGCAAAACGTGTTTTTTGTGAATGGCATTAATTCCCTCCAGCCCGATGGTAGTGGTAATGATTACTTTCCCTGCCGCCATCGCCTCTATAATCTTGATTCTCACGCCGCTACCCGACCATAAAGGAACAACCAGCACGCCGTTTTCTTCCAGAAAATCCGCTGCATTTTCCACCTCACCAACAATTTCAACGCCCTTGTAATTGAGTTGTTTCCAATGTGGCGGAATGTTTCGTCCGGCAATGCGGAAGGTTAAATCGGGGTATTTTTGATGAATCACATGCCAAATAGTATCCAAAAACCAGACAATGCCCTCTTTGTTGGGATACCAATCCATCGAACCCAAAGAAAACAAGTTATTACATTGATAATGAATGCGTTTATCGGAAATATTTTGACGTTTTATTCCAAATGGTACCAATTTAACACATTTATTTCGGTTCTGATTTTCAAACCATTGCACATCTTGTCCCGAAATGCACCAAATTTCATCAAATCGCGGCATGACCGATTTTTCAAACGATTTCAACTGCCTTGCCAAAAGCGATAAATACAACTTTTTCGGACTGAAAAAGGTATTTTTGGTAATGCGTTCCCAAATTAAATGTTCCACATTATGTGCCCTTAAAACCAATTTCCCCGAAAAATGGTTGCGGATAACATCCACATAAACAGATAAATACACCGTTTCCAAAACCACTATATCAAAAGGTTCTTCCGACAAGATTTCACTTATTTTCACCTCAAACTGTTTCGAGCGGAAACGATCTACATGATAGGAAGAGTTTCTCAAAAGCGATTTCACCGCCGAACGCATATTCACCCGATTGTCCACCCATATCCATTCAATCGCCGTTTGTTGCTGATAATCAGCGTCCACCTCATTGGTATCCACAAAATATTTCGGCGTATTGATGGCTAAAATCTTCACCTCATAACCCTGATTTTGCAGCAATTGCGTAATGGCATTCATGGCTATCGGTCCGCCCTCTTTGGCAGGATAGGGTGATTTATTGCAAATTTGTAAGGCTTTCATTATGAAATAGTTTCTAAAAAAACAGTTCTAATTTCTGTTCGATAATTTTACAATTTTTATAACGAAATAATAGAAATAAATATTGCGTTGGCGGCGGCTTTTTTACGCTAAGCAATAATTACACCCTATTTCCGTTTACTATAAAAATCGTGAAATAATGATAAAAGCATACTTTCATCTGCAATACGTGATGGCTAACAGGAAACTCAGAGAAATGGGTTTTACGCCCGTTGTGGCTTATTTGTTGATAATGAGTTTGTTTTTGGCAATTTCTTTTTCATTGTTTGCTAAAACTGATTACGCTCAATATTTTTATCTTGTTTTGCCTTTGCCTTTTTTCTCGCATTTATCCAATCGACAGAGAAATGATTTTTTACAAACGAATTTTCTTGAACGTCAATATAAAATTATCCGTTTGACAGAAAACTTATTGATTGCCTTGCCTTTTGCCTTGTTTTTTTGTTGGGAACAGTGTTTTTTTGCAATTATTCCGCTATTTATCATCGCAATACTGTACAGTATGTTGAAAAATAGGAATTTTGGACATTTTGTATTGCCAACGCCCTTTTCCAAGCATCCGTTTGAATTTAGCGTTGGTTTTCGCAATACTTTCTATCTTTTCCCGCTTGCTTATTATTTGACCCTTATGGCTATTTTGTACGATAATTTCAATTTGGGTGTGGTTTCGTTGGGATTTGTAATTCTTGCGGTATGCAGTTTTTATTTTCGTGCAGATAACATCTATTATGTCTGGATATTTAATTTATCGCCTTCGCATTTTTTGCGTTACAAAATCCGAAAAGCGTTTTTATATGCGTTTTCATTGTGTCTGCCGGTTTTGTTGAGTTTGAGTGTTTTTTATTGGACGGATAGTTGGATTTTATGGCTTGTTTTTTTGTTGGGATGCGTGTGTTTAGCAACAGTAATTTTTGCAAAATATGCAACCTTCCCCGATGATATAGGCATTGGCGAAACGCTGCTGCTGCTGATTTCGGTCGCTTTTTTCCCCTTACTTTTTATTATGATTTTTTATTTTAGAAATAAGGCTATTGAAAAACTTAATTCCGTATTGGCATGATAGAAATCAGTAATCTTTCCAAAAAATTCGGTTCGTTTCCTGCTCTTGACAATATCAATATGAACATTGGCAAGGGAAGTGTTGTGGGCATAGTCGGTGAAAATGGTTCGGGAAAAACAACGCTTTTTCGTTGCATTGCAGGATTGGAGGCTTACGATGGCAAAATTGTATCTGAAATCAATCCATTAAAAAATCATTTAGGCTTTTTACCCACAGAACCTTATTTTTTTTCAAAGATAACCGCCAAAGAATATATTCGTTTGCTATGCAATGCACGCGGAAAAGAAATTTCACATATTGAAGAAAAAAATATCTTTGATTTGCCTTTAAATCAGTATGTTTCCACATTTTCTACGGGAATGAAAAAGAAATTGGCGATTACTGCTATTTTATTGCAGGAAAATTCGTGTTTTATCTTAGACGAACCGTTCAATGGTATTGATATTCAGAGCAGTTTTATGCTTACTGAAGTCATTCATCGTTTAAAATCCTTGCATAAAACGGTCATTATTGCCTCGCATATTTTTTCAACTTTAAGCGATGTTTGTGATGAAATTCAACTTTTGCATCAAGGAAATTTGACAAAAACAGTTCAAAAAGAAGATTTTGCAAACTTGGAGGCAGAAATGAAAACAGTTTCTATTGATAATAAGGTGGATAGGTTGCTAACTCGTAATGGTTGACGACAATAGCCCGAAGCAATCCATAAGTGTAACTTTTTTTTGGATAATCATGTAATCCCTCTCCTCCTTCTTTCTTTGTCGTAATTATCAACTAATTCTTTTGCTTTACGCTTTTCGTCCTCATCTAAAAAATAGCCAAACAACCTATAGTTATATATTTTAGCCATACGTATAAGAGTAGATTTCGCAGAGATTGACATTTTCGCCTCCACCGAAGCCTTATAAATCAAAAACAGCCCGAAAGGAAGAAAAAAGAAAGTCGAAGCCCACATGCCAACCCAAGGCGTGAGAAAACCGATTCGCACCGTCCGCTCGCCCATGGTGGAAAGTATCCAATAGACCACAAAAATAACAATGGACATGCCCATCGGAAAACCCAAACCGCCTTTTTTGATAATTGACCCCAGCGGGGCGCCAATGAAAAACAACAGGATGCACGCCGCCGATATCGCATATTTTTTATGCCATTCTATTTCATAACGCCACAGTGTTTTTTCGCGGGAGTTATGGTCTAACTGATTGTATTCCAATAGACTTGTATGCTCGCGTACAGCCTGCAACGCATAGGTATAGATTTGCGTTTTTTCTGCCGCAGACCATTTTTCCGCCTTTGCCAATCGATTGGTATCATCGCTCGCCAACGAATCGGCGTAACAAATGGAGAGCAGATTGAAATTTTTCAATAAATTCTCCCCGTTTCGCAAGCGTTCTTCACGAATGGTAATTTTCATTGTATCAATCTGTTGCTTCAATTGAGACACATTCAGCATTTCGTAACTGTCTTTATAAAAATCCTCGTCGGTATGCTGCATTTTGAAAGAGGACAAATCGAGTCGAATTTGCTCTTTTTTGAAAGTTCCTCTCAGAATGGACAGTTTGGAGGGATGAATCCCGCCCTCGTAACGAATGTTTTCGTCGTAAATAGCCCCGTCTTCCAGCGTAAAAACAAGGTATCGTTTGTCGCTCGACATCACCATTTTTCCCTTTTTGGCGTAGGTCAAGGTGGTATAGCCCGTATTCCTTGAATGGTCGTAAAGCATTATGTCATAGATAGTTTGGTTGTCGCTGCCCTTTTTTCCGATACGGATAATATGATTTTCAAACCCGCGGTAAAAAATACCTTCTTCGATGTTTAAAGCCGGTTTTTGCGATTGAATGTCCCGCAACAGCGTATAGGCTTTCAACATGGCGACAGGTACCCCGTTGTTGGCAATCGCAAACGTAACCCCCGACAAAAAGATGGCAAAAATGAAAAACGGCTGCATAATGCGGTAAAGCGGAATGCCCGCCGATTTCATCGCCGTAAGTTCGTTTTTTTCCCCAAGATTGCCAAACGTAATCAAGGAGGAGAGCAACACCCCCACAGGTAACGCCATGGGAATGAATGCAATAGACATAAATGCAATCAATTTCAAAATCAGATACCATTCCACGCCCTTGCCCACCATATCATCGATGTATTTCCACAGGAACTGCATCAAATAGACAAACAACACCACCATAAACGTCAGAATAAACGGACCAATGTATGTTTTGAATAGCGTTTTGTCGAGGACTTTCATGGGATGTTGATTTAGTTTAGTTATCCATGTTACAAAAATACAATTTTCTTATCCGCCAGCCGTCCATTCCACCCCATCTTTGGTATCTTTCAACGAAATGCCGATTTTTGCAAGCATATCGCGGATGGCATCGGCGGTGGCATAATCTTTATTCAATTTGGCGGTTTTCCGCAGTTCAATAATTACGTCCATCAGTTCGTTGTCCAAACCGTTTGAGGATGTGTTTTCCGCCATCATTTTCATTCCCAATATGTTGAATAGGAAATCATCAAAAATCGCCTTTAACAAATTGATATTCTCCTGATTCAATGTGAGTTTCCCGTCATTGGCAGAATTGACCATGCGTGCTGCTTCAAACAAATTGGCAATTACAATCGGACTGTTAAAATCATCGTCCATTGCATCCAAACAGTTTTGGTAGAGGGCAGCGATGGTTTCGTTAGACGAATCGCTGGGTTTCAATTTTTCTATCAATGGATAGGCGGCAAAGAGTTTTTTCATGCCTTTTTCCGCTGCAATCAGGGCGGCGTTGGAAAAATCGAGAGTGCCGCCGTAGTGTGCCTGCAAAATAAAAAATCGAATGGTCATCGGACTGTACGCCTGCTCCAAAAGAGGATGCGTTCCGTTGAAAAACTCGTTCAATGTAATGAAATTGCCCAAAGATTTACCCATTTTCTGCCCGTTGATGGTAATCATATTGTTGTGAATCCAATATTTCACGCTATCGGTTTGATTGGCAATTTTATTTTGGCAAATTTCCGATTCGTGGTGTGGAAACAGCAAATCCATTCCGCCGCCGTGTATGTCAAATTGTTTTCCTAAGTATTTGGTACTCATGGCGGTACATTCCAAATGCCAACCCGGAAATCCTTCACTCCAAGGAGAATTCCACCGCATGATATGGGTAGGATTTGCCTTTTTCCAGAGGGCAAAATCGGCAGAATTGCGTTTCTCTTCCTGTCCGTCTAAGGTGCGGGTGGTGGAAAGCAAATCCTCCAACTTTCTCCCCGACAAGGTGCCGTAATGATATTCCTTATCGTATTTCAATACATCAAAATAGACAGAACCATTTGATATATAGGCATATCCGGCATCTAAAATTTTCTGTACAATCTCTATTTGCTCCATGATGTGTCCGCTCGCTCGCGGTTCGATACTGGGACGCGATACATTCAACGCATCCATCGCAAAGTGGTACTTATCTAAGTAGAACTGAGCGACTTCCATCGGTTCAAGTTGTTCGAGCAAGGCTTTTTTCGCGATTTTATCTTCGCCCTCGTCGGCATCGTTTTCTAAATGTCCCACATCGGTAATATTGCGTACATAACGGACTTTATAGCCCAAAAACTTCAGGTAACGAAAGATAATATCAAACACAATTCCCGGACGGGCATGCCCCAAATGCGGCTCACCATAAACAGTCGGACCGCAAACATACATCCCCACAAAAGGCGGATTTATCGGCTCAAAACGCTCTTTCTTCCGAGTTAAAGTGTTCTGTATTTTTAGATTTTGGTTCATTCTTTCTTGTTGATTTGGTTCATTTTTATTGTAAACGGTGTTTTGGAGGTTTTATTGTTTGTAGAGATTTAATCTATAGATGATCTATATTTTTTGCACAGACTGGCAACTTTTGTAAGATTTTCAAGATTAATCTTAAAAATCTTAGTTCGGACAATACCCGTTTTTTGAAATGGTTTCTGCTCCACTACATGTATTATTGCTATTGTTAGCATGTGTTTGCGATGTTTTAAAAAATGCTGTCATCTTTCTGCAATTAAAATTTGTTAATCTGAAAATGATCTTAAAATTTTAATTTTTAAATTAAAATGGTATCTTTGCATCTCAGGCATAAAACAGTAAAAGAGTTTGTTATATGGAACACGAAAACAACCCAATAGAACAGTTGGCAAACCGCGATTATGAATACGGTTTTGTTTCCGATATTGAGACGGAATATTTTCCTAAGGGATTGAATGAAAATATTATCCGCAAGATTTCGGCGTATAAAAACGAACCGAAATGGTTGCTGGATTTTCGCCTGAACGCCTTTGAAAAGTGGCAAAAAATGGAAGAACCTGCATGGGCACATTTGGAATATGCCAAAGTCAATTACGATGATATTATTTATTTCGCCGTGCCGAAACAGAAAAAAGAATCGCAAAACGGAGATGAAATCGATCCCGAAATTGTGGATATGTTCAATCGTTTGGGCATTTCGTTGGACGAACAAAAACGGCTTTCGGGTGTGGCGGTAGATGCCGTAATTGATTCAACATCAGTGAAAACCACTTTTCAGGATGAGTTGAGTCAGTTGGGAATTATTTTTTGCTCTTTCGGGGATGCGGTGCAACATCATCCTGATTTGGTGCAGAAATATTTGGGCAAAATCGTTCCTGCTGAAGACAATTTCTTTGCCGCTTTGAATTCTGCGGTTTTCAGTGACGGCTCGTTTTGTTACATTCCAAAAGGCGTACGTTGTCCGATGGATTTATCCACTTATTTCCGCATAAATGCTTCAAATACAGGTCAGTTTGAACGTACTTTGATTATCGCCGAAGAAGATGCTTACGTCAGTTACATGGAAGGTTGTACCGCCCCGCAACGTGATGAAAATCAACTACATGCAGCCGTTGTGGAACTCTTTGCCATGCAAGATGCCGAAATAAAATATTCTACCGTGCAAAATTGGTTTCCCGGTAATAAAGACGGCAAAGGCGGAGTCTATAATTTCGTTACCAAGCGGGGACTTTGCCAGGGTGAACGTTCTAAAATATCGTGGACGCAGGTTGAAACAGGCTCGGCGGTTACGTGGAAATACCCAAGTTGCGTGTTGAAAGGCGATGATTCTGTGGGCGAATTTTACTCGGTGGCGGTAACAAACAATTTTCAGCAAGCCGATACGGGAACAAAAATGATTCACATCGGCAAAAATACCAGAAGCACCATTATTTCAAAAGGGATTTCAGCGGGGAAAAGCCAGAATGCCTATCGCGGATTGGTACGCATCAGTCCCAAAGCTGCCAATGCACGCAATTATTCGCAATGCGACTCTTTGCTCTTAGGTGATAAATGCGGGGCGCACACTTTCCCATTTATTGATTGCAAAAACAAATCGGCGATTTTAGAACACGAAGCCTCGACCTCAAAAATATCGGAAGACCAACTTTTCTATTGCCAGCAACGCGGCATCAGCAAAGAAAGTGCTATCGGATTGATTGTGAACGGTTATGCAAAAGATGTTCTCACCCGTTTACCGATGGAATTTGCAGCTGAGGCACAGAAGTTGCTGTCTATTAGTATTGAGGGTGGGGTAGGGTAATAGATTTAGAAAAAATCAAACAAATTTAAATCCGAAAACACCTTTTTTCTTCGTAGATAGAAATCGCAGACAATGCTTTTGTTGTAGGTTTGCGACACTTTGCGGTGTGGCATCTTGCTTCTTTTTTTCCTGTTTTTTCGCAACGAGCCGTAAAAGGAAGCATACGCCCTGAACACGGCAGCAAAATCGCCCCACCCGCTATCGAACAAAAAACGAACAGCCGCAACGCCATCCAAAACCAAACGAAGCAAGAAAACCCACAATAGGCGATGTTTCGGTAAATTTTTATACAACAAAACCAAATTGTTGCGGAAGTTTAAATAGGTTTTTCTGGGAGAATGTTTCGGCAGCGTTCCCCCACCCACGTGATAGACCTTAGAATCAGGAAGATACATCACCTTATAGCCTGCATTTTTTGCTCGCCAACAAAGGTCAATTTCTTCCATGTGGGCAAAAAAATCGTCATCCAAACCGCCCAATTCGTGATATATTTCGGAGCGAATAAACAGACAGGCACCCGTTGCCCAAAAAATTTCTTTGATGTCGTCATACTTTCCTTCGTCTTTTTCCACATGGTCAAACAGCCTGCCGCGACAGAACGGATAACCGTATTTATCCACAAATCCACCCGCTGCACCGGCATATTCAAAATGGGTTTTTTCCTTAAAAGACAGCAATTTAGGCTGACAAATCGCAACATCGGGATGAGTATCCAAATAGTTCACAATCGGTTCAACCCATTGGGGAGAAACCTCAATATCGGAATTGAGCAGGCAATAATATTCCGCCTCAATTTGCTGCAAGGCTTGATTGTAACCCTTTGAAAATCCGTAGTTTTCATCATTAAAAATCAGTCGCAAATGGGGATAGTGCGATTGCAGAAATGCCACAGAATCGTCCGAAGAGGCATTGTCCGCCACCACAATCTCCGCCCAAGACGGCGTGTACGACACAAGCGACGGAAGAAATTGTTCCAAAAACCTCTTCCCATTCCAATTCAAAATAACGATGGCGATTTTCTGCATACAAAATGTATAATTTGCAAAGATACACTTTTTTACTCAATTAAAAATTAAGCGGTTTTTCTTTCCCTCTTGATTTTTAATTCTAAATTCCAAAATCTAAACTTCCTTCCCACAACCGATATTCCCCTTGTTCTCTTTTGCAAACCAGTTGATTTTCACCGTTGAAAAGTACGATATAATCGGCTTGCAACACGCTATTGTACACAGCGGCTTGAAAAAGTGTGTTTTCCGATAATGCAACCGTTGGTGCTTTGCATTCCACCACTGCCGCGCATCGTCCTTTCATGGAGACCACGATGTCGAAACGCCGCGTTTGCCGATTGATTATCAACTTTTTTTCCACCGCAATATTGGCGAGCGGAACGTTCAATTCCTCTACAAGATATTTTATATATGCTTGACGCACAATCTCTTCGGGCGTGCAAGCAACGTAACGTCTGCGAACAGGGTCAAACAGTTCTTTTTTGCCGTTTTTCACCCCTTAACGCGAATTTTTCAACAAATGGTCTATGATGCTTTCGATGGAAATATTCTCCGCCTCCGCCCGATAGTTCTTCACCACACGATGCCGCATTACCGCCAAAGAAACTGCATTAACATCCTCAATATCAGGAGATAACTTCCCGGAAAGTACGGCATGGCACTTGGCAGCAATAATCAAATTTTGCGAACAACGCGGTCCCGCCCCCCATGCCAAATATTTCGTTGCCCACTCGTCTGCATCTTTGGTGTTGGGACGCGTAATGGTGGACAAACGCACTGCATATTGATACACATTGTCCGCTACGGGAATCCGTTGCAAGAGTTTTTGATAGAAAACAATCTCCTCATTATCAATCACTTGCTTAGGTTCATACATGTCGCCGCCGATGGTGGATTTCACAATATTGATTTCCTCTTCAAACGAAGGATAATCCAAATAAACGTTGAACATAAAACGGTCTAACTGCGCCTCAGGCAAAGGATACGTTCCTTCCTGCTCAATCGGGTTTTGGGTTGCCAAAACGAAAAACGGGTTGGGCAATTTATGCGTTGTTCCCGCCATGGAAACGCTGCGTTCCTGCATCGCCTCCAACAATGCCGACTGCGTTTTGGGCGGTGTACGGTTGATTTCATCCGCCAAAACAATATTGGAAAAAATAGGTCCTTTTAGAAACTTGAACTGACGGTTTTCGTCCAAAATCTCCGTACCCATAATATCGCTGGGCATCAAGTCAGGCGTAAACTGAATGCGGTTGTATGACAAGCCCAAGGCTTTGGCTATAGTCGTAATCATCAAGGTTTTAGCCAACCCCGGAACGCCTATCAACAACACATGTCCGCGACTGAATATGGTGATGAGAATATCCCGCACCACATCGTCCTGACCTACTATCACCTTACTTACTTCTCCGCGTAGTTCCGCGTATTTGTCTGTAAATCTTTTTATTGCTTCTGTATCTGACATTTGTACTTTTTATTCAATATTAACTTTTAATTTATAATCTCTTACTTGTTTTCCATTCCCCACTCCATCAAAAATCCGCAATCTTTGAAATCGTCATTCATTCTAACATGCGTATATTTCACTTTGTTGTTTACCCATTTCAGCAAGGTTTTTTGCCGTTTGTTTTCCATTGCTGCATTTTTAATTTTTTCGTAATCATCCAGCAAACTTGCCTTATGCTCAGGACGTTTCGCTTTCAAATACAGGATGCGGTAGGCTTGATTGCCGCTTTCGGTTATCATGGACATGGGACGGGAAAAATCGCCCTCCTGCAAATCGTCTATGACATACAATATGGTTTTATCGTATTGCATAAAGTGTTCTTTTTGAAACGAATACGATGCAGTATAAGGATTGACCAATCTGCCGCCCTCTGTTTTTTCTTTATCATCTGAAAAAAGTATCACTGCCGAATCGAAAGTTATTTTATTGTCTTTCAATAGATTGTAAACACTGTCCAAAAAAGTCTTCGAGGCGGACATTTCTTCGGGCGAAGGCTTGGGTTTGATGAGAATGTGGGCAACATTGATGCGATCGCCCCGCCGTTCCAACATGCGGATAATGTGAAATCCCGCCTCCGTTTCCACAGGAGCGGAAATTTCGCCCGGCTTCAAGCCGTATGCAACCTCCTCAAACTTAGGGTATAAGTCGCCTCTTTCGGTAAACCCAATATCGCCGCCTTTGGACGCACTGCCCGGATCTTCGGAATACATACGGGCAAACGTGCTGAAATTTTCTCCCTTCAATGCCCTTTCCCGCAAGCCGTTCAGCCGCTCCCGAATGGCAATTTTCTCCTCTTCCGATACCGTTGGAATTTTCACAATTTGTGCCACCTCGTATTCGGTGGAAATAATCGGAAGACTGTCCTCAGGAATGGAATAAAAATAATCTTTTATCTCCTGATTGATGACGTTAAGTCCCTGTGTGAGTTTACGTTGCATTTCATCGGCGAGAAATTCATCACGCATCTGCTCGCGTGCATCTGCTTTTATTTCGGAGATACTTTTGCCGTAATACTCCTCCACCTTTTTGGCATCGCCGCCCACCTGCATAATCTGCATGCGGAGATTATAATCTATCCGCTCGTTGATTTGGGCATCGGTTACTACAACGCTGTCCAGTTCTGCCTGATGCACCAACAATTTATGAAACATCAACTGTTCCAAGATATTGCAACGGATTTCATCCGAATTTTCCAGCGTATATAGCCCCGAAGAATGGCGATACGATAGAAAAGCATACTCCAAATCGGAACGCGTAATGATGCGATTCCCAACCGTAGCGATAATCTCATCTATCACATTCTTATTACTTTGCGCCATCATCCCTCCCCGCACAACGCACAGCAACAAAACAAGAATATATTTTTTCATTTTTCTGTACTTATAATTTCGTTAATTTTTGTTTAACGAAGGATTTTTTTATTTATTGTAACTCGGTAAATAAAACGCCATAAAATCCAAAGGAGTTGGCGATAAAAAAGAAACTTTACATTTTTAGTACTCTATATTTCTATACAAGTTCAAAAAAGAATAGGTTTATGAAGAAGATTAATGAAAGTAATCACAAAAATCACAGTTTAGATTTTCCCCTCATCGCCGCTCTTACAAAATCCACAAACAACGGATGACTTTTCGCCACCGTACTCTTATATTCGGGATGAAATTGCACTCCGACAAACCAAGCATGAGACGGTATTTCTACTATTTCCACCAAGTTTTGATTTTCATTTATTCCTGTGGCGACCAATCCCGCATTTTCAAAATCGTTAAAAAATTGGTTGTTAAATTCGTATCGATGACGGTGGCGTTCAGATACTTCCGTTTGTTCGTAGGCATTAGCAACGATACTTTCCTTTTTTAATTTGCAAGGATAGGCACCCAAACGCATTGTACCGCCCATTCCGGCAATTTTCTTTTGCTCTTCCATTATATCTATCACAGGATGAGATGTTTTTGCATCCATTTCTACGGAATTAGCATTTTCCCAACCTATCACATTGCGGGCAAATTCAATCACCGCACATTGCATTCCAAGACAAATCCCCAAAAACGGGACATTATTTTCTCTCGCATACGTGATGGCAACAATTTTCCCTTCCACACCCCGCGTTCCAAAGCCCGGTGCGACCAATATTCCATCCAAATGTGCCAATTTCTCCGATACATTTTCTTTATTGATGTACTCCGAATGGATTAACTCCAATTTCACCTTGCATTCATTAGCAACGCCCGCATGCGTAAATGCCTCTATAATAGACTTATACGAATCATTTAAGGCAGCGTATTTGCCAATCAAACCAATTTTTACCGTATGTTTGGGAAATTTCAATTTTTGTAAAAATTCTTTCCAATAAGTCAAATCGGGTTCGCTGGCAGATGGTACGTACATTTTGCGAAGAACCTCTGTATCAAGACCTTCCTTGTACATTAAGAGCGGCACATCGTAAATCGTTTCCACATCCACCGATTGCATCACAGAGGTCGATTCCACATTGCAGAACAGGGCAATTTTTTGTTTCAGTTGCTCATTGATTTCATGTTCCGTACGACACACAATGATATCGGGTTGCACGCCCTGCTCTTGAAGCATTTTCACGGAATGTTGCGTCGGCTTGGTTTTCAATTCTTTAGTCGCAGATAAAAACGGCACTAAGGTAAGGTGTATCACCAAACAATTTTTGCCCATCTCCCACCGCAACTGCCGAACCGACTCAATGAAAGGAAGCGACTCAATATCGCCGACCGTCCCGCCGATTTCCGTAATCACAAAATCGTATTCGTCTGTGTTTCCGAGCATTTGTATGCGGTTTTTGATTTCATCGGTAATGTGCGGAATCACCTGTACAGTCTGCCCTAAATAATCGCCACGCCGCTCTTTGGTAATGACATCCAAGTAGATACGTCCTGTGGTAACGTTGTTTTTCTGCGAAGTCGGGATATTGGTAAAACGCTCATAATGACCCAAATCCAAGTCAGTTTCCGCCCCGTCTTCGGTAACGTAACATTCGCCGTGTTCATACGGATTCAACGTACCCGGATCTACATTAATATAAGGGTCTAACTTTTGAATACCAACCCGAAAACCCCTTGCGATGAGCAAATTCGCCAACGAAGCAGAAATAATTCCCTTCCCCAACGAGGACGCAACTCCCCCTGTAACAAATATATAACGTGTTTCCATTTCAAATGTATGTAATTTGCAAAGATAGCATTTTTTTAATATAAAATACAAAAAGAGAAAAATTTGCGATCTTCATCCAATTACATTACCCCACCACCCCCCTCACAACCCCCAAAACCACCTTATTATCAACCTTCCCCGCCATGGCTTTACTTGCCAGACCCATCAATTTTCCCATGTCTTTCATGCCTGAAATGCCATTTTCGGCAATCAATGTCTTCACAATCTGCACGATTTCATCTTCCGATAGTTGTTCGGGCAGGTATTGGGTGATGATTTCCAACTGTTCTACCTCTTCTTTGTACAGGTCTTCCCTGTTTTGTTTTTTGTACAAATCGGCGGCATCACGGCGTTGTTTCGCCAATTTCTGCAAAGTGCTAATTTCCACTTCTTCTGTGATTTCCGCTCCACCCTCGGAAGTTTTTAGCAATAAAATCGCCGCCTTGATAGCACGCAACGCATTCAGTTTTTCCTTCTCTTTTGCCAGCATCGCCGACTTGATGTCTTCGTTAATTCGCTGTTCTAAACTCATATTTTTTTTATAAATTATTCTTCAATCTTCATTTCGTCATTTGCCGCCGCCCTGTCCAATAATTTCTGATTTATTTGCTTGGTTGTGTTCGCACCAAGTTTGCGTATATTTTCCATTCTTCCCATAATGGTATCGCCATATTTGGTTGATGTAGTCAATTTATTCATCGCCGCCTTGTACGTATCTTGCGTGCTATTCAATTGACTGCCCACTTTAATCAAATCTTCCGTAAATCCAACAAATTTATCATACAACGCCCCACTTTCTTTGGCAATTTCCAAAACATTGTTCTTTTGATTTTCCTGTTTCCAGATAAACGAAACTGTCCGCATACTCGCCAATAGCGTTGAACCTGAGACCAATACCACATTCTTACTCAATGCTTTTTCAAACAGCGAAGTATCTTTTTGCAGGGCGAGCGTGAGGGCAGGCTCCAACGCCACATACAAAAACACGTAATCGGGCGAAGTGATGCCGTACAATTGCTGGTAATTTTTGGAACTCAAATCCATAATATGGCGTGCCAAACTGTTGAGATGTTCCTTCAAATAAACCGCTTTTTGCTCTTCGTTGTCTTCGTTGTAATAATTTTCATAAGCGGTAAGCGAGACTTTGCTATCGATGATAAAGTTCTTGTTATCAGGCAAGTTAATCACAAAATCGGGACGAACATTGCTGCCGTCTTCGGTTTTGTAGTTGGTTTGTTTCATAAAATGCACATTTTCCACCAAACCTGTTTTTTCCAACAGCAATTCCAACTGGATTTCGCCCCAATCGCCTTGCGTTTTGCTGTCGCCTTTGAGGGCTAAGGCAAGACGTTGTGCATCATCGCTTACCTGTTTGTTCATCTTTGCCAAATGCTCTATTTCCTTGCGGAGACTCTCCTTTTCCCGCGTTTCGTTGTGGTACGTTTCCTCTACTTTTTTCTCAAACGCCTGAATTTTTTCTTTCAACGGATTGAGGACATTGCCTATTTTTTCCTCATTCACTTCCGAGAATTTTTTGGTTTTCTCTTCCAAAATAGCCTCAGCGGTCAATTTGAAATCTTTGTACAATTGTTCTCTTACCTCTTGTATTTCAGCCTTTTGGAGTTCTAATTTTTCCTGCAAATTGGCATTAATCGCTTTCAATTGTGCAATGGAAGCCGTTTTTTCCTGCACTTCATGTGATTTTTCCTCTAACTTGGTCTTATGTACTTGCAATTCAGCTGATAAATCGTTCACTTTACTTTCCAACGCCTCCTTTCCTGCACTCACTTGAATCAAACTCTCCCCTTGCTGCCGATTGAGCAACTGCTGCTTTGTGGCATCTTTTTGATTGCTAACTCCTATATACAATGCAACCAACACCCCAAAAATTCCGATAACTACGAACAAAATCTCCATTCTTGACTTTATTTTTTTACATTTGCAAAGATACACAATTTTAAATTGAAAATTAAAAATGGAGAATTGAAAATTATTTTTTCTACAACCTTTAAACCCATCAGCCTATTTAGATAAAACGTGAATTATAAATGAAATATTGTACAATATCTAAAAAAATGCGAGATAACATCGCATTTCGGATTTTATAGTTATTTGTAAAATAATGCCAAAACATGCCAGCGGATTTCTTTAAAAAGGGAAAACAGCTCCTTTTTTATTCTTGTTTTTTGTTTGCAAAATGCTTATTGACAAAAATTTACAGATAATATATTTTTTTTATAATAAAAGAGTATTTTTGATAAAAAAATGGTATCTTTGCAGCCGTATATAAAATACAGGATAAATTAATTTAATATTTAATAAATAACGATTATTACAATGAAAGAATTGTTTTTAAAAAAAGTAAATGAAAGAGTGGTTGGAACGGAATCTACAAACCGTTCAGTATTATTAACAGGCAAACGTCTAACAAGCGGCAGGCAAAAAAAGAGACTGCTTTTTGGTACTTGTGCCACGGTGTTTGTGGCAGTGGCATCGGTGCTTATCTTTTATGGGTGTAAAAAAGACCCGCTGTTGAAAACAAGCTACCAAAGTCCAATGGCGTATAGCAATCCTGTGTTTGGACAAATGCGGGGATATTTATGCGAGGGGTTGATCAACTTTAAAGAATCATTACGACCCTACTATGAACAATCACAAAACTACAATGACTTTTGCAACTTGTTGAATGTGAATAGACAAAATATGAATCCTGCAGGCAAAGGCTTGTTGCGGATAGGATACGAATGTCTTAAAAATAATTATTCAGACGAGTATATTCAGCAGTACTATACGGGAAAGTGGTTGGCAGAAATATGTATAGACGAAAATACAATCGAGTATATTGAGGCAAATAATATGGGGGAGTATTTATTTGGAGTATCAAATTGTGATATAAATAATCCATTATGTGATTACACTGTATTGTCCTGTGTTTTGCAAAATTTGCGAGATGCGGGATTTATGGAATATTGCCAACAATTTTGTGATGAAGTATGTAATACCAGCTGGTTTTATAATGGCTCTAATGACTTTACTTCGATTAATATTTCAAAGATTGGTCAAGAAGGTGGAATGTTAGTGTTTAAATCACTGGAACATTATGCTAAAGTTATTGATGCACTGGTTGAAATCTGCAATCAATATTCAAATCATTACATTGCCACATTAGAAGCAAGATTGGGTTGTCCTATTGATGATGCGGACGAAGACCTCGTATTGGAATACGTTATTGAGGACAACTTTTTCCCTTTCAATCCGCTTGAGGAGTTTATTGAACTAATTGGATTTACAAATAGTGCCTATCCGATGCTGCGAGAACAAGAAATTCAATGGCTTGCAGATGACATACGTTTTGAAACCGAAGAAAACCCTTTTGACGCAGTGGGGGCTGGATATGTACAAAGTGCCTTGCATAATAACGAATGTCTAGTTGTTATTGACCAAATTGAAGATTGGAATGAAGAAGAAGGATCTCGGGGTCCGATATGTGGAGGAATATTAAATTTTGGTCTTACTATCAAAGGAAGTTTACATTTTATTCATAATTGGGGTACAAATCCTGACAAGGAATGCTCAAAAAGAGAGAGCAATAGAGAAATTGATAAATCATTTTCTTACAAGAATAAAAATAGGAAGCTAAAAGGAGTGCTTGTAACTGGTGGGGCACATGTTCGTGCTAAAACAGTTAATTATGTTAAAGTAGGTGTTTGGTGGTTATGGACAAATAAAGTATATGTCAATTTTAATGGGGATAAATTGACTCATTGTTATGACTTAAGTAGTACTATTTCTGCATCTGCTTCTAATAATTCTACAACAGGATTAACCGAAAAATATTATTGGTTTAACAACGGCATAGCACATATCAATCCAACATGGCTCATTCCGGATGGCATTGCTCATATTACAGGAAATCATTTTGGAAATAATTACAGTACAGCAATAAAAACTGAACTTATTAATTAATATTTTTATATGAAAAAGTTAACAATAATAATAGGTTGGATTATTCTTTTGCTGGGGTCAATTACTGTTTTCGCCCAGGAAGAAGTAACAAAAAACAATAAAACTAAAAAAACATATACTTTATTTGATTTACAAAATCCCGTTCATTCTATAGGATTATTGCTTAGTGAAAATGCTTCTTTTATAGAACCAAAATACAGAAATACAACAGGTTTGATACAAATAAATCATTCAAGCATTTATGTCTCTCCAGAATTGACACTAAAATATTCCTGTGCCATAAAAAACGGATGGGGAATAACGGCAGAAATTTCGTTTGGATCTTTTCAAAGATATATTTACCCTCCTGTACTTGGTAAACATATCTCAAAGGATACAGTCTGGTCAAATGGGGTGGTTGGAATAGGACTTGCAAATGAAAGCATAAATGCAAACGAAATCTATTTAGGATTTTCATTGAAAGCATCTCATTTAGCAAACGTACATAAAAACATATCATTACATTCCGAAGCGGGATTCAAATGGTTACCCTTTCTTGTACCTGCAAAAAAAATAAATATTGAAGAATTGACTACTGAATTTATCATCTCCGATGGTACAGAAACAGAGAAACTTGTCTATATGAATTGTCTGCCTGAAATTTCAGCGACAAGTTACGCAATTCCCGATTTGGCATTTGCATTCAATGTATTGGTACACGGCAAAAATCCTGCCCACAATTTTGTATTTGGCATCAATGGCAATATCAGTTTTATGGATAGATTTCATTTCAAATATCAAACTACCGATGTTTTGCCTGCACATTTGCAGTCTTCGGGCGAGTTTGGTTGGCGAATGTCATCCATTGGATTTCATATCGGTTATCAATGGATGATTGGGCAGAAAAAAATTGTAAATTGATTGACATGGTTGTCATTTAGAAATAAATAAAAAGGCTGTTCAAAAATGAGCAGCCTTTTTTAGTCTGAATCAAGATTTTCAAGAGTGGCAGGATTATTCATTAAGATTTCGCAAAGGAGGTAAAGATTTCACTGTGGTTCTTTATGTCTCTGTGCTGAAAAATCAAAAAACAGTCATTTGAAAATAAACCCCCATTTTCCACGTTGTAATTAGATAAACTGTATAAAATTTAACTTATTTTAACATGAAACCACGAGTTCGATTTGCCCCCAGCCCTACGGGACCTTTGCACATAGGCGGTGTCCGCACGGCTTTGTATAACTATCTGTTTGCCAAGCAACAAGGCGGCACGTTTATCCTGCGCATCGAGGATACTGACCAAACGCGTTTTGTTCCCGGTGCAGAAGAATACATTGTAGAGGCATTCCAATGGCTGGGATTGGAATTTGATGAAGGCGTACACAAAGGCGGCGATTTTGCCCCGTATAAACAGTCGGAACGCAAGTCGATTTACAAGCAATACGCTGATTATCTGTTAGAAAAAGGTTTTGCATACATCGCCTTCGATACGGCGGAGGAGTTGGATGCCAAACGAAAAGAATACGAATTGCAGAAGAAAACGTTTCAGTATGACGTACATACGCGTCTGTCGTGCAAAAATTCCTTGACGATTTCTCCAGAAGAAACGGAAGAAATGATGAAAAAACAGCCGTATGTGGTACGGTTTAAATTTCCTGCCGATACGGAAATTCTTGTCCATGATTTGATACGCGGCGAAGTGCGAATGAGTTCCAACTTGCTGGATGACAAAGTGTTATTCAAGTCGGATGGCATGCCGACCTATCATTTAGCCAATGTGGTGGACGATTATTTGATGAAGATTACGCATGTAATCCGCGGCGAGGAGTGGTTGCCTTCCGCTCCCTTGCATGTGATGTTGTACAAGACATTGGGTTGGGAAGATGCGATGCCGCAGTTTGCCCATCTGCCCCTCTTGCTCAAACCCGATGGAAACGGAAAGTTAAGCAAACGGGACGGCGACCGTCTCGGTTTTCCTGTATTTCCTTTGCAGTGGAATGACCCCAAAACGGGAGAAATTGCCTCTGGATACCGCGAAAAGGGCTACCTTCCCGAATCCATTATCAATTTTTTGGCACTTTTGGGCTGGAATCCCGGCACGGAACAAGAACTGTTTACCCTGCAAGAATTGATAGAAGTATTTAATATTGAGAAGATTAGCAAATCGGGAGCAAAATTTGATATTGAAAAGGCAAAATGGTTCAATCACGCTTATTTGCAGCAAAAAGATACGGTTTTTTTGGTGGAACAATTTCAACCTATATTAAAAGAAAAAGGCTTAGTTTTTGAAAATAAATACGTTGCACAAGCAATCGAATTAGTAAAAAGCCGCATTAGTCTAATTCCCGATTTGTGGGAACAGTCATTTTTCTTTTTTAAAGCCCCTGTTTCTTACGATGAAAAAGTAGTAGCAAAACGTTGGAATGAACAAACACCCCAAAATTTGTTGCAAATAGTTGAAATATTGGACAATAATCCGTTTGACAAAACCATTCTACACGATGCGGTTATGCAGTTTATCGCCGACAACGGAATAAATATGGGACAGATTATGAATTGTTTACGTTTGTGTTTGGTCGGTGAGGCAAAAGGCCCCGATTTGTTTGACATTATTTCTCTAATCGGCAAGGAAGAAACGGTTGCGAGGGTAAAAAGGGCGGTGGATTTTTTGTCTTAAAACTATATTATTCGATAGGTTCCTCTCCATCATAAGTAACAATATGAGGCTTAAAAATAGTATATTTTGTCATGTCTTCGTTGGACTCAAAGCGTTCGCCGATATAGACTGAGCCGTCGGGTTGTGTTTGTTTGATTTGACGATTGGAGTAAATCAATTTTTTATCCATATTCCAAATAAGATGTTCTGTTTCAATGATTTCGCCGGTGGAAAAATTGGTTATTACCACATTGCGTTTTGCCTCCATTATTTTTCGGTCTTCGTAACTTACGCCGTAATCGCCTTTCAACGAAATGCGTTTTGTCTTATTCGTATTGTATGCAATGATTTCAAAACCTTCGGGACATTCCAAATATCGCTCTGGGGTGGCATATTTATTCATTTTAGGAATTAAAAATTCCTGTTCCACAAATCCCTCTTTGCTGAGGAAAAAATGAATGTCTTCCACCACTTCTTCGGGTCCTTTCTCCCTCAAAGTTAAAGAATTAACCACCGATATATCGTTCTGACAACTCCCAAAAATTACAATAATAGCCACCATGAAGGCGGCTATTATCGATTTATTTCTTGAAGGGACAAAACGCCTCATTTTGTTTATCGTATGGTTGTGGTTTCTTGTATCCAGCATTCAATTTTGTAGGTTTGCCCTTTTTCATAACCCAAGACAAAATACGATTCTATTTTGGGGAAACGAGCCGAAGCGGTATTTAATTTTTTCTGTGCATCGTCTGCAATAGACACATCTACGGCTTTTGCCTTTGCATATTTATCGGCGGCAGCCCAATAGATTGCTCCCGAAACATCGGTATTGCACGAAGAAAGAGAGGCGATATAGGCATCTCCAATCAAAATATAGGCAATGCCTTTGTTGGGGTTTAACCGCAAAATTTTATTGGCAATGTCGCGTGCAGCAGAATATTGCCCCAACTTTATATAGCAATCCGCCATCATAATATAGGCATTTATCATGTCGGATTCTTTTTCGTACAAATCGGCGGCTTCCTTGAAATAGTCCAATGCCTCTTTGTACTGTTTCTTCTTTGTGCTGTACAAAACGCCCATATAGAAGGCGGTACTTGCCGTTGGACTTATTTTGTGCAACTCCTCCACCGCCATGGCGAAGATGTCGTTCTCCGTACATTTTGCTTTTTGGAAGAATTTTATAATCTGCCTTAACGTCCGCTCATCTTTGTTCGTTTCTATTTTTTTGCCGTATATTTGCTGCAACATTTCACAGTTTGCATGTTTGGCGAAACGAACATCCAAGTTGTTGCCCACGTTTTGTAATTGTATCAATTCGTTTGCAAATTGTGCGGAATCTTTGCGTCTGTCTTCATACGTTGCATTGTAATCGTCTTGATTGATAGCGTTTTCTTCAAACAGTTCATTCAACTTATAGATTTCCCGCATAACGGCTTCCAATTGCAGTTCGGCTTTATCTATCATCAACTCCATTGCCTCGGAAACCTTGTCGTAGGCATCGATGATGGTATCGGCAGACAGTTTATCGTTTATCATGTAAACCTCCGCTATCTGAAAGAAGATATCCAATACCTGGGGTGAAGACTGTTCGCCGCTTAAATCAATGGATTTCCCCAAATATTCATAGGCTTTTTTGTATTCTTTGGGACGATATTTTGCGGTGTAAACGCCAATACGACCCAAAGTATAGGGTTCATCTTCGGGATAGATTTTTATCCGCAAATCGAACAAATCAAACAATTCTTTTAGATATTGTTCACGCATCGTTTCGTCTTTTTCATCTTTTAGCAGCGCATCCAAAATGACAGGACCGTCTGCAAAAATAAATTTAGTGGACATCGGACAGTCGGTAACCACCGCTTTCCAAGGCGTGTATGCCTCTTTGTAATTCCGCTGTTTAAATACTTCTCTGTACAGAGAGGCATTGGTTATGCAGGCGATGCTATCCGCTCCATACTTCTTGGTTAAATCCTGTGCTGCCGCAAAATTCGCTGATGCAAAAGCACAAACAATCATCACTGTTAGTGTTTTAAAATGACTTTTCATATTCTACTTTTCTTAATTTTATTTAAATTACGTTAAAAAATCTTTTCTTAAATCCTATAACGAGAGTATTTTTATTTTATTTTAAGAAAAGGAAAATTTTTTTAAAAAACTTCACACAATAAACAGATACCTTCATCCGTTTTATTTAAATAGGGCAATCGTATTTTTCATAGCCCTCTCCCTTCTTTATAATTAAAAATAATGTTTTTATTCGATTTGGGAAGATAACCTTTTTTATAAAATGCAAGTTTGGGAAGTTTTTTTAATTTTGGGAACCTTGTGATAAAAATTAAAAAAACCAGCACCTTGTTTCTATCATTTTTTAATCCTCCGATAATAATAAAAAAGCACCCCCATCGTCAGAATAAAAGAGAGCGTATCGGCGAGGGGACAGGCTAACCAAACGCCTTGTAATCCAAAGAAATAAGGAACAATAAAAAGGGCGGGTATCAGGAAAATCATTTGGCGGGAAAGGGAAAGGAAAATTGCCACTTTGGGCATGCCGATTGCCTGAAAAAAACTGGAAACTACTATCTGCGAACCTACTATTGGGAAGGAAATCAATACCAAACGGATGCCTTGCTCGGTAAGCGAAATCAATTGTTTATCAGCGGTGAAACTGCGGGCTAAGGCTAAAGGAAACAGTTCCCCAAGCAAAAAACCAAAAGTGCTGATGCACGTCCCAATAATGAGCGAATATTTAAGCGTTTTCACCACTCTATCGTACTGTTTTGCTCCAAAATTGTAGCCCACAATGGGTTGCATCCCCAAATTGAACCCAAATATAACCATGGCAATCAAGCCCACAATGCTGTTGATGATGCCGTAAGCCCCTATGGCAAAATCGCCGCCATAGGCTCGCAAGCGGTAATTCAACACGATGACCACGGCAGAGGCACACAAATTCATCAGAAAAGGCGGCATTCCCATCGTAAAAATTTGCCGTACAATGCTAAAATGGATTTTAAAAAATGCCTTTTGAAAATAGAGCGTATGCGAGCGGTTTAGGTAATGCACAAAAACCAATACCGCCCCCGTTGCCTGTGCCAAAACGGTTGCCAGTGCCGCCCCGCGTATCCCCCAATGAAAATAGAAAATAAACAAAGGCGCTAAAACCAAGTTGATTATCACCGTAGCGATGGTAATCAACATCGCCTTGGAGGGATAGCCCGTAGCACGGAGAATGTTGTTGAGACTGAAATAGATAGGCGTAAAAACATTGCCCAAAAGGATGACTTGCATAAAATCGCGGGCGTAGGAAATGGTATCCTTGCTTGCTCCGAAGGCATAAAGTATCGGGTCGAGAAAACAAAGTCCAAGTATTCCGATAGCTCCGCCGATTATTAGATTGATAATCACCGAATTGCACAGAAAACGTGTCGCTGAATTGTGCTTTTCTTCGCCCAAACGAATGGAGACCATCGTGGTTGTTCCCGCTCCAACCAAGGAGCCAAAGGCTACGGCTAAGTTGATGAGCGGAAACGTAATTGCCAATCCCGCAATTGCCATTGCACCAACGCCTTGCCCAATAAATATGCGGTCAATAATGTTGTAAACCGAAGCGACCGCCATCGCTGCAATAGCGGGCAAGGAATAGCTGAGCAATAACTTTCCGATATTGCTGGTTTTCAGTTCATCTGTTTTGTTTACGCGTGTTTTCAATGGCTAAATTTATTTTGAAGTACTATGAACAATACACAGCAAATTAAAAACAAATCGGACGTTGTTTGTTTTGTTATTAACATTTTAGCAATAAATAACATGTTTGCAGTACAAAATATAGAAAACTTCTAAAAATTTATTTTTATAATTTATTCTTTTACAAAGGATTGAAGTCCATTAAAACCTTTTGAAAAAGACTTGCAAAGATACAATTTTTTTTCTTATTGTTGATTTGATTTTTTCATAGGGCGATGCCCCGTGCTAATGAATTTACGGCTTACAGCCGATTCCCACCCACCACCCTGCCCTACGAAAAAAAAGATTTCCAAAACTAATCCTATTAATCTTGAAAATCTTATTAAAATCGTGGTTCGGAAAAGGTACATTTACACTTCGTTAAACTTGTGCCAACGTCCCAGCGGCTCGAGGTGGTGGCTTCACTGAACTTGCTGCGGGAGATAAACGTGCAATTTCGTACAAAATTGCCTGCGGGGTTAATGCCGCCATCTTGCAAAACCACCCGTTATATGCCGTGTATTTCACTCATTTTCTTTTAGTTAGTGTTATTTTACTGTTATCATTTTCAAACTTCGGCAATTGTTCGGCAAAACTTCGCGCCTTTCGGTCGTTTAGCGGTCGTTTGTCGGTCGTTTCGGTCGTTTAGCGGTCGTTTCCACTTGGTAACTCATAATAAGTACCTCTGCCTGTTTCGCCAATTCTAACTAATATCTGTTTTTCAACCAAAATACGTAATTCATCTATTGTAACAGACTTGCCAATTTCATTTATTTCCTGATATTCACTATTAGTTATTTTCTCTTTCTCTTTCACATACAACACTGCCTTTATCTGTCTTTCATTCAAACCTAACTGTTGCAATTCTTCTTCCGAAAATATGTCTTTGAAAAGTGTTACCATAAAACCGCCGAATCGTTCTGCAAGTTCGGGTTCAGGAAGTCCTGCGGCTTTACATTCGTCAATAATACTTACAGTGCCTCGTCCCCAAGCATCAATCAAACCGCCCTTGAAACAAACATCGGCGATTAGCAAATTTCGTGGTTTTGAAGTGTGCGATTGTTTTAGTTCTTCCAAAGTTATGCCTTCGGGCAAACCACCCTCGTTCCAAAGATTAATTTTGTCGTCATAAACACGCATTTGCGAAAAACTGCCCATATAACTGCGGTGAACCATTGAATTAAGTAACATTTCA
>Ga0082212_10002710_pt1 | contig 25550 bp, 4 predicted proteins | sample TergutNt197P3_FD_71548 | JGI IMG/M metagenome (GOLD analysis project Ga0082212, IMG submission 71548) | Neocapritermes taracua P3 segment gut microbial communities from Petit-Saut dam, French Guiana - Nt197 P3 | ecosystem: Host-associated > Arthropoda: Insects > Digestive system > Gut ...
CCGAAGGCTGACGTTCAATGGGATGACCATCGAAGGGTTTTCCCGCGCCGCCATGCAAACGTACTGGCGAATTCCCGAATTGAAACTCGGTTTCGACCTCGGCGGACAACCTTGGTCCTTTATGGGAACGCCACAGTGGTTCGTGTCCCATACGCACATGGATCATCTCCTTGCCCTTCCCGCTTACGTTGCTCGCCGGAGGATGATGAAAATGGAGCCGCCAACCATCTATCTGCCGGCGCACGCCGTCAGTCGGGTTCGGCAACTTTTGGACATCTTCACCCGTCTGGATCACGGGCACTTGCCGTGCGAACTTGTGGGCGTAAAACCGGGCGAGGAATACGAAATTTCCCGCGAACACGTCGTGAGTGTCGTGCGTACCGACCATTCGATTCCCTCGGTCGGCTATGTTGTTTGGGAGCGGCGAAAGCGGCTCAAACCGGAATATCAATCGTTAACCGAAATGGAAATTCGGCAACTTGCTCTTTCAGGACTCCAAGTTTCTGCCGAGGTGCGTTCTCCCCGCGTTGCCTATCTCGGCGACAGCACACCGAGTGGTCTCGATGACAATCCGGTCATGTACGAAGCGGATATTTTGATCATGGAGGTCTCCTTTGTTGCCAGGCGGCATCGAACCGAAAAGATTCACCGCCGCGGACATATTCACCTTGACGACATTCTCGAACGCCAAAACCGTTTTCGTAACGGTCTCGTCATCGCCTCCCATTTCAGCACCCGGTGTACCGACAGGGAAATCAATCGAATCGTTCATAAGCGGCTTCCCGGCATGTTGGAGGAACGATTGGTTTTGTGGTTTTGATTTGCGCCTCCCCTCTCCCACCAGCGGACTTGCGTCCGCCGCTCTTTTTCCGCCATTGCGCTGCGATTCGTTCAAGTGCCGCCTATGCAAGTTCTGCGAGATAACATACTGCTACCAAAAAACTCAGAAAACTTCCCCAAAAAACTACAAACGGCTTAATAATGACCACCTGTAATGCCGACTATGCCGACGTGGCGATGTGCAAGGCAGTTTGCAAGATAGTGGTAGTAGTTCTGACAAATCGAAAAGGCGAATGGAAGTAAGCATCTATCAAAGCAGGCTTCACAGACAAGCATTTTCGTTTCCAATACCAATGCTGAAGAATTTTTGGGGCTACACTACGGCGGCATTTCTGATCACTGGCTTCTTGTCCGCTGGGCAAGTGTTCGCTCAAGTTCCACCCCACGATCCGACATCGATGGAAGGTGTTCATATTCAACAGGGACATGAGCGAGTCCGAATTGAGCAACAAATCCAACAGGGTACTGCCCCTTTGCCGACCGTCCATGTTACTTCCCCGCAATTACAGCCGCCGGATATTACAGGACAATCGCAACAGAAAATCTTCAAATTGAATCGTGTCGTACTCGATCCGATACCACACTCAATACGTCAAACAGAACTTGAATCCATCGTAGCACCATACACCGCAATGGACCAGGTCAGCATGTACGACCTGTATTGTATGGTTCTCGAAATCGATGCCTTGTTTGACAAAAAACATGTTCTTGGACGCGCTATTTTGCCTGTGCAAGACATAGAAAACGGAACGGTTACAGTACAAATCATTGAAGGACGGGAAAGCAGACGAATCATCACGACAAAGGCTCCTCCCTGTCTCGGCTTTGGAGACAGCCCCCTCTTTCCGATGTCATCGAACCGTCTATTCAGCAAGGAGTTTGTTCAACGCCAATTCCATTTTTCTGGTCGGCGCACATTCAACCTCCAAGCCCTTGAAGATGAATTACAGCGTTACAATCGTACTTTCCGCAGCCAACTCGTCGCAGAGATCGAGCCGGGCGAAGGACTCGGACAAAGTACACTCAAATTAACTCGCATCATGCCGCAACCGGTCTCCGGCGGATATTACGTGGACAATTCGGGGCGCGAATCTTCAGGACGAATTCGTAATGGTACATTCTTAAGTTTTTCCGATATTTTAGGACTGAACGAGTCATTTTTTGTTTCCTACGACAAGACGGAAGGAACTTCATCACTGTCCATGCAAGGGGACATCCCCATTAGCCGATTCGGAACCTTCTTTGATATGTCCTATTACTACGGGGAACCGAAAACGATTGCCGGTCCCTTTGCAGTTCTTGAAATCAATGGTATTTCGGAGCAATATTGTCCCGGTTTTCGGCAGATACTCGTCAACACACAAGAGCGGCGTTTGGATGCCCTGATGCATTATCAAAATTATCACTCGCAGACGTTTTTTGGTCAGAGTCTGAACTATGAAGAGTTGCACGATGCCGTGACGGTTGGGTTGGAATATTCCCTTCGGAGAAAGAAAACTGCCACATTTGCGGGAATGTCTGTCATTGCTGGAAATGCGAAGATATTGGCACCCTCACCCTTTCCGGTGGAAAATTACGATCACACCAACTTCTGTTTGATAAAGATGAACCTGATGAGAGTCTGGTATCCGAATTCCAAGTGGACATTCATTCTCCGAGGCAACGGAAATGCTGCTTTATCAAACTTGCCGCAGAGTCAGGTTTTCCAGATCGGCGGTATGGCTACCGTGCGCGGAACGCCAGAAGGAATGATGAGTGGTGATTCGGGGTATCTGCTTGTCTCAGAGGCTCGACGGGTAGTTTGGAGTGGTTGCGGTTCCCAATGCCACCAATCATGTTGTTCTGACCAGTTCGACAGTTATAATCCCAAACCTTGTAGTCCGATGTCGCGAAAATCCCTTGGGAAGTATTGCCGCGACGACTGGAAAAAGTATTCCAGAGCAGAAGTCTTCACGTTTATCGACCACGGCGGGGTGTTTTACCGGAATTCCGATTCGTCCGCCTTTTTGACCAGTATCGGTGCCGGAGGAACGGTGAATCTCGGCAGACATTGCTCACTGTCCGGCGGTTATGGGCAACCGATCTTTCCAGAATGGAGCCATTTGGAAGTACACCGGGCAATGCTCCGCAACGGCAATGTATTCTTTACCGCCAGGGTCTCGTTTTGAAACCTTTCCGGACATCGGGCTTTTCTTCTTCGGCATTTCGCTGGTTTCAGGTAGGTCGCCGCACGCCCGGAGGTCGAGTGCCTACTTGGAACTTGTTAACAGTCTGCCTCATATTCTTGAATCGGTACGATTATTCTTGAAACGTTACGATTATGTGGTATAATAGGAGAGGTGCGGGGAGTTTCTCGATGGGCAGTTGCTTTTGCTCCATTTTCCCTGTACCAGTCCATTGTCACAATTTCAGTATTTTCATTCATGAGCGATACAAGCCAAAAAGCCTTTTTTTCCGGCAAATTTATCACACGTTTCACCCTTGGTCTTTGTGTTTTCCTGTTTTTACTCACACAGACGCTCCATTCTCCGGCACAAACCTCTTCGGCTCGGCAACCTGCATCGCCCGCTCCGGCATCGGATTCGACGAACCCTGAAATTCAAGCAGAACTCGAAAAGGCAGTCGTTGCCTTCAATGCGTCGCAATTTACCGAAGCCGCCAGTGTTCTCAATGCACTTTATGCGAAGTTTCCCGAACTCGTGCCGCCACGCATCATTTTAGCACAATGGTTCGCCCAATCCAATCTTGGCAATGCCGTCCGCGCCAACCTCGAACTGGGAACCGAAGAGGTCCCCAATGATCCCGAAGCCTTCCTCTTGCTTGCGGAAATTTCTCTCAAGCAAGGATCAATGACGGCAGCAGAAGCATTGTTGCAACTTGCGGCAACCAAAATCAATGCCTACACGGTCAATCCGACACGGAAAACAAACCTGCTTCGGTCTCTCTACCGTGTTACGACGGACTTGAATGAAGCCCGGCAACGATGGACGCAGATGGAAACAAGCATCGACCGGCAAATCGAATCCGAAGGACGCACAGCCGAACTGCTCCGAAAAAAAGGTGTCGCTCTATTCCAGCAGAAAAAGGAAGAGGAAGCAAAAAAACTTTTCACCGAAGCCGACCGCCTTGATGTCAATGCGGAACAAAGAGGACTTCCAGCGGATGCGGTGATGTCGCAACTCTATCTCCTGCGGGGAGAAAGAGATAATGCTCGAAAATCCCTTGAAGCCGCCCTGTCGGCTCAACCTAACTCGAAGGAGGTGCTCGTTTTGTCGATTCAAATGAAAATCAATGACGATAAACTTGAGGAAGCAAAACCACTCGCACAAAAACTTTTGGCAGATGACCCCGATTCCCCCAATGCCAAGCGGTTATGTGCGACGGTTGCCCTCTATTTGGAAGATTATCTTACGGCGGAAAAGTTATTCGAGGAACTTCTCTTGGCTTCTCCGCTGGAAACGCAGTACGCCAACGGGTTGGCACTGGCACTTTGCGAGCAGGATTCACCGGAAAAACTGCGCCGGGCACTGGCATATGCGTCGGATAATGTACAAAAAGACCAAAACAACAGCGAGTATTTCGGGACATTGGGTTGGGTTCTTTACAAATCGAACCAAGTTGAACAGTCGGCGAATGTCCTGAAACAGTCGGCTGCATCGGGACAGATCAATGCCGCCACTGCCTATTATCTTGCCCGTCTTGCGATCAAGACGGGCAAGACCGAGGAGGCAAAGCAATTATTGAATGCTGCGCTTCAAGGTGTCAACCCATTTGCCAAGCGGCGTGATGCGGTGAAACTTCTGGACGCTCTTTCGAGATAAAATCAAAAGGATACAGGTTGGTTATAACGCACGTATTGTAAATCACAACATATTTCCCATTTTTCGCCCCAAACGTTGGGACACTCATGAAATTACCCTTTTTTTGTTTGAATGCCATGATAAAACTTTCGAATCGCAAATTGTTCCGGCAGTTTTTCCAACGACTTGTCGTCGGATTGGTTTGTCTATCAATGGTTCTTCCAACATCGCTCGTGATGGCGCAGTCGCAACACGTCGTTCCAGACGGACGCACGCAAACGGCGGTTACGTCCAATAGTGCCGGAACCATGACGGATGTCCGCACGAACACCATCAGAGGAACGACAGGATATAACTCTTTTGACCGGTTCAATGTGCCGGGGGGAAACACAACCAATCTTTACGTCCCTGACGGAGCGAAGAGTCTGGTCAATTTAGTCCACAATGAACGCACGCAAATCGATGGTATTCTGAACTCGTACAAAAACGGCAACATTGGCGGAAATGTGTTTTTTCTGAATCCGCATGGTATTGCCATCGGTGCTGGCGGTGTCGTGAACGTCGGTTCCTTACATTTGCAAACGCCGACACAGGACTACATGAAGCAGTTGATGAACGAGCATGGTCAAATCAGTGCGGTTCACGAGCAAATGCTTTTTGACGGCAAAGTTCCGATCAGTCCCAGTGGGTTGATTAGCGTGAAGGGAACAATCAATGCCGTTGAGGAGGTGAACATATCAGCAGGTGAGGTTGACTTGGCTCGCGGTTCAAGGGTACGTGCTGGTCATCAAGTTCAGGTCGAATTTGGCAATCTTGTTAATGTTGAGGGGGTCAATTCTGGGAACGCTTTGATTAAAACGCCAGACGGTAAAATTCGAATCGTAGCGGCGGGCGACGTTGCGGCTACCGGCGAGGTCAGCGTTGATGCGGTGCCGAGCGAAAATGCAGGTCAGATCGAAATTTTGGCGGGAAATGACATTAACATCAATGCCGGTGCTGAAATTACGGCACGCGGTGTTGGTACGAATTCCGACGGCGGCGAAGTCGTGATTGTTGCCGACCAGAATTCCAATTTACAGGATGGTGCCGTCGTCGATGTCAGTGCCAAAAACGGAAAAGGAGGGTTTCTTGAATTCAGTGCGAAAGATACCGTCAAAGTCGAGGGAAATGGGTTGCGGTCTTCTTATGGTGGAACTATCTTGATTGATCCGAGTGAAATTGTTTGGACGGGATCAGGCAGTGACGTATTCCAAAAAGGAGTGGAATATAAATTGGAGGCGGACAACTTGATTTCGCTGACGGATGTTTATATTTCAACGCGAAACGTCAACGATACCGGTTTGACGGGCGCAGCCAAGCGAAACGCTCACCTAAGCGGTGCCTCCACCGGTAATTCCGGCAATATCATCTTGTCTGCCCCAATCATTGAATTGACCAATTCTTACCTTCTTACGCATGCGACTGGCACTTACGAAGCGGGTAACATCAGTCTTCTCGCTGGCAACAGTGTAACGTTGACAAATACGTTGCTCGATGCCAGTGCGGTAACGCCCAAGAAGGACAAGGGCAATGTTACCATCAGCGCAACTGACAACGAATTGGGACACAAGTTCGATGTCGCTACTGCAAGAACAAACAGCATCGTGATCGACAAAGATTCGACAATCAAGGGAAATGATATAAAAATTGAAGTTATCACAACAGCAGGCACTCGGTTGGATGACAAGAGTAACGATGAAGAACTGGAAGACTATGGAGGTTTTGCCGATACGGTTATGGAGATACTCGAAGGTGCACTTGATTTCATCGCCGGCAAGATTGTCGTTCCTGTCGCATCGTTCAAAGGTCTTGATGTTTCCTCGAAAATTACAATCGATGGAACATTGATAGCGGAGAATACCATCGACATTATTTCGAAAGCGGTGGTCGAATCCAGCATTCAGGGTATCGGAGTTGCCGGGATTTTCATCAATGTCTCCGTGACGCTTGCCGAATCGCTCATCACTATCGGTGAGACGGCAAGGATCACCTCGAAAAATGACGATATCAACATTGAATCTGTTGTGAAAAACGCTGTGGAGCAGGATATGCTTGTCATGGTCCCTGTTAATGCAAATCCTCTCGATTTTTCGGTAGGGGTTGGCGTACTGACGGGCAACAATGCAATCAACATTGTCAAGGGTGCACAACTCACCGCCGAAAAAGGAAATATCGACATTACAGCCGCCACGACGCGTTCCGCCAACATGTCTGTTACGGGCGGACGCAATAATTCCGTCGTCGGACTCGCCATCGGCGTTCTCGTTCAAAATTTTGACACCAGTATTTCCATTGGCGGACAGTTGACGGCACTGGAAATTGATGTCAAGGCGGTGATCGATGTTGAGGACAACATCCTCACAGCGGAAATGAGCATAGGTGATGGTTGGCCCAGCGGTACGGGCGGAGCCGCTACCGAGTTTTTTTCATTTGGGATCAATCCTCTCAAAAACAAAATATTAGGGGTCATCAAGGACAAAACGGGGAAAGACCTTGGTGCCGATAGTGAATCCAGAGATGATTTCGCCTTGCTCGTGGGGCTGGGCATAATGGTGGATGATATTGACACTTCCATCACCATCGGTGGAGATGCTGTTATCAATGCCAAAAATTATTTGAACGTGGAGGCTCTCACGACAAATACTCCCGTCGTGATAGCAACGGCATCCGTTACAGAGTACAAATTCAACAAGGCAAGGAAAGATACAAAAAAAGACAAAGCACTAACAATATCGTTGCCGGTCGTGGTCGTTACCCAAAACACAAAGGCAGTCATTGAAGACGGGGCTAAAATCCACGTCGGACAAGGTTCCGGCGACAAGGCGGGAGTGAGCGTCAGTGCGAAGACGGAAATGCCTTACAATCTCGATCTATATACAACAATCGCCGACCATTTTGCGGAAAACGAAATTGGGTCGGGCATTAAAGCAGTCCTTGATACAATTTTTGATGAGAATCTGGGAATTACTTCGGGACTCTTCAACTCGTGGTCTCAAACTGCGACGGATACGGAAGAACTGGCAATCGGGCTCATGGGGTCAGTTGTGGTTGTGAATAACACCACGGAAGCGAAAATCGGCGACAACGTAGTGATCGATGGTACAGTGACATTCGGTAGCGGTGTACTCTCAGGTGTCGGCAAGCCGGATGTTTCCGTCGAAGCGGTCGCGGATGTTCAACTGGGACATGTCATCGGAAACATTTGTTCCTTCCTCTATCAGATGCCGACCCCGGCAAATTTCAAAGAGAAAGGTGCGAAAGAAACACTTAAAAACACCTTTACGAGCATGTGGGGCACCGGCGGAGAGTCTGGTGTTGGAATAGGTCTCATGTTCAACTGGGTTGAAAATTCGGCAATCGCAGAAGTCGGTGCCGCTGTCTTGGATGTCAATAATCTCGATGTCTCCGCCGAAACTAAGGGATTTGATCTCAATATCGCTATCGGAGCCAGTTCAACGGAGGAATTCGGTTTGAACGGAAGTGTCAGTGCCACTGTCTTTCAAACGGATGCCAGGGCGAGAATTGCCGAAGGAGCAAAGGTTACTGCGGCGGGTGATGTGAACATCAATGCCGCAGACCGGACCATCCTCATTAGCATCGACGGCAATCTTGCCAAGAGCAATGAAACGGCGTTCGGACTTTCCATAGCCGTTCCGATTGCCATTCGGAACATTTACGCCGTTTGGGGAAATTATCCTGATAGTGAAGATTCCCCAGCCTCCATAATGGTTGAATCCGTTGTCGGCGGTGATGTCAATATCAATGCGGAAGCCTTGGGCGTTACCGCAACGCTTGCTGTTGCGGGTGCCATGACGACGGAAAAAAAACCGGACACCGATAAAAAGTTGAGTTCGCCCGAAGAAACGATGAAAGGGGCGACGGATTGGTTCAATGAGAATAAGGATAAATTGGACTCCGGTTCGCAAACAGACTTCGTGAAACTTTTGAAGGGTTATCAGGAAAGCATGATTGGAGGCGATAGCGGCGGCGGTAGCGGCGGCGATAGTGATTCGAGTCTGGGAATCGCCGGTGGAGTTGCCGTCAATCTTCTCATTGAAGAGGTTTGCGCCGGAATCAACGGCAACGTGAAAATTTCAGCAAAAAGTTTCGACATTGAAGCCGCCAACAAAGCCATTGATGCCGCTCTCGTCGGCGGTTTGGTTGTTCAACTGGGTTCCGGTGATAACCAAGGAATTGCGGGGGCAATCGGCGTGAATCTGCTCTTCGGCGACACCAGGGCGTTTGTCGATACAAAAAACGGCACATTGACCTATACCGACACGTTCAATCTTGAGGCGAACCGAGAAGGATACATCGGTGCCATGTCGGCAAGTGCCGCCGGGTCTGCTTCCAGTTCCGGGTTTGAAGTCGCAGGAAGTGTATCCGTTGCTTCCATCAAGAGCGACACGCTTGCCGACATTAAGAACACAACAATCACAAAAAAGGCTGCAAGTACAACCGGCGATATGACCGTCGGCGCAGCCAATAGAGCCTTGATTGTGAATATCGCAGGCGGTGTGGCTGTCGGTGGAAACACTTCTGTCGGTATCTCTATTGCAGTGAGCAATCTCACACTGGATACCAGGGTCGCTTTGGAGACCGCAACCATCAATGCACGTAACCTTGCAACGACGGCAACAACGGAATCGCTCATCGTTACGATCGCTTTGGGGGGTGGCGTTTCCTATAGCGGCGATGTCGGTGTTGGTGGAACGGTCGCCGTGGTACTTTCCGATAGCGATACCTCCGTTTCAATCAAAGATTCAACGCTGACACTCTCCGGGAACTTTTTTGCCGTAGCATGGAGTGATACCTACAATGGATTGGACAACAACTACGGCGATCTGCTCGATTATCTTGCGGAAAACGAGGGGGAAGACAGCGACTACCTCAACGACAAAGGTGAAACGGTCAACTTCGACAAATCCGATGTTACCTATGACGCGGAGGGCAATGCCGTGCGAAACGACACAACCGAGGAGAAGGAAGTCCAACTCGGTCTCTCTGCCCGGAGTCCCCGCATCATTACGGCGGCACTTGCCGTCGGTGTCGGGAGCAAAGTGGGGGTTGGTGCCAATATCGGTGTCAATTTGATGACCGAGGAAACCTTTGTTTCTATCTCCGGTTCGACCATTACGACACAAGGTACCAAAGGTATCGGCGTTGAAGCGAAAACCGAAGGGGGCATGATCGCCGTTGCCGTCGGTGTCGGTGCTTCCCAGTCCGTTGGGGTTGCCGGAAATCTCGGCGTGAACCTCGTCGGCGGACGAACCGAGGTCGTTCTCAATGAATCGACATTGATAGCGAATGAAGGGAATGTCGCCTTGCTGGCGCAAAGCACCGCTGGAATCATCAATGCGTCCCTTTCTGTAGGTGCCGGCGGCAATGTTGGTGTCGGATTCGGATTCGCATACAATATGGTTGCCCATTCCGTTGCCGTTGACTTGAACAAGGCAACCGTGAAAGCCTTGGCAGGTGATCTTGTCTTCGTCGCGGAGAACAACTCTGATCTTATCAGTGCGCTTCTGTCCATTGGGGGCGGTGGTACAGCAGGTGTCGGCGTTTCGCTTGCCATCAACACGATTGGAACCATTCAACTGGATGATACTGACTTGGAATCACCGAAGGATACACAGGACGAACTGGGAAAGAAAGAAGACGAATTGGATTCCCTCTTTTCTAATGTCGGCAATGAGAACAGTATCGGCGATGTGATCGGAAGCGCACGCAACCGCACGGAAATTTACATCAAGGACAGCATTGTGAGTGCAGGTCAAGATATTGCCATGGACGCATCCTCCGGCGGCGGCATGATTTCCATCAGCGCAGCCGTAGGGGGCGGAGGTACGGCGGGGGTTGGTGTCGGTGCCGCCTATAATAGCATCAGCGGTAACATCAGAGTTGTCTCACACAATTCCGAGATGACCGCTCAACAGAATGTCATCGGTTCTTCGCAGATTAACAATAAAATGTATTCCGTTGTCGTCGGCGGAGGAATCGGCGGAACCGCCGGGGTCGGCGTGAGTGTCGGGGCAAACGTTCTCAAAGCGGCGAATCAAATCGATATTTTTTCGGACGGTGTTACATCGGCAAGTATCAAAAAGGGACAAGTCAAAGCCGTCAATGGCGACGTTGTGTTCAAAGCGACCAATTCCGGCGAAGTTCTCGGTTCTTCGGTGGCTATCGCTGGCGGTGGAGTCGCCGGAGTCGCCGCCGCCTTGACCGTCAACGTTCTTAAAGGAACGACGGATGTCAAACTGACAAAAGCCGAGTTGATCGCAGGAGATTCCATCGTCCTCGATGCGGAAACCACCAACGGCTTGTATGCAGTTACCGGCTCTATTGCCATTTCCGGTACGGCTTCCGTCGGTGCAACCATTGCGGTCAATGATATGAATTCCAAGGCGAATATAGATATTGCCGGATCGGCTCTCACAGCCGATGGCAACGTGCTGATTCATACCAACGTTGATGCTGGACTTCTGGCGGTTTTGGCTAATCTTGCCGGTACCGGCGGTGTCGCTGTCGCAGGCGGTGTTACCTACAATGGCATTCGCAGCACCTCCGTCATTGACATTGTCAATTCGTCGATTGACGCAAAAGCCAACAAAACAAGCACTTTCAATGGTCTTGCAAGTTACTACACAGTCGGCAGACTCTCCAGCGCATTTACGGGCAAAAAAGGTGTCGGGATCGGTGCATACTCGCACAGTAATCTTGACAATTTCTTTTTTCTTGTCAGCATCGGTGGAGTTGCTGGTGTCAATGTTGGTGTACCGGTCAATCGGATTGCCGGAACGACGCAAATCAATCTTGATAATACCCACTTGAACCAAACGGCTGTAGGAGCGGCGGCTCAGGATATTATCATCGAAGCATTGACCAAAACCGAATCGCTCGGTGTCGTTGCCAGTGTCGCTGGAAGTGCTGGTGCCGCTGTCAGTGCCGTCGTCGATATTCACCTGTTGGAATCGCTTGTCGAAACGAATATCAAAGGGAGTAACCTGAAAGCGGCAGGGAATATCTCCATCGGCTCGAAAAACAGCGATGACACGAACACGATTCTCATCGGTGTAGCCGTCGCTGCCGCCGCAGGGGTGGGAGTCAATGCCGAAGGGATCGTTGCGACTTCAACGGTCAAAACAAACCTTGACGGCGGAACCGGTGTAGCGAATACGATCAATGCCGGAAACAACTTGAACGTTTACGCAGAAAGTCTGTTGGATATTTTTGAACTCAATGTTTCGGTTGCAGGCGGGTTCGTCGGTGTCGGGGTTGCTTTTGCCGTCAACAACCTTGGACAAACCACCGCCGTGAATATCGGAGGAAAGTATAATCTGATCAGCGGAAACGTGCTTTCCGTCAAGGCAAAGGGTGAAACGATCTTTGCCGAACACATTGACGCACTGGGAGCGGGTGTTGTCGGAGTCGGTGGTGCGATGGGCTTAACCTTTGCTGATAGTTTTACGGAAATTGCTTTTGATGGTGTCAATGTCAGTCTCCAAGGGACGACGATCAATGTCAAAGCGGAAGACATTTTCACGCAGGAACTTTCTCAAGTTGGCGGTTTTGCTGTCGGAGCAGTGGGAGCCGCCGCCGGACTAAACGTTCTGCAAATTCGCAACGGTGCCCAGGTTCGGGGAACCGTCGATATGAAGGGGAGCAATTCCATCATCGTGGATGCCGTTGCGACACGGAACATCGAAGAACTTTATACCATTGCCGGTGCGGCGGGTGCGGCAGGGTTAGCCGGTACGGTTTGCCATATCACCATCGGCGGAGCGAAAGGCTCGAACGAAGGAATCAATGACACGCTGAATCTATTCAAGAAAGCCGATTTGGGGAACTCCAGCACGAAACGAACAGAGGGAATCGCCGGAAATATTCAGGATGTGCCGGACACACAGGATGCTTCTGCCATTGCCCGGCAAAGTGCCGCTGTTGTCTTGGGCGGAAACCTCGAAGCCCCCGTCGTACAGTTGGGAGCAAGTGTGAATAACAATGTAAACATAACAGCGGCAGGTGTCGGTGTCGGTTTTACGGTTGGAGCCGGTGGTGCTTTGTTGTTCGTCAACGTTAACGACAACGTTACGGCTTCCTTTACCGGAAACGCCCTTGCGAATGATTTTTCGCTCCTCGGTCAAAGTAAGAATAACGGTCATACCTTTGCCATTGCAGGCGGCGGAGGTATCCTTGGTTTAGCCGGTGCCGGAAACTGGACGACATTCAACAGCAACATCACCTCTTCGCTCGGTGCCAATAGTGTGATTAACGCCAGTGACGTTGTCATTAAATCCGACCAAAATTTCGACAATATCATTGCTGAAACCGATGCCGGAGCCGTTGGTGCCGTCGGTGTCGGAGGGGCTGGCGTTACGCTCTCGCTGAGGGGAGATTCCATTGTCAACATTGCCCAAGGTGCCAAAATTTACGCTCCTTTGATTGCGTTTGAAGCACTGAAAAACTACAACAATGTCAAAGCCGATGCATTTGGGCTTGCCGGCGGTTTAGTCGGAGGAGCGGGAGTCGACGCTCTGCTCAAACTCGACGGCAATGCCAAAGTCCTGATTGCAAACGGCGCAAAATTGCGCACTTCTGCAACAGGCAATCCTTTCGACTATGACGAAATCTATATCGGCGCAGGAGTGAATGTAGCGAATGCCGTGAGCCGCGGTGATGTCGATGCGGGTGGACTCGCAGTGGCTGCCTTCGGGAATACCGACGTTGCGATGAATTTCGATACCGTTATTGACATTGGCAACGCAGAACTCATCAGCGGGGTCATCACGTTGGAAGCCTATCGTGAAACCCGCGCTTCGGCACTGCACACAACCGACACGGGAGGACTCGGTGTTGCCGCCGGTGGAATTTCCACACTTAAACTTGCCGGAACCAACAAAATCAATCTGTCGCAGAGTTTTATTGAAGCGTGGAACGACCTAATTTTGAGTGCCGGTAGCGGTCATAACGTACTTGATGCACAAACGAGAGTCTTCAATGGTGGAATCATACCTGTAACCGGCGGAAAAATGGTCAATGCAACAACGGATGTTGCCGTTGCCAACAAGATTGATATGGCAAACTCAACGCTTCGCGCTGTTAGGGACATCGTTCTCCAAACCGGTCAGGAAGACTACAAGAACGTAGCGTATGCGACAACGCAGTATCTCTATACCGGTGGAGGCGGTGGCTCATTCATCAGTGACTCTGATTTCTCCCTCAAGGAGTCGAGCGGAACCGTCAAGACGAACAATGCTAACACGATTGCGCTGGCGACGGGCAATAATCTCGAAGCGGGAATCCATTGGGACACTAGCATTACCATCAATAATAATGGTACTGGTGGTGTTTCGGTTGTTAAGCCGGACTGGGCTACGGTTGACGTGACCACCGGCGAAGTGAGTATGTACACCATGCTGACAAAATATACGAAACAAATCCAGTCGCTTCAGGATAAATCGAAATTAAAGAATGGTTTCTCCGCAGCGGAAGCAGCCGCCTATCAAGCGGAAATAGACTATCTTACAGCACAACTTGCGTACTATATGCTCAATCCGAGCGGCAGTTTGACCGACGCAAATAATTATGCGAAGGCAAAACTTGTTCAAATCGGGGACATTACTGCGTCGGCGGGAGATATTCATCTCATTACCGGTACGAAAAACTCGACATCGAACAACAGCATCACCGCAGTAGCAGGCAATGTACTCACGGCAAATGACAGTCCGCAAATTGTCATTGTTAACAATTCCAGTCACTTCCTGGAAATTTTTGAAGCGGACCTCATCGTTCCGAATCCGTTGGACGGCGGCGGAAGAATTCTCGTCAACGGTAACAACAGTGCCTCCGTTGGAAGCGCAACGCTCCATTCCAACAGAAACGGAAGTGAACCGCTGATTTCCATTAAGAACACCGCCGGCGGTTCGGGAAGCAATCTGGCATCGGAGTTGTTCCTCACCAGTACCTACTTGTTCAATCCGGGCGGCACGACAAAACTAGACAGCGAAGGAAGCATTTGGCTTTCCAACAGCAATATCAATGCACGGGATGTTGCGATTTCCACTAAGGGTTCCTTCTACCAAAACTATCAGGACGGCAGAGTGGACATCGGTGGAAATCCTCTCGCCAGTGGCTCATCCATTTCACAGGCAATCAACCAGTGGATAAGTGATCGGTCGTTCCTCTCCGGTGGAGCGTCGTTGGAAATCCTCAAAGCGGTGCTACAAGAATTCGCAACGCCAGAGACCTGGAATGCGGTTTTTGGAGCAGGAGGCAGTGGAAATGTGAGTCAACTCGTGGCGAAGTCAGACATTATATCACAGGCAATGCTTCCTTTATTCATTGGTTCTTATCTATCAGTCCAAGATTCTGCGGCGGTTTTTCGGAACGCTTTTGCTACGTACAACGATGCCCTTACACAGTTGCAGGATGCCGCCACGTCAGAATCCTGGGCAACCGTTTTTGGGTCGGGCACCGGAAATGTGAGCGGACTCGTGGCGAAGCCCGGTAGAACGCTGAACATCAGTGCCTACAACGCTGCTAGAGATGCTTATCTCGCTCTCCTTTCCACGGCGGCAGAGGATTATGTCGCTTCGAAAGTTTCAACTTATGGTGATGCAAGGGAATCGGGCGCAGCATTACCGAACGTACAAACGGGAACTTACAACTGGACAGCCTCTAACAAAGCAAAGTCGATAGTGGACCCTCAAAGTGCCGTTACAACAGCCATTAACGCGTCATTGCCCACCATAACGGGAGACTCGATCTACGGTCAACGCTCCGTCTTTATCGCTGCGGAAATGTTGAACGTCAATGGCACCGTCCATAGCGGCTCGCTTGATTTCAATATCGATCTCACGACAAAAGCGGTAACAGATGCCATTGCTGCGGAGAAAACAGATTTGACGCAGATAGTTTTCGGCGACAAATATACCGTTGCTTCACCAAAAATCACGTACTCCAGCGGCACCGTTACGATTGACAATATCGAAGCAATGGGGGGAAACATCACGCTCTTCGGAAACATCATCAGTACCGGAAACGGCAAATTGCTCGTCGAAGACGGTTATGGAAGTATCTCCATTACCGCTCCTGAAACCATGAACCTTGTCTTGGGCAGAGTCGATACGGGACTCGGTGCTGACGGAACCATCACGATTTACGATACATCCAAGGGAACAGCAACCGCTCCGGTCAAGACCGTCTATACTCGTGAAAACGGTCAGATGAAAGTGAATGGTGCCGACTCCTCAAACTATTCTTATGCAACGACCGCTAATCGGTGGCTTAAAAACACCCTCAGTACAACGTCGGCGTTGTCATGGGACTATTCTTATGATAAAGATCACATAATGATAGGATGGGTGGACTGGACTTTCTTGGCTAAGGACACAGATGCGGTTACAAGCGTGGGCGGGAGCGTTTCACTTACTAAAACTGCCCCTGTCGGAACGTTTTTGGTGACGAATGCGGGATTGGGGACGGGTAATCTGTATGGAACCTATTCGAGAACAACCACAAACCCGACGGAAGAATATTGGTATAACAGATATGACGATACTACTATAGGGTCTGGGCATGTCTATTACAACTACGGATTCAGGGCTTCTCAAACATTTACGGAAACATTCTCCTCGTACCTGAATGCGTCGCATCCGATTGCCATTCAGTTCACGGGGAATGAAACCGCAGGCAACGTGAGCATTACCGGCGCAAAGAACATCACACTCGGCAACCTCGTCCGAGCGGCGGATGCCATTACGGTCAACACGACCGGCAACATTGTCGGTTCGACTGCCTCGACGGCAAGCCCGCTGATGACGGCAAAGAGTGTTACGTTGAGTGCCGACAATATCGGAGCGGCAAACAACGCCCTCAAATTGGAATCGTTCTATGCCGGGACAACGCTCAACGCTACTGCAAAGGGAAATATCAACCTTGCCGTCAGCAACAATCCGTTGCTGGTCAATAATGTTACAGGCAAAGAAGTGAACATTACCTCGGATGCCGACGTGTTGATGAAAACCGGCGGAAGTGGAATTAGTGCCGCAAACAATCTGACGGTTGCCGTCAAGAGTGGAAAAATTGCCGGTCAAAACGATACCAACTTCAAAATGGCAGTGGAAGGCAACGTCAAACTTTCTGCAACGGGCGACATACGCATCAAACATGAAGGCGACCTGTTCGTTGACCAAATCGCTACCGGACAGGACGGAGACCTTTACGTTTTCGTCGATGGAAACATTATTGACAGGAATCCTGTGGAAGTGCCCGACCCGCTTGCCGATGTCGCTAACGCGTTGGCAGAACTCTGGGCTATGCTCGGACTGATCGGCGGAAGCGATGCCTATAATGCCAAGATGGAGCAAAAGGTGAAAGCCTACGAAAATGAGTACACGGAACTCTATTTTGAAGCATGGAAAAAAGCCGATTACGAAGCGGACAACTATAATCCGACTTATGTCTATCGCTACAGCAGTGCTCAAAGGGCAATTTTACTGGCTTCCGATTGGACGAATGAACAAATTGTTGCCGAAGAAAATAAGCGGACACAGGCGTATCACAATGCGTTCAAATCATCCTACGATACAAACTATCGCTATGTGGCAAGCGAAGCGGAGCGCAGTGCCCTGGCGGAATATACGGCATGGACAAAGGAACAGTTGGAAAATGCGTTCAACATCCCCATGTTTGTGCTCACGCAGGATGCCGGTACACGAAACAACACGACGAGCATCATGGAAGACCCGAATTTTGTCGGACGGTACATTACGCTCACTGCCACCGGAAGTATCGGTTCGCAATTAGACGATAAAGTTGTGATTCCTATGGGAATCTCCTCGGCAGAGTTCGCCAAAAATGATGTATGGCGGCGTGCCGTTGCCGATGCTGAATGGGACGATGTCGTGTTCGGCGAAAACGACATCACAATTACCCAATACGATGACATCAACATTGCTGCATCCGGTTGGCTGAAAACTTTTTCGAGGGATGGAGCAACCTACTTGGGGGCACAGTCCGATGTTGTGATCAATGAAATCGTGTCGGGCGACAATGGTACGACGAAAGGAACTCAGCCGCTCCGCTTCAAGATGGACGGCAATATGCTTCCTTTTAATGTTGATCAGGTGAGCATTTATGCCCGCAATGCCATTCTCGAAGCCGCTGGCGGTGCGATTGGAACGGTCGATAAACCGATAATTATCAACCTGACCGGCGGAAATACGGCGAGCGGTTGGATCACCGCACGAGGCACCGAAGGGGTACATCTCGCCTTCGTCGATGCGGCAGGCGAAGCCGCAACGGCGTACATTCGTGAATTCGGCTCCTATGACGGCGACATCACCATTATTGCCCGTGCCATCGTGGACGCACTACAGGAAGTGCAAGCCGCTAAGATCGCAGGACGCAACATTGTCCTAAAAACTTCGGAAGGCGGCTTGAACATCTGGCTCGAACAGTACATTGATGGTTCGATGATTGTTTCGGTTGCCGGAGATGCAACCTTGACCAGCCGAAAAAGCAACCTCAACTTTGTTTCGCTTATCGTTGGCGGCGACGCTGACATTTGGGCGAAAGGGGGCGGCATTTCTTTCACGGATGCCGAAATCGACATTGCCGGTGATGCACAGTTCACGTCCGTTCGCAGTATCGCCTTAAACAATACGCTGGCAAACTTCAATAATGTGGACTTTGAGGCGGTGGATGATATTTCCTTCACGAAATCGACTGTCGAGACGACCGGAAACATGAATCAGTTTTCATGTAATGAAATTTTCGTGGTAAGTTCAGAGGTTACAGTGGACGGCAACATGTTGAGTGATGCCGGTTACGATTTCACCGCTATTGATTCGGAAATAACGGTACTCAAAAACTTGTTCATCGGTGCTGGAAACGATGTTTCCATTGTGGCATCGAGCATTCTGGCTTTCGATGACTTGGAAGCCGTTGCTCTGCACGACATTTCAATAGTGGATTCGGACGTTTGGGCACTAGAAAACTTGTCCTTGGTATCCTTGAACACCATAAACCAGGTCATTGCCGACGTGGGGGCTATCGGAGGTACCGTTTCCAAAATCGCAAGGAATGGAGTGTTCGATATTCGTCTAACCAATCACCTTAGGAATATGCCCCTTGTGCCTTATGGGAATATGAGTTGGACATGGACGGAACATATGATGAAAACAGCGAACGGTGTGAACTTGACCAACGATCAAGACGACGAAGACACGCTGATTGATGGCTATTGGCTGCCGGAGAACGGGCAAGAGACACTTGCCGTACCGGTGGCAATGATGAATTGAGAAAAGTACCCTTTACCCCCACAATACTAAATGATTTCGCTCTCCCAAATCGTAGAAATTTTCTTCGGCAACACCGAATCACCTCGGCGGGCTGCGCAAGGCTCTGTCCGCCGCTCTTTGAAAGGACGCTCTTGCCGAATCGAAGAACTCGAAAGCCGGGAAATGCTCTCCGTAGCCCCGTGGATGCCGACCGATGAATTCACGCTTCCCATAGAGCCGGAGACTGCGGCTACGGTCGTTGAATCCGTCCCAACCCTGAACCCCTTGGGAGCAATCACGGACACTAACTGGGGAACAATTATGACCCAAAGAGTGGAAGAAGGCAGTTTTACTATGCCGTCGACGGTTAATTCTGACTCCCGCAGAGGTTCTTTTACCTTCGATTTGTACGCCCCTGGTGATGCTACCAGTTCTATTCGTTTACAGATAAGTGCTTCCGGGTCGAATACTTGGGTAAATAACGACTCCTATCTACGCCTCGACGGAGGCACACCAATTTATTATCAATCCGTTCCTATTGTCATTTCTCTTAATGGGAAAGATGCCGGAACACACACTGTTGAATGGTTGGTTAGTGGTGATCATGCTTTCCTTTCGCCGGCTGGAGAGATTAACTATACCATTACCATTCAACCGCCGCTAGTCAACGCCCACGACTTGTTAATAGTCCAAAACGCCAAAGCCAATAATGGTCTCAAAGATTCTCAAGTATCGTGGGCGAGCGACGACGGCGAAATGAGAATAACAGCAATCAATGCAGCGGACGGCAGACTCACAGGTAACTTGGATTTGTCCGGTTGCACGTTATTGACATCCATCGACGTTTCCGGGAACGAACTGACTGCACTCGACGTGACCAACTGTACGGCACTGGCTTACTTGAACTGTTCTGACAACAAACTCTCTGCACTGAATGTTACCCAGAACACGGCTCTGACGGTACTGATATGCAACGTCAATCAACTGATGGCATTGGACGTGTCAAATAATACAAAACTGGAACGTCTGGACTGCTCTAACAACAAACTATCTTCGTTAGACGTGTCCGGTTTTGAGTCTCTACAAATCCTGTATTGCAATCGCAACGAACTGACGACGCTCAACATGTCCGGTTGCACGGCTCTGAAGTTACTGTATTGCACTGACAATGAACTATCTACGTTAGACGTGTCCGATTTTACGTCGCTACAATACCTGTATTGCGACGACAACGAACTGACTTCGCTGTACGTGTCTGGTTGTACGGCTCTGGAGACACTGTTTTGCCACGACAACAAACTGATGGCGTTGAACCTATCCGGTTGTGCGGCTCTGGAGTACCTGCTCTGCCAAAACAACAAACTGACCACGTTGCTCCTGTCCGGTTGTGAGTCTTTACACTCCCTGTCTTGCTACGACAACGAACTGACTTCGCTGAATGTATCCGGTTTCACGGCTCTACAGGAACTGCGCTGTGAGGATAACCTACTGAATTTTCTGAACGTGAACGGCTGTACGATACTGGAGTACCTGTCCTGCTACAACAACGAACTGACTTCGCTGGACGTGTCTAATTTTACTGACCTGGCGGAACTGCGTTGTGCGAATAACCTACTGACTGTGCTGAACGTGAACGGCTGTACGGCACTGGAGTACCTGATCTGCAACAACAACGAACTGACTTCGCTGGACGTGTCTAATTTTACGGCACTGACAGAAATGTGGTGCTTTGAGAACAACCTAACATCACTGAACGCGGCTGGCTGTGTGAATCTGCATTACCTCTTTAGTTACAACAATAAACTGGCTTCGCTGAACGTGGCTGGCTGTGTGAATCTGATGCAACTATCGTGCCAAAATAATGGGCTGACTTCGCTGGACGTGTCCAGTTGTGCGGCTCTGTACTCCCTAAACATTTCAGCAAATACGAGTCTGACCTCATTGAGTATAACCGGAGCGTCAGCAACAACATGGGGTAAACTTATTTCACTGAATGTTTCCGGTTGTACGGGACTGAAAACGTTGTCTTGTTATTATAACCCCTTGACATCGCTCAATATTACCGGTTGTACGGCACTGGAGTCGCTTAATTGTAGTTATACCCTACTGACCGCCCTTAATGCTTCCAATTTGCTGGCACTGAAAACCATCTATTGCAATAACTGTGAACTGACCTCGTTAGACGTGTCCGGTTGCATGGCTCTGGAATCCCTAACCATTTCATACAATAATAAACTGACAGCGTTGAGTATAACCGGCGAATCGACAACGGAGTGGGGCGCACTGAAAGCACTGAACGTTTCCGGTTGCACGGCACTGAAAACGTTGAGTTGTTATTACAATCCCTTAACAACGCTCAGTATTACCGGTTGTACGGCACTGGAAACACTTAATTGCAGTTATACCCAACTGACCGCCCTTAATGCCTCCAATTTGCCGGCACTGAAAACCATCCATTGCAATAACAGTGAACTGACCTCGTTGAATGCCGCCGGAAGTAATGCGTTATCGACGCTTTCTTGCCAGGTTAACCGATTATCATTTTCCCAGTTGCCGCAAATGGACATTGCCAGTTTCAGTTACGGTGCTCAGAAAGTGCTGCCAGCCCCAACACTGGAGGCAGCCCTTGTTATTGATCTCTCCGATGAGTATTTGGAAGGGACAACCACGTTCAACTGGTACTATGCTGGCGGATCGACACCGGTCAGCAATGCTCTCTACGCAGAACAGGCAGGACGGTTTACTTTTTTCGGTCTCAACGAAGGCGTTGCAATTTACTGCAAAATGACCAGCACTGTGTTTACAGACTCGACACTGACAACCGAACTGGTGCGTTTCGGTTCCACCGATGCGTATTACAGTGCCAATGACATGCAAAAAATCATGAACCTCGGTTTAACGAGTGAGGAAAAGATGAATCCCGCTGTTGCCAAATGGGAACTCATCGGCGGTGTTTATCGGTTAACCGAACTGCGAGTTACAGGGAGAAACCTCATCGACCTTGACCTCACCGGTTGCAGCGCACTGAAAGTTTTGGATGCCCATGACAATCCGCTAACAACGCTGGACATTGGCGACAGTGTGAATATGCAAACACTGCTCTTACCGAATACGACACTAAAGGTACTGACAATAACCGGCAATGGACTAACTGCACTGACCCTGTCCGACCTAACTGCATTGGAAGAATTACGGCTCAACGATGCCACACTGGCAAAATTCGATATTTCTGCGAACAGCGCATTGAAACGTTTGTCTTTAGAAAATGTCAAATTGGGTTCATGGGACATTTCCAAATCGTCGCTGACGAGTCTCTGCCTCAACGATTGCCGGTTGATCATGTTGAATGTAGCAGGGAATACGACGTTGAAAACAGTGAGTTTCCTCGACACGCAATTAGTGAAAATGGATGCTGCCGCTTGTACGGCATTAGAAAATCTCTCTTTCGTCAGGAGTATTCTGGTTGCACTCACAACCGCCGATTGTGCGGCACTGACCAATCTGACTTTTTCAGAGAGCCTCGTGTCCGAACTGGATTGTTCCAACAATGGTCTTGCGAACCTAAACCTTTCCGATTGTGTGGAACTTCAAGCGTTGAATTGTTCGCAGAATCATCTGTCGTTTGCTACGGTAAAATTGCCGCCCGATTGGTCAGACTTGGTTACATTCGGCACACAAAAAAGTGTGGTGCCTATAACGCTGGGTTCCGGCAATATCGCTGACCTTTCCCCCCATTATCTTGGCGGAAAAACCACGTTTGTTTGGAAAAACGCAGCAAATGGAGCCACTGTTACCCCCAAGAGCAGTGTCGGCGGTGTTTTTAACTTCTCCAACTTGTCAAACGGTACGGTAATCTACTGCGAAATGACCAACACCGCCTTTTCGGGTTCGCCATTGAAAACGTCAGAGGTTACGATTGGCGTAACTGTGCTTACATTGGCTGCGCCGGTGATTTCGATTGTTTCCAGCGACACCGCCGGGGATTCGATTACGCTGACTTGGCAACCCGTTACTGGTGCAGCCGGTTATGAAGTCGAGTGGAGGAAGGAATCAGAACAATGGCAAAACTGGAAGAACAATCCCGTTACGGGAAACACGGTCATCATTAACGGTCTTGAAGTCGCTACCACCTACTCCTTCCGGGTTCGAGCGTTCAATAATGATCCTGATTCCGGCTACTCGACCCCTTCAGGCTACTCGAACCAAGTCAGTGCCAAGACAAAATCAAAGGTTGTTCCCAGACCGACCGATGTCGAGGTAACGGTCATGTCCGCTACGCAACTTAAAATTGAATGGGAGAGCGATAGCAATGCGAGCGGATACCTCATTGAAGTTTACACCAACCGCGCTTTTTCAGGGGAACCAGTAGCCACGAAAACCGTTGTTGGAGGGGATGTATCAGAAACAATCATCGACGGTTTGGAACCCGGTATGCTCTACTTTGTACGTGTTCAGGCACAGTATGACGATACAACTACTTCCGATGCGTCGGCATCTACAGACAAAACCCGCGCCACGCCGTTCGTTTCCCTAAGCGGCACTGTAATCGAAGCCGTTGTTGTTGATGATACGGCTGATGCAACCAATTCTGTTGTGCTTGACTTCGGTAGCGATCCGAACACACTCGATGCGCTGCAATACTATGTTCTCCAGTATAGCAATGATGGCGGGACAACTTGGACAACTTGGATCATTCCGCCGGACACGGACGGAAAAATATCGGTATCAGGACTGGAAGAAGACCTGTCGTACACATTCCAACTGAAAGGAATCGACGGCAGCACCATTTCCGTAAAGACGGTGGATAGTGGAGGGCAAGAAAAGCCGACGACAACGGCAGGTGAACAGGCGGCATTAACCGCTCCCAAAAAACCCCGCGTTAAGGTTGATAAAAAATTGACATCGCTGGAATCAATCACGCTGGACTTTGGCAAAATTAAGGCTTCTGATCTAGCGAATATGGACACCTTTGAGATTACCTTCGCAGCGATTCCGAAAGGGGTGAAGTGGACGAATGTTACCGGCAAGATAACCGTCATCGTCTCAAAAGAAGCCCTGACGAGTGGTCGATACTATACCTTCACCGGGCTGCGAAGTGATACGAACTACCAGTTCGACGTTACTGCCAGAGATGCGAATGGCAATCCGGCAGTGAAAAAAGGGAAAATAACTTCAATGGTTTCTGTAAAGTGTGCCACGGCGAAGTTTGTTGCAATCAAGGGAAAAGTGGTCAGGAATACTTCGACCATTTCATCCATCAGCGTGAACTTGACGCTTCCGGCAAATTATGCCGTACCGGGAACCACGGGATGGACCCCAAAATCCAAGCCTATTTACGGTTTCGGGAAAGACCCAAGTGTCGGTTTCACGATTGATGTATTGGGTGCCAACAAGGGCATGAACTATAATCCCGGTGGACTCAAAGCGAAAGACCTCAAAAATTGGTCGACAATCGAAGAGGGATGGTCATGGAAAATCGTAAACACGAGTGATTTTTCAGCCAAGGGGGTTGTTACCGTTACCATTGAAATCTCTGGGCTTCCCAAAGCAGGCGCGAAGTACATGGTAGTGGTCAATGCTTATCAAGGAATGAGCAACGAGTCGGTTGCAGGCAAATTCAATATCTCGACAGCAAAGTACGTAGCGGTACAAAAAGTGAAGTTGGAACGGAATGGCACCGCTGGAAAAAACGCAGACGATGTAACGCAGATTTATGTGAATTGGACATCTCCCACTAAAATTCCGCCGGGAGCCTCCTATGATAATGCAGGTGATTATCAATTTTACTTGATCTATACAACAGGTAAAGGTGCCAGTAAGGTATTACACGAAGTTCTCGTGAATGCGGACATCACTACGGCAATGACGGCAACGATTGACGTAGCGGAACTCCGAACGCTACTGGAGGATAATGGTTTAGACTTAACGAAGAAGCAGAGTTTTGCTCTTCGGGTGACCACGAATGGCATCGAGTCCGCCGACGCAAAATTTACGATTACTCCCTCGAAGATGGCAAGATTGAAAGTGAAGGTATTGTGAAACGAGGGCGTGTTTTCACTATCCTTGACTTGTTTTTCCGAAACTGTTATCGTTCCTTATGAAACTGACACAAGAACAATGTGCCCGGCAGTCGAAAATTTCAGCACATGGCGGAGCAAAATTGTAGCACGCCTGGGGACAATTATCCGATTTTGTCATTTTTGAATAATCAAAACTCGTTCATTTGCTTGGTATCCAGTTGCGTCAATCGTCTTCATCGATACCTCATTTTTTGAGTCAATAACTCCTCTGTCAAAACCATTGAATCAACATCAATGACGCAATATGATGATGCCAATCTCGCCAGTTGCATACCCGCTCCAACAAAACGCCTTCGTGATATAATACGTTCTGCTTACTATTTTTCAAGGGAAAGATTTCATATGCAAAATTTGCACGTTTTCACTCTCGTTAGACTTGTCATTGCCGTACTTCTATTGTCCGCACCAACTCTGTTGGCGCAAGGTTTGCACCCTTTGGGCGAACCTAATGTCGAACTGGCGAAACTGTGGTGGCCCGAACAACGTAATGTCTGGACCCCCATCGGGTG
>Ga0082212_10002711_pt1 | contig 25547 bp, 24 predicted proteins | sample TergutNt197P3_FD_71548 | JGI IMG/M metagenome (GOLD analysis project Ga0082212, IMG submission 71548) | Neocapritermes taracua P3 segment gut microbial communities from Petit-Saut dam, French Guiana - Nt197 P3 | ecosystem: Host-associated > Arthropoda: Insects > Digestive system > Gut ...
CACCAGGATGTTTAAGCATAAATTTAAGATTGTTAATAGTCATCGTTCCTTCATCAGGACCTAAATAAACCATGTCATCTCTAGCAGTACTTACATATTCAGAAATAGATGCACCGCCGTTTTTCATGTGGGTATCATCATGACTACCGGTTATATAATATGTTGTAATACCTTCAACTTTTGGATACATATTAACAACATAATTAGCTTGTTCAGTAAAACCTAACTTATGAATGGCATATCTATCATCAGGTCTATGAGCCATGTAGTCGCCATCAACCACATCACCGCAATGTAAAACAGTATCAATACCTCTATTATTAGCTTCTTCATAAACTTTATTTAACATAGTTGTTTGTTCCCAAACAGATCCCATATGAGTGTCGGAAACCACACATAATTTAGTGTGAACTAGATTATCAGTTGTATCTTTAACATTTCTCTTTTTGGCATAAAGTCTGTTTTTTAAGAAAGTTAGTTGACCATTGTTTTTTTCAATTGAAACTTGTTTGCCAGCTAGAAGGAATAGTTCGAATAAGCCGTTAAACTCTTCTAAAGTAATATTTAACCTATTACAAACTGTTAATACTTCTTCACCACTTCTTATTTTGTCATATACTCTAAGTAATTGTTTTTCATTAGAAATATTCATTATTTTATCCCCCTTACTTTTTTGAGTGATTTAGCTGTTAAGTAATCATCCTCAATTGTTTTATAATAAGGTAAGGAAATCTTTTTAATATTTTCAACCTTGCCACCTTCAATATCAAATTCAATATACCAAGCTCCAACGACATTAGATAATCCTTTATCACCCATCTCTGGAGTAGTCGCAATTACCGAAGGAACGGTAGTAACATCGATACCACGCATTTTGAATGATTGACTTTGAAAGTTATGCCCTTGAAATAAGAAATCAACTTTATCTTCACTTCGCATAACTCTAATAGCTTCTTGAGCACGATATGAAACGGTAAGTGGTTGGTCTCTTTTACTAATAGAGTGCTGGGCATTGATAGTAATGCCATTAACATCTATTTCACATTGGTTTGGACCAAGATAAATCAAATCTTCTCTTTCTTTATCTATTGCTCTACCGATATCTATTTTATTTTTCCCTGACATATGTGTCAAATCTTTTTCACCAGTAAGGAACAAAGTTTGTACTCCTTTGATATATGGATAGTTGTCGGCGATGTAATCTTTTTGTTCTTCTAAACCATGAGCAAATATAGATTCATTATAAATTGCTTTTTTCCCAGTATATATTCCGATGGAAATATCACCTAAGTGAATAAAATCTCTAGCTCCAAAATCATATAATTTTGAATAAATATCATTTAGAATTGTTAGTTGCTGATACTTAGAACCAAACATCGTATCAGACACTAGTCCTAGTTTTATTTTGTTACTGTCTTTTTGCAGTTTATGAACATTATTGTTTAAAGTTAAATGGCCAAAGTCAGTAATATAAATAATACCCTCTCTTTTAACGATTGAAATGTTATTGTCTTCTTCTTTTAACTTATGAACCATACCCATAATTGTAGCATATGATAAATCCAATTCATCAGTTAATGAATCAAGTGAATGTTCTTTCCTAATTAATAATTTCAGTCTTTCTAATTGTCCTTTTTCGCTCATTTTTTACCCTCTCTCTAAGTAAATTTTCAAAAATAAAAACCCTTATACTCTTCTAAAATAATTATAACATTCACTAAAAATTTAAACAACAAAATTAACACAACTTGACACAAAAAAGTAGCACATTTTTTATTATCTTACCTATAGCCTTTTAAATTCGCAATTTCATTTTTTATAATTACTATTTTAAGATAAATATGATATAATTTAGTTAATAGAAAATTGATAGGATGGGATAATATGAATGAAAAATTTATGAAAGAAGCTATCAAATTGGCGGAAGAAAATGCTTCTAGCAGTTTTATAGAAGGAGGACCTTTTGGCGCCGTAGTAGTAAAAGACGGAAAAATAATTGGTAGGGGCAAAAACAGGGTTCTTATTGATAACGATCCAACGGCTCATGCTGAAATAGTCGCTATTAGAGATGCGTGTAAAAATTTAAAAACTTATAATTTGAAAGATTGTAAACTATATACAAATTGTTTTCCTTGTTCAATGTGTTTATCAAGCATTATATGGGCCAATATAAAGACAGTTTATTATGGTAATAAGATAGAAGATATAGTTAAACTGAAATTTAGAGATGGCGAAGTTTATGATGTGATTAATGATATTTATTTAGAAAAAAACAGTCAAATGGTTAAACTTGTTCCTCTTATGAGAGAAGAAGCGACAAAAACTCTTGAAAAATTCGAAAAATATTCTAAGAAAGAACTGTATTAATGTTCTTTTTTTAATAAAAGTTTTAGCAAAAAATATAATTGTATTAAAGGAGGGACTTATGAAAAACTATTTAATTGGGATAATGGGGATTCTTATAGCCGGCTTTGTATCATTATGTATTGTAATTGGTGTAAGTAATGATAAAGGGTGCTACGAAAAAAATAATAATTGTTGTTGCTGTGAGCACGACGATGATTAAACATTGACTAAATACCAAATAAAGAGTATTATAATTACAAATTGAGGTGATATTATGGAAAATTCTTGGGAACTTGAACAAATCAAAATGACTGCTCTTATGGAAAAAGAAATGATACCCAATTTAGATCCGGAAGGATTATGTATTTATTTTGCTCACAATATTGGTATTTCACTTGATGAACAAAATATTCCTTTCAAACAAATGGAAATTAGTGATTATATAAATAGTAATTATAAACACGTATTTTTAATAGCTGATTATGATGATAAACATTGTCTAATCGATCCATCTTTTGGCCAATTTGTTAAAAGAGAAAATGAAAAAATAGTTACTTTTAAACAGTGGCCAAGTGAAATTTTAAAAAGCACCAAAGAGGGAACGAGAATATTAAATGACTTAATTAAAGATGGAGTTACTGCTGTAAACGAAGAAGATGTTAAAATATATTTATCTAGTTTTGATGAAAAAATGAATTCTAAAGATATTGATTTTTCGTTTGATAGCCCACATAAAACAAAGTAATCATCACATAATAACAATGCAAAAGCATTGTTTTTTTGGAGGGCTAAAATGAAAAAGAAAGAAATAGTAAAAAAGCTAGTAAATAAGGAATTGGAATATGAAACGCAAAACGAATTATTGGATTTATTAAATAGGAAGATGGCCGTTGATATCGATAAAAAACATCGAGAAAAGCAAAGCTTTGGAGATAAAATGGCTGACAAAATATCGTCTATAGTTGGTAGTTGGATATTTATTATAAGTTTTATATCTTTCTTGTTATTTTGGATTATTTTAAACTTATATATATTAGAAACTGATCCCTTTCCTTTTATATTATTAAATTTGGTTTTATCTTGTGTTGCTGCTGTTCAGGCACCAATTATCGTCATGAGTCAAAATAGAGAATCTAAAAGAGAGAGTATGCGTAGTCAAAACGATTATATTGTTGATTTAAAAAGTGAATTGATATTAGAGGACTTACATAGAAAAATAGAACTTATTTTAAAAACTCAAGCTAAATTAATAGAAATATATGAAAAGGAAGAATAGAGTGTGCGCTGCGAATATAAAATTAACATTTGTCATACACTAATAAAGCAATAAGGTATTGCACAAATCAGTAATTTGTGGTAATATTTAGTTGTAAACAAAAAAGGACATTACTAACTCTAGTAGGTTAGTAATGCTCCCATATGGGTGGCACTAACGAAACACAGATGAAACGCTAGTGCCGTTTTTTTATTGAACTATCAGTTTACAAACCAATATCAAAAGGATTAAAGTGATTAGATAGAGAAACCTTTCAAGGTTTTTCTTCTTCATAAACCTCATCTCCTTCCATATTAAAAAATATTGAAAGGAACAGCAACTAACGTAGTCAGTAAGTCCTAAAACAATTACAACATACGTTCGCAAAAGTAGTCAATAGTTTTACAAAAAAATACATATATTGTAATCGGATAGACAATCAAGTCTATTTTTGTTATAATTTATTTTAGAAAAGAGGCCCAAATATGTTAGATAAATTAAGTAATAGATCAATCGTTATAATAGCTTTTTCTCTTTTGGCTGCTGGAATATTTTTAATATTTGGCGATTATCTGGCCGGGAAAAAAAACAAAGCCTATGAAAAAGTAAGTATTTCATTATTTACAGATAACGAAGGCCAAGTAATCGATAACACCCCTAGAATAATTGCTGAGGGGGATATTACTACCAAACAAGAAGAAACTAAAAACGGTAATTATATTGGCGTACTTAGAATTGATAAAATAAACCTAGAAAATGGTTTTTACGATAAAGACAATCCTTTAAATAATGTCAGTCATAATGTAACTTTATTGGGCCCTTCTAGTTATCCAAATGAAATAAAAGGCAATACTATATTAGTAGCTCATTCAGGGAGTAGTCATATTGGTTACTTTAAACATCTATGGAAACTAGGTATAGGAGACTTGGCTTCCATAAAGTATAAAGGAAAAGCTTATGTTTATAAGATTGTTGATATATATACTGATACCAAAGACGGTCAAGTTACTATACGTCGTGATCGAAACAAAACAACTTTAACCCTAATAACTTGTACCAAAGATGATGAAACTACTCAAACAATTTATATTGCTGAATTACAATAAGTCCAAACGACTTATTTTTTCTAGGGCAATTATACATATTTTCACCCAAATTGGACATATACTAAAATAAGCATATAAAAACATTAATATGATACTTGTCAAAAAATAGGTGAATTTGACATATATTGGAAGATATGCTAGAATAATGCCTGTTTTCTTTTTTGGAGCAGGAGAGGGTGAAAGATGAAAACGAAATCCGTTAAGGCCTTATTTGTGGCCGTAACAATATTAAGTTTAGCTGTATCACTATACGGCGAAACGGTGTTAGCTATTAATGGCGAAAACACATATGTATATACAAATAATGTTGTACTAAAAGATAGTGAGTTAAACATAAAACCCGCTATAGCTGAATTAAAAGACATGGAAATATCCGCAGAAGAAATAAAAATTGCACGTGAAATTAAAGAAGAAATCGAAGAAGTACCAGAAGAACCAATTGTATATGATGGAATGACATTAGATCAGTTAGCTGAAAAGTTAAACAGATCGTTAAATTCGACTATTGCCGGTCAAGGACATGCGTTTGCAACTTACTCCGTTGAACTTGGGGTGGATCCTTACTTGGCAGTTGCTATTGTATTACATGAAACAGGATGTAAATGGAATTGTAGTTCATTAACAAGAAATTGTTATAACGTCGGTGGTATGAAGGGTGGAAGTTCTTCAAAATGTAATGGTGGTTCTTATGCGAGATTCTCTTCATTAGATGAGGGCATCAAAGCTTATATGAATAACTTGCACAGAAACTATGTTTCTAAAGGACTGACAACTGCTAATGCAATGGGACCTAAATATGCAGCTAGTGAATCATGGGCTTCCAAGGTTAATGCTTACATAGAATCGATAAAGGCTAACTAGCCTTTTTTTCTTAGAAATAATCAGATGCACAATTTATGATAATGATTGTGCAAAACGCCACCATTTTAACTCAATTTGCACAAAAATCTAAAATTATTGTGCAAAATGCCAATATTTTTTTGTAATTTGCACAATAATATCAAAAAAATGTGCATTTTTTCAAAAAATGGTGTATAATATAAATAAAGGAAGTGAGACTATGGAACCTTATAAAGCTCAAAAATTACCTGTTGAATATAAAATAGACAAAGAACTTTTACAATTGTTGGCTGAAGCAAATGAAAAATATGGTCAATATAAATCGTTAATCGAGACGTTTAAATTCGATTCGAGGTTTTTCTTGAATTCAATAATTTTAAGTGAAAGTTTGAAATCTACCCAAATTGAAGGAACTCAGATTTCACAGGACGAAGTTTATTATTTAAAATATAAAGACAAAGAACTTGATGACGAAATAATTGAAATTCGAAATATCAAAAAAATGATAGAATTTTCCGAAGATGCTTTGAAAAAAGATGTCAAAATTAATATATCGTTAATTAATGATATGCATAAAATATTATTAAATAGTGTTAGAGGGGCCGAAAAAAATCCAGGAAAACTCCGAACCAATCAAAATTGGATTGGTCCTAGGGGAGCAGGGATTGAAGAAGCCGTCTATGTCCCGCCAATGTCAGATGAGGTTCCATTATTATTAGATAATCTTTTTGAATATATGAGTGATAAATACGTTGATTCTCCGCTTATTAATTTGGCGATTTCCCATGCCCAATTTGAAACTATTCATGCATATTCGGATGGCAACGGAAGATTGGGAAGGGCCCTAATTCCTATTCATTTATCAATTCTTAAAGAGGAAAAACCAATATTGTTTTTGTCGGAAGTAATCGAGCTATATAAACCGACATATAATAGAACTTTAAACGAAAGTCGTAAAGGTAATATGGGTGGATTTATCAAATTTTTCTTGCAGTGCATAATTGAACAATGTAATTCCAATATCTATAAAATAAAGAGTATTAATCAAATATATAACGAAGACTTACAAAAAGTCTCTAAGCTAAAAGGTTATACTGCCTATAAAGCGATGCCAGCACTAATAAAAATGATAGTTTTTACCAAACAAGAATTAATGGAAGAAATCGGTTGTCATAGAAACACACTTTCTCTTCTTATCGAAAACTTAATAAAATTGGATATTATTGTCGAAGAGGAGAGTACTTATAAATACAAACGAGCTTACGATGTTTTTGTTTCAAATTAAGTTAATGCTTACATAGAATCGATAAAGGCTAACCAGCCTTTATTTTTTGCGTTATTAGAAAAGCTTTGTTTTTAAAGGCAAAAATCATTTTTTCTCAATTTGACAGTTATGTTTTGGTGTGATAAAATGATAAAGACAATATAGGAGAGATGTATATGAAACCTAACTATATGGTGGGAGCGGTATTAACTTTTGGGCTTATAATGACAATTATTATTCCAGGGCTAACTAATATCGCATATCAAGCCAAAGAGATTACATATGAATCAGGACAAAAAAGTTTAACCAATAATGATTTAGTTGTTTTAGAAGATTATGCTTCGGATATTGATGTTGCTGTAGCTGTTCCGGCAGTTATAGAACCTGAGATAATAGAAGAACCTATCAATCCAAATCTTGTATATGATGGATTGACCTTTGAACAGTTAGTTCAAAAATTAAATAGGTCGTTAAAATCAGATTTGGCTAATACCGGAGAAAGTTTTGCAAAATATGCTTTAGAGAATAACATTGATGTTTATTTGGCAGTTGCTATCGTTTTACACGAAACAGGATGCAACTGGAATTGTAGTACTCAAGTAAAACAATGTAATAATGTCGGTGGTATGAAAGGCGGAAGTAATACAAAATGTAATGGCGGTTCTTATTCGTCATTTGCTACACTAGATGAAGGAATTAGAGCTTTTACTAGTAACTTAAAAAGAAATTATTATGATAAAGGTTTAAATACTCCGGAGCTTATGAATTCTAAGTATGCTGCTAGTACGGCATGGGCTGGGAAGATAAATGACTATATTAAAAAACTTAAAAATAGTTAAAACGAACTGAAAAGTTTGTTTTTTTGACGAAGTTTTACAGGACTATACTACTCCAGTTCATATCTCCGATAAATATTACCATATAACAAGCAAAATCAATGCATTGTTCGCATTTGGTTTTTAAATGGAATTTGGGCAATACACAATTTTACATAAGCTATTATGTTGTATAAGTCATTTATATATGGTAAAATAGAAATATGTAAAGAAGATGTGAAAGGCTAGGTGAAAAATAGTATGTGTGGTTTTGTAGGATACATTAATAAAGAACAAGATAAAACAGAAAACATAAAAAAAATGGCCGACTTAATTGCTCACCGTGGACCCGATGACGAAGGATATTATACAGACGAAGATATCGCCTTAGGCTTTCGAAGATTATCAATTATCGATTTAAATACCGGTTCACAACCAATTTATAATGAGAATAAAACTAAAGTAATTGTTTTTAATGGTGAGATATATAATTATCAAGAGTTAAAAGAAGACCTAATAGAAAAAGGTCATAAATTTTCAACTAATTCTGATACCGAAGTTTTATTAATAGGTTATGAGGAATACAAAGAAGAAATTTTAAACAAGCTACGAGGTATGTTTGCCTTTGTGATTTACAATATAGAAACTAAAGAAGTATTTGCAGCTAGAGATTTTTATGGAATCAAACCATTTTACTACGCAGCTATGGAAAAGACATTTTTCTTTGGTTCGGAAATTAAAAGTTTTTTAGTCCATCCAGACTTTAAAAAAGAATTAAATAGAGATATGTTAGAATATTATTTGACTTTCCAATATAGTGCTGGGGAAAATACTTTCTTTAAAAATGTCTACAAATTAATGCCAGGCCATTATTTAAAATATAAAAATGACAAAATATCTATCACTAAATATTATGAATTAGAACTTGAAGAAGACGATTCAAAAGATTACGCAGAGTGGAAAGAAGGAATAGAACGCCAACTTCAAGATTCCATCAAAGCCCATAAAGTAAGTGATGTGGAAGTCGGTTCTTTCTTATCTAGTGGAGTGGATTCTTCATTTATCGCATCTCGTAGTGATGTGGATAAAACATTTACTGTTGGTTTTAACAATAAAGAATATAGTGAAATTAGCTATGCGGAGGACTTATCAAAGGTAATAAATACCCAAAATATAAGTAAAGTTATCACTAAAGAAGACTATTTTAAAAGTTTATCAAAGATTATGTATTACATGGACGAGCCTTTAGCCGATCCTTCTGCGATTGCGTTATATTTCGTTGCGAAAGTGGCAAGTGAAAATGTTAAAGTATCTTTATCCGGCGAAGGGGCCGATGAAATATTCGGTGGATACAACATTTATCAGGAACCCTTTGTCTGGTCTTGGTATTATAAAATACCTTATGGACTTAGAAAAGTAATTGGAAAGATAGCTGGTCTTTTTCCAGATCATCGAGGCTTAAATTTCTTGGTCAGAAGGGGTAAAAACTTAGAAGATAGATTTGTCGGCAATGCCTTTATTTTTGATAACAAAGAGGTAAAAAAGGTAATAAATTTCAAAAGACAAACCAAAGGTTTTCAAGATTTAACAAAGGATCTATATGAAAAAATTAAAGATAAAGACGAAGTTACTAAAATGCAGTATATTGACTTCAACTTTTGGTTAATTGGCGATATCTTACTCAAAGCTGATAAAATGAGTATGGCTAATTCCTTAGAAGCTAGAGTGCCTTTCTTAGATAGACCATTAATTGAATATGCTAGAAAATTACCAACTAAATACAAAACAGATAAATTTAAAACCAAAAAAATATTTAGAGATATTGCTAGTGAAACGCTAGATAAAAAAGTCTCAGACAAGAAAAAATTAGGTTTCCCAGTACCACTGCGTGTTTGGTTAACCGAGGGCGATGTGTATAATACAGTCAAAACTAGGTTTGAAAATGACAATGAATTTTTCAATACCAAAAACATTATTAAGTTATTAGAACAACATAAGAATGGCAAGAAAGACAATAGCCGTAAAGTATGGACAATATATATTTTCCTACTTTGGCACGATATATTCTTTGGAGGTGAAGTATGATATTCTTCTTTATATCTTTAGCAACCTATTTCTGTTTTATAATTTTAAAATATAGAAGGGGATTTTTGGCTTTAAAAAATACTGACTATAAAATTAAAAATTATATAAAAGAAATAAACAAAAACTTTTTAACGCCTGAAATACTAGCTGTTATTTTAATTATAGTTGCTTTAAACGCGGATGTAAAAATCATGGGTATATGTATGGCGGTTTTCTATACATTGGTGTTCTTATACGAGTTAAAAATTAAAAAAGACAAACTAGAAATAGATAAAAACATTATAATTTTAATTAGTACAACTGTATTTGTTTATGTTTTAGCTAGCGCGGGTATTTGTTTGGACTATGCAAACGTGCAAAATTATTTCTTAGTATATGATCATTCATGGATATATTATATAATTGTGATTTTAATGGGATATTTTTCATATTATGTTATTATCATTTCAGAAGTACTCGCAAAACCAATAAAAAAACTAATGAGTAAGTAAATCATATATTATAATAGGGAGTGGTGGTTAAATGCTTAAAGTTAATTCAAAAAAAATTGAACAAGGGGATACTTTTATTGCGATTAAATCAGCTGAACGGGATGGTCATGACTATATAGAAGATGCGATTGATAGAGGAGCTGCTTGTATTATAGCTGAAAGCGGAGAATATGCTGTAAAGACAGTTGTTGTTCCTGATACGAGAACTTATTTAGCTAATTATTTAAAAGAGCTTTATGAAGATAAATTAAGCAAATTAAAATTAATTGGTGTAACGGGTACTAATGGTAAAACAACTAGTTGTTTTATGGGTTATCAATTACTTAATAAGTTAGGGCATAAAACAGCTTATATTGGGACGATTGGCTTTTATTTGCCTGAAAGTAATAGGCCTTTATTAAATACTACACCAGATATTTATGAACTTTATGAGATGTTCAGTGAAGCAGTTAATGAAGAGTGTGAAATAGTAATTATGGAAGTTTCTAGTCAAGCTTTAGATAACAGGAGATTAGAAGGTTTAAAATTTGATATGGCTTGTTTTACCAACTTAACGCAAGATCATTTAGATTATCATAAAAGCATGAAAGAGTACGAAAAAGCTAAATTAATATTATTTAACAATGTTAAAAAATCAGGTTATGCAGTTATCAATATTGATGATAAATATGGTAAAGATTTTGTTTTAAGTGATAATAAAAATATTTTAATTGGTCAAAAAAAATGTGATTATATGATAAGTGATATTGATTTAACTGGAGAAGGAAGTACTTTCAAAATCACTAGTAACAATGAAATAAAAGAAATATTTTTACCAGTTCCAGGCACTTATAACATTTATAATTATATGAATATTTATATTGCTTGTGATAAGTTTGGTTTTGATATGGAGGAAGTTATACGTGTTACTGCGGAATTAACCCCGCCGACAGGAAGATATCAAGTTGTCAAAAACGATAAAATATCTGTTATTATTGACTATGCTCATACTCCAGATGCGGTTCTTAATATTATTACAAGTGTTAAGGAGTATGCTGAAGGAAAAGTTGTTACCTTAGTTGGTTGTGGTGGTGATCGTGATCGAACCAAAAGACCAATTATGGGTAAAATAGCTACTGATAATAGCGATTTCGCCATCTTTACTAGCGATAACCCGAGAACAGAAGATCCAAGTCAAATATTAAATGATATTACTGAAGGATTAGAAAAAGATAATTTCGAAGTTATTGAAGACAGAAAAGATGCGATTAAAAAAGCTGTTAATAGGTTAGAAGAAAAAGACATTTTACTAGTTTTAGGAAAAGGACATGAAGATTACCAAATAATTGGTAAAGATAAATTGCACCTAAGTGATTACGAAGAAGTAACTAAATATGTGAAGTAAAAACAACAAAAAATCAAAAACAAGAAAAAAATCTTGTTTTTTTTCGTAAAAAAGAAGGTGTAAGGCCCCTCCACGTCGTATATTACTAATAAGGAGGTAATTTATGAAAGTAGAAGTTATGAGTAAACTATTTGAAGGGAAAAACATTAGAACAGTGTGGGACAAGGATAAAGAAGAATTTTATTTTAGTGTGGTTGATATAGTATTTGCACTAACTGATAGTCCCAGGCCTAGAAAATATTGGAGTGATTTAAAAAATAAATTAGCCGAAGAGGACAGTCAGTTGTCCGAAAAAATCGGACAACTGAAAATGAAAGCATCTGATGGAAAAAGCGAACTGTACGAAAAAATCGTACGGTTAAAAATGACTGCGCAAGTTGCTAAACAAGGAGGAGGAGCCAAAAAAGTGGCAAAGATAGATTTGGAAAATAAACTTGGGGAAAAATTATTGGGAAAGAAATATGTTTAGAAGAGTACCTAGAATTGGCGATTACAAGCTAGACAGACACCAAAGAAAAGTAGTATTAAGTAAGAGCGACAGTACTCTAGTAATTGCTGGCGCAGGTAGTGGTAAAAGTCTGACTATCATGGGCAAAATGATTTATTTGATAAATAAAGGAGTTCCTCCTGAAAAAATCCTTTGTCTATCTTTCACTAACTATGCTTGCGATAATTTAAAAAAATCATTAATGAAAAATAATATCAATTTAAATGTAACAACCTTCCATAAATTAGGAATGAATATTTTAAGAAGCAACAATCATTTTACTAGTATCGTGAAAGATGATGTATTAAACAATATAATAGAAGATAATATTAAAAAAACAGATATTAGCGATTTATTACCCGATTTTGAGTTTATTACTTTAGGAGAGGACAATTTAGAAGATGTGAAATCAAACATCATATTAAATACCGATGAAGTAAAAATGTTAAAAAAACTATTTGGTACTTTTATCAATCTATTTAAAGGTAATAATTATGGGATAGATAAGTTTAATAAATTTTTAAATCTTAATGACAAAGAAAACGACAAATATATAAAAGAAAGGCATAAATTGTTTTTAAACATCAGTAAGAATATTTACGAGGACTATACTTATCATTTGAACAAAAACAAACAAATAGATTTCCATGACATGCTTAACGAGGCTACTAATATCGTGGATACTAAAGGCATAAAAGACTATGAGTATATTATTGTTGACGAATATCAGGATACCTCTTTAGTTAAATGCGAGCTAATAAAAGCAATTAAAGAAAAAACTAAAGCTAAGCTATTAGTGGTTGGCGATGATTGGCAAAGTATTTATCGTTTTACGGGTAGTAATTTAAAAGTATTTACCGAGTTTAAAAAATACTTTCCAAAAGCCAAGATATATAAACTTAAAAACACTTATCGCAATTCTAACGAATTAATAAAAGTGGCCAGTAAATTTATTTTGAAAAATCCCCATCAAATATACAAAAAAATAAAATCAAATAAATATAACAATAAACCTATTCATATATATTATTATGATAAAAATATTAGTGAAGTATTACGTAATGTGGTTAGTGAAATAGATTCTAATGATATAATGGTTTTAGGAAGAAACAACAAAAACATTTTAAACATTAAAAATGGAATGACAGTGCATAAGTCTAAAGGGTTAGAAGGTGAAAACGTCATTATCGTTAATTTGGAAGATAGTGTATTGGGTTTTCCTAATAAGGTTGTAAATGACCCGGTTTTAAAATATGTAACTGACATTAAAGAAGATTTCCCTTACGAAGAAGAAAGAAGACTTTTTTATGTAGCTTTAACAAGAACAAAAAATAACAACTATTTATTGGTTAATAAAAATAAACCATCGATGTTTGTAACAGAGCTTTTAAAATATAGTCCTAAATATATGAAAGTTATCGATGTTAAAAAATGTCCTACGTGTGGAGCTAGTTTAATAATTAGAAAAAGTAAATATGGATTATTTTATGGATGTAGTAGTTATCCATCGTGTAAATATATAGAGAAAAATAATTGAATTATTTTTCTTTTTTGATGCCTTTATATTGACATTTTAGGGCAAAAGATGTATACTATACTTATAAACTAATATAGTTTATAAGTATAGTAGGAGGTGAATGCCATTACCATAAAGAATCAGTAAGTGATTGATGCCGCAAGAAGACTTTTCACTAAGTATGGATACCGGAAAGTGAGTATGGATGAAATTGCTAGAACATCGGGAGTAACTAAGAAAACCATCTACACTTACTTCAAGGATAAAGACGATTTAATTAGGTATTTCTTGAATGAAGAAATAGAAAAAATTAAGAAAAAACTTGATAAAATCGATAAAAAAGATATCCCATTTATTGAAAAGATTAATGAAACAATTATGCAGATTATCAGCCATTTTATGAAGTCGGAATTATTAAAAGCTTTTGGTGCGAACGAATTAAATTCGTTAGAACTAAGTAAAGAGTATTCCGATGTTATAGATAGTGCTATATTACATGAGATAAAAATCAGGATAGAAGAAGGTATAAAAAAAGGTTTTATTAAACCATGTGATCCTGAAATAACTTCTTTTATCATTTATAAAATGTATACGTCTTTAATGCATGAATGGCATGAACCAATTGAGAAGGAAAAGGTGGCTGAAAATATCATGAGAATCCTGAAGAAAGGATTACTTAATTAGGGGGAATTAGATGAAAAAAACAAACAAAAAAATTATGTTACTTAAGATGATAATTATCTTTGGAATTATTATTTTGCCATTTATTTATAGTTTAGTCTATTTAAAAGCTTTTTGGGATCCATATAGCTCATTAGACAAATTACCAGTGGCAATTGTTAATTCTGATGATTGTGAAAAAAACTGTAAAGGTGATGAGATAATCAAAACCTTAAAAGAAAGAGAGATCTTTAATTTCAGTGTTGTCGGCAAAACTGAAGCTAAAGAAGGGGTAATCAATAAAGATTACTATGCGATGATTGAGATACCCAAAGATTTTACAACGTCCTTAAAAAATGCGGCAAATAAGGATAGAAAGCAAGTATCAATATTGTATATGCCGAACTCCAAAACTAACTATTTAGCCACACAAATTACTGGCAAAATGGTTAAAGAATTAGAGTTTGAGTTAAACAGCGATGTTAACAAACAAATAGTTGTGGAGCTTACTACTAAATTAGAAGATGTTCCAAATCAATTAAAACAGGTTAGTTCTAATTTGACAAAAATTTATAATGGAGCTAATGAATTAAATAGCGGGACATCAAAGCTTAATTCTGGTATTAATAATTTATCAAATAACTATAAGGAATTTAACAATGGTATTGGGCAACTTAATGGAGGAATAAACACATTACAAGGTTCATATGGAACTTTAAATAGTAGTATTGGTTCAGCATACGATAACTGTGTTTTACTAAGGGATGAGTCAAATGATATACCTAACTTCGTTAATGCGATAGGTAATTTAAAAACAAGTAATGATACATTAAATACCAATATCAACAATTATAAATCCGCATCTGATGCTATGATTGACGATGTTTATGATGTATACCAAGTAGTTAATGATTACATTATTCTTAATCCAGGAGTTAAAACTAATGCGGAAATGGCCAGGATAAACGATTTAATTCAAAATTATTTAGCTGTTGATGGGAATGGACTTAATCCGTTGCAAAACATGAAAAACGATTTAAATGATTTAGTAAGTAGCAGTGATTCCATAAAAAATGGCTTTGATAATCTTTATAATGAATCTAGTAAACTAAGTAATATAAAAACTGGTATTGATTCTTTAGAAGCGGCTTTAGCGCAGCTTAAAAATCAATCAAACAATGTTTTAACTGGTATTGGTGATATCAATAAAGGAATAAATGCAATTGATTATAATGCAGGCGAAATTGATAGTGGATTAGGAACGCTTAATGCTGAAAGCAATGCCTTGGTCGAAGGAGCTAACAATTTGAGTAATGGCGCCCAAGAAATTAAAAATACGCTTGACGAAAAAATTTCTGATGCTGAAAAGGACTTAGAAGGTTTAGTATCTTATGCGGGCGGACCAGTTATCATAGAAGAAGATAATTATGGTAATGTGAAAACATACGGTATATTCTTCTCGCCATATTTTATTTCATTATCTTTATGGGTTGGGGGAATTTTAATCCTTATGGGATTATACTATGACCCAGATAATAGGTTTAAAGTACTAAGTAGAAACAGTGAAAACAGAGCCTTAAGATTAGTATTATATAACGTTATAGGAATTGGTGGAGCTGTTATATTAGCTTACTTATTAAAGTTAATATTAGGCTTTGAAGTTACAAGTGAATTATTATATTATTGTTCTTGTATTTTGATATCACAAGCTTTCCTAGCAATTATTATGTTCTTATTCTTTGTCTTTAAAGATGTGGGTAAATTCTTAGCTTTAGTATTGTTAATCCTAGGATTAGCAGCTTGCGCCGGAACTTTCCCAATTGAAACAACACCAAGTTTTTATGGATTTATCCATTCGCTTATGCCAATGACTTATTCAGTTGACTTATTAAGGGAGTCTTTAGTTAGTATAAATAGTAGTTTTGTCTTTAAAGATATTCTTATCTTATCAATAATACTAGTAGTATTTACGGGCTTAACTTTATTAATTGGTATTTTGAAAACTAAAAAAGAACAAGATAATATGTAAAAAGAGAAATTTTTCTCTTTTTGATTGACATAAATAGGCCTTTAGGTGATATAATATAGATACATTCGTTATATTGAGGTGATATTAATGGGCAAAAAAGATAAAGCAGTCAAATTGATTAAGGACAAACAAAATAACAACACGTTCTTAACATATAAAGAAATTGCCGAAATAACGGGATATCATCCGAAGTATATTTTAAAATTAAAAAGGGAAATGTTAGATGGGACTATAAGCCTAGAACACGGCAATAAAAATAGGGAGCCCGCTAATGTACTCAGCAAAGAAGAGCAAGCAAAAATTATCGAGCTTTATAAAAAAAGTAATGTTAGTATTCGTAAATTTTGCAACTTTTACAATAGACGTAGTTATTCTTGTATTTATAATTTACTTAAGAAAAATGGTTTAGTTTAACCATTTTTTTATTTAAAGGGAGCGGTAGTGGCTATCATTATTCAAACCCCCACGCTCTGCTTCCAGATTCACAAGCAAATATTATTTTAATATTATACTATGTTTCTATATTTTTTCATTCTTCTAATATTTTTTTGCCTCATACTATACCTCCCTGTTAAACATTATATTATGTTTTAAACCTTAAACAGCAGAAAACACGAAATATGTCGGAAAATCAATTCAAAAAGTTCGAAAAACGTTCCAAAAATCTATTGAAAAATTACTAAAAATGTGCTAAAATGGTTTTGGTGAGGTGGAACATGGAAAGAAAAGCGTTATCAAAATTGTTAGATTGGAAACAGTCTGACCGCAGGAAACCTTTAGTAATAAAGGGAGCTAGACAGGTGGGGAAAACTTGGTTAATGGAAGAAGAATTTGCCAAAAAGTTTTATAAAGATTATATTTATATAAGCTTTGACAAAGAAGCTGAAGCCAAAAAAATCTTTTCTGAAACAAAAGACCCAAAAACTTTACTTGAAAGAATTAGTCTATATAAAAACAAGCCTATAATACCAGGAGAAACACTACTTATATTTGATGAAATACAAGATTGTCCAGAAGCAATTGGTAGTTTGAAGTATTTTTATGAAGAAGCAAACGAATATCATATTATTTCAGCGGGCAGCCTGCTTGGAGTATATCTTGCAAAAGATACTTCATTTCCAGTGGGCAAGGTTAATATACTTGATTTATATCCATTAACTTTTGATGAATTTTTGGCTGAGGTAGATGAAGGAATGTATAAATATTATCTGTCTATCAATTCCCCAAAAGATTATGTTGAAGCATTTCACGGTAGAATGCTAGAAAATTTTAGGAAATATTTAATTATTGGTGGTATGCCAGAGTGTGTAAAATCTTGGGTAGATAATCATAACCCCCAAGAAATTTTAGAGATTCAAAAAGAACTTATAAGAATTTATGAGATAGACTTTTTAAAACACAACAAAAAAATAAGCGGTGGGAAAATATTACAAGTATTTCGTAATATAGTTCCTCAACTTGCCAAAGAAAACAATGAAAAATTTGTATATTCTGTTATGAAAAGTGGGGCAAGAGGGAAAGACTATGAAGATGCGATTGAATGGTTGATTACAAGTGGAATTAGTTTGAAAGTAAACAATATTGGCGTTCCGAATTATCCGCTAAAAACATATGAGCAACAAAATAAATTTAAGTTATTTTTAATGGATGTGGGATTGTTAAAATATATGGCAGGACTGGATAATGCCTCTATTTTGTTGGATGAAGCATTTCAATTTAAAGGGCAATTGGTTGAGAATTATGTTTTGCAACAACTTGTTCCCCAACTAAATTTTGCACCTAACTATTACGCAATGGGAGAAAATCACGAAATAGATTTTATAATTCAAAAAGAATCCTTAATTGTGCCTATGGAGGTCAAAGCCGGATTAAATAAAAGAGCAATCAGTTTTAAAAAATATATTGAAAAATACAATCCGGAAATTGCCATAAGATTTAGTAGCAATGGATATCGTATAGATGGAAAAATTACTAATATTCCATTGTATTTAGTAAGTAAAGCAACGGATTTGTTAAAATAATTAGTGTTTAGTTTGTATATGAAAAAATTAGAAAATAAATTTTAAAACTTAAAAAGAAAAAAATGTCTAAAAAATAGAACTCGGTTCTATTTTTTTATTGCCTTTAATATGTTTCCCTAGGAGGTGCCTATGGAAACTGGACTAACAGAAGATGAGGTAATAATTAGTCGTAAAAAACATGGTACAAATGAAATAGCTATGGCCGAAAGAGAAAGTTTCTTTAAACTATTAATCACAACACTAGGGGACCCAATTATTAAAATTTTATTAATAGCTTTAGCCATTAAAACCTTGTTTTTATTCCAAAATTTTGATTGGTATGAAACGATAGGGATTGTAATTGCGATTTTTTTGGCATCCTTTATCTCGACACTATCAGAATATGGAAGTGAAAAAGCTTTTGATAAATTACAAGAAGACGCTTCTAAAATAAAAACAAAAGTAAAACGTGATAATCAAATAGGTGAAATAGATATTAACGATATTGTCGTCGGCGATATTATTAGTTTGCAGTCAGGTGATCAAATTCCGGCTGATGGGAAGTTAATATCAGGAAACTTACAAGTTAATGAATCTACTTTAAATGGTGAAATGAAAGAAATAGAAAAGAAAAACGGTAGCGATGTTTATCGTTCATCGGTTGTCTATTCTGGTGAAGGTATGATGGTAGTAGAAAAAGTTGGCGACGATACTTTTTATGGTACTTTAGCTAAAGAAATATCAGAAAAAAAACCAATTAGTCCATTAAAACTTAGGCTTATGCATTTAGCTGAACAAATATCTAAACTAGGTTATTTGGGTGCCATATTAGTTACTTTTTCTTATTTATTTGTCGTTATCGTTTTAAATAATAATTTTGATTTATACTTAATTAAAACAACTATAACTAATTTTCCTTTAATGTTTGGTTGTTTATTGCACGCCCTTACTTTAAGTGTAACGATTATCGTTGTCGCAGTGCCTGAAGGCTTGCCAATGATGATTACTTTAGTTTTATCTTCTAATATGAAAAGAATGCTTAAAAGTAATGTCTTAGTTAGAAAATTAACCGGTATTGAAACAGCTGGCAATATTAATATTTTATTTACTGATAAAACGGGAACCATAACTAAAGGGAAACTAGAAGTTATTGGTATTAGTAATCCAAATGGTAAGGTTTATCATGACGAATTAGATTTAAAGACCAATAAAGCTTTTTATGAACAAGTGAAACTATCGTTAGTGGCTAATAACGCTAGTAGCTATGATAATAAAGGAAAAGCTATTGGTGGGAATATTACCGATAGGGCACTACTTAGTTTTTTTGAACCTAATGTATTTAAATTTACTAAAATAGAATCAATACCTTTTAATAGTAAAAACAAATATTCCATTACTGCTATTAAATATGGAGAAGATAAAATCAATTTAATCAAAGGGTCGCCAGAATTAATTTTAGATAAATGCACTCATTATTATGATAATGGTAAAAAAAGTGGGTTATTTCATCAAGAAAAAATAAAGAAACAAGTTACTGAAGCCACTAAAAGAGGGGTTAGAGTTTTAGCTTTAGCAACCTTAGATAATAAAGATAAAATTGATAGATTAGCTTTAGTAGGCTTAGTTTATATTAAAGATGAAGTAAGGCCCGAAGCTATTGAAGGGTTAGAATTAATTAGAAGTGCCCATATCAATACGATTATGATTACTGGCGATAATGTCGATACGGCAACGGTTATTGGCAAGGAAGTCGGTCTTTTAAAAACTGAAGAAGATATGGTTATATCTAGTGAGGAATTAAATAAAAAGTCCGATGAGGAGATAAAACAATTATTACCTAATTTAAAAATAGTTGCTAGATCATTACCGCAAGACAAAAGTAGGTTAGTTAAACTAGCCCAGGAAGAAGATTTGGTAGTTGGAATGACAGGGGACGGGGTCAACGATGCGCCGGCTTTGAAAAAAGCTGATGTAGGATTCGCAATGGGTTCAGGAACTGAAGTGGCTAAGGAAGCCAGTGATATAGTTATCTTAGACGATAATTTGTTATCGATTTCCAATGCTGTTTTATATGGACGAACTATATTTAAAAGTATTAGGAAATTTATTATATTTCAGTTAACGGTTAATTTATGTGCGGTAGCTATTTCGATTATTGGACCTTTTATTGGAGTTGATACACCTGTAACGGTTGTGCAGATGTTATGGATAAATATGGTAATGGATACTTTAGCTGGTATTGCTTTCTCATTTGAACCGGCGTTAAAAGAGTATATGCATGAAAGACCAAAAAGAAAAGATGAGATGATTATTAATAAATACATGAAAGAACAAATATTTATTACGGGGATATTTACTTCATTAATGTGTGTATTTTTCCTTAAGAGCCCTTTAATATATAAAATATTTGGTGGTTTTGATCAGCAGCACCTAATGACCGCATTCTTTGGATTATTTATTTTTATGAGCATTTTCAATTGTTTTAATGCTAGAACCCATAGGCTTAATTTATTGGCTCATATTTCTAAAAATAAAGCCTTTATCGCAATTATATTATTTATATTATTTGTCCAAATATATTTGATTTACTATGGTGGAGATATGTTTAGAACTTATGGACTTACCTTAATAGAGTTTGAAATAATGGTTCTTTTAGCAAGTTTAGTAATACCGGTAGACTGGGCAAGGAAACTATTATTAAGGAAAAAAGGCGAAGTAGGCGGTGTATAACTTGTATTTTTTTGGAAATGTGCTATAATATGAGGCATGAAGAGGTGATTTTATGAAAATTACGAAAACAGAGTTGTTAGAAAAATTAAGCAATCTTAAATTGGGTAAGAAAGCACCAACGCTTGCTTTAATAGCTGTTTTAGCTACTCCAGGATTAATGGGATGTAGTTCTAATGATGTAGAAGAGGTAAATAATAATCCGGTTAGTGAAGTTATTAATGATAAAGAAGTAATAACTGAGGAAGGTCAAGAACAATCTGCTTTAGAAGAGTCTATTGATAAAGCTTTGAATGCCGATACAGAGGTTGAAGCAGCAATTGGTTTGATGATTGATGCGGCTAAGGGTTTGGCTGAAGCTTCAGAAGAAGCAAAACAATCAGAGGGTTACCAAGCATCTAAAGAACAAACAAAGAAAAATTTCCATCTTATTGCTGATTTCTTATTCAATGGTGGAGAGATAGAGGGATATAAAGCTTCTGAAGTTAGTGAAAGCACTAAGTTAAAAGCTATTAGCGCTTTAACGAGTTTAGACGGAACTATTGAAGAGTATATTCCAGAATATAAAGATAGAGCTAAAGAAACAATGAAAAAATTTGGTGGCTGGCTTTGGGATAAATCAACTGACGCAGGGTCTATTTTAAAAGATAAAGGTCTAAAATGGTTAGACGAAACAAATGAAAAATCTAATAGTAGATAAAAAATATTTGAAAATCTAGAAAAATTCTAGATTTTTTTGTTTTTAAAGAAAGGCCACCTAGGTGGCCAATTAAAAGAAAAAGTCGCGCCAGTGAACTGCAACCATCTGAGTAGATAACAATAAAAAATCAGATGGTTTCATATACGTGAATTACTTAAATTTAAAGATATAATAATATTTATCAAATAAAGTGTTTAAATGAAATGCCAAAAGATAAAGAATTATTAAGAATAATCAATGAAAATAAAATTATTTTACTAAAAACAGAACTATTAGAAATAGATGAATAATTTACCGAGATAAATAGTTTAACTTTTTGTTAGTTATAAAATTTCCATTTTTTACCAAATATGATTGAAATATGTCGAATTTTGTGCTATATTTAGTCAGTAACACATAGCAATTTCAAGGAGAGAAGGTAATATTTATGTTAAATTTCATAGTGTGCGACGATGAAGAAAAAGATCGTGTTTTTGTTAACAATGTTATAACCAAATACATGATGAAAAATCAAATGGAATATAAAATTCATATGTTTAAAGATTATAATAGGGATTTTATGGATTTGATAAACACCAAAATGTCATTTAAAATTTATATTTTAGATATTGAAGCGCCTACAAGATCAGGCATAGATATCGCAAGAATAATAAGAAATAAAGATGTTAATAGTGTAATTATATTTTTGACAGGGCATCAAGAATTAAGCCAAGTTATTATTAAAGAAGAATTCTTGTTTTTATCATTTATAAACAAATTTGATGATTGTGAAAACAGACTAATCAAAGCTATTAAAATGGCACAAAAGATAATAAAAACAAAGAAAACAATCAGATTTAAAGATGGTGGAGTTCTATATACTATTGATTTAGATGACATTTTATATGTTACAAAAAATAGTGGTGAAAGAAAAAGTATTATTAAAACAGATTATTCGGAATTTAGAGTTAATAAAAATTTAATTGAATTACATGATATGCTTAGTGATGATTTTGTCCAAACTCATCGAGCTTGTATTGTAAATAGAAGTAGAGTTGCCAGTTATGCTAAGTCAAAGCAATTAATTACTTTTGATAATGGCGAATGGACGGATGTTATATCTTCTAGATTCCATGGATTGTTGGTTTAATATGGACTGGATAGAAATAGTATCACTTGCCATTGGAGGCACTTTTGTTTATTTTATGGCAATCTATATTTGGCATAAGTTAGACGGTAAAAAAATTAATTTTAAAGATTATAAATTTTATATATCAATGATAATTTTAGTTGTTATCGGAACTGCTTTAAATTATTTTGCTCCAACTTATCTGAAAATGATATTAATTATAGTGTTGTTTTTCATTGTTAACTATACTTTAGTTAGTAGAAAACTTGATAAGTGTATTACATCGATTATAGTAAGCCAAGGTATTGTGATGGTTTGTGAATTAGTGATTGTGTTGTTTATGTCCATATTTATTGGTGATAAAGCTCAAAATATAGCCGCACAACCATATGGCATTATTACATTAAATATTGGAGTTGCGGCATTAATGTTTTTAATTATTAAAACTTCTTTTCCTCAAAGGATTTATAAATGGTTACTGGTTGTATATAAAGATATGGAGAGAAATTCATTGATTTTCTATTCGGCTTTAACCGTTACTTTGGCTACTTCTTTTATGATTATGAGTTATACAAAGTTACCTTTTGGTATTGTATTGGCTTGTAATACTGTTTTAGTACTTTTCTACGTCTTTATTCTGATTCGTATGGCAAATGTACAAAAAAATCTAAGGGAAATAAATAACAAATATGAAACAAGTTTAACAAGCTTAAAAGAATATGAGCATATTATGGATAAATGCAGGGTTGATAACCATGAAAATAAAAACGAATTATTGATAATTCGAAATATGGTAAAGGCCAAAGATGACAAAGTTGTTAATCATATTGATAAAATAATAAATAATAAAATAAACGACAATGAGGAGATATTTTATAAAGCTTCTAAAATACCTGAAGGAGGATTAAGGGCTATTATCTATTCTAAAGTATGTAAGATTGAAGAATTAAATATTAATTATGTTTTGGATATAGCTAATGACGTAAGGACAGTGGACTTAATTAATATGGAAGATGAAACAGTCCTTAATATTTGTAAGGTTGTTGGAGTGTTTTTAGATAATGCCATTGAAGCTGTTGATGTTTTAAATAAAAAGCAAATTAGAATAGAGTTATATATTTTAGATAACGATTTAATTGTTGAAATTGGAAACAATTATGAAGGGGTTATTGACCTTGATAAACTAGATAATTTAAAATATACTACCAAAGGTGATGGACACGGTTATGGGTTATCTTTAGTTAGTCGAATAATTAAACATGATAATAATTTAGAAAATGAAAAAGAAATAATTAACGACATGTTTGTTCAAAGATTAAAAATAAAAATGTAGGATTTTCAAATTTTCTACATTTTTATATTATTTTATTAAACTTTTTGGGCATTTTGGCTCATCTTGCCACCATGCTACACAGACCTGACTTCCTAAACTCGCAAAGAAACTTCCCAAAGACGCCAAACCAGATACGATAAAATTCATATTAGGGCCTCCCTTCTATAACATTATATATTTAAATTACTTTAAATCGTCATATTGTTTTTATTTTTAATGTTGCTATTTTCTATCTACTTGTTAACATCGTATCAATTATAATGTTGTTTTTTATTCAAAATGTTTAGTGTGTGAAATACTAGACATAAATAATTGGTGAATTTATCAAAAGGCAATAATTTCACTCGTTCATGCAATATTTTAAAACGCTTAAGCGCGAAAAAAGGGAAGTCGTGTCATATAAATAGGACTAAATTGAGAGAATTGCTGTAAAATGTTGTAAATTGTCGAAAGAAATCAATTGAACAGCTTGTCTTTTAGTGTTATATTATAGTGGGACATTTAAAAAAATAGAGAGGGAGACAAACATGATCATGAAAAGTATTGAGCGCAAAATTGTTTTCGCACTTTTCGTAATAGCAATTTTATTTATGTTGTTTGTTGTAATTAATAAATTTACTATCGTAGATTTAGGATATTTGTTATTTCTTATAGGTTGTTTTATAAGATATATTTATATCCGAACTCACCCGTAAGGTTATATTATATAATCTTTTTTTGTAAAAATGTTTCCAAAAATTATTAACGAGAAGGTTCCTATATGTTATAATTATATACGGTAATGATAGCAGTTAAAGTTATTGTTCCATTAAAAAAATGTTATATTAAAAGGGAAAGTGCTAGTACAGGCTTTATTTTTTGTGCTAGCATTTTTTTGCATTAAAAGGATAGGGGAAAAAAGGCAATGTGAATTGCTGGTGTAGTAAGTTGTAATAATTTAGACATAGTAATCGAGATTAGCAGTACTCTTCTAAACCAAAATCGCTAATAGGGGCGAGCATTGCTTTGATAAGGCACATGAGAGAGATAAGAAGTTGGGCAGTAAATGTTATCAATAGAATTATTACTTTAAAAGCAGTTTTTTTCAGTGCCAATAAAATTAATACTAAATTTGTTCAAAGTTATTTGAATGTGTTTAGTGTTTTTTTCGTGGTTTTTATTAGAGGCCCTCCTTTTGTTGATTTTAAGAAATTAACAGAAAGGAGGGGAGAAAATGGACCACAATCGTCCGAAAAGAAGAAGAGATAAATATAATCCGTATATACTAGAACATAATTCAGAGGAAGAAATTTATAAAGTAGATTTCATTGGTAGCGAAGGAAAATATATATCAATAATAGTTCCTTGTGAAATATATGAGGTATTAGAAGATTCTGAAAGAAAAGAGAAGACATATATGAA
>Ga0082212_10002712_pt1 | contig 25540 bp, 20 predicted proteins | sample TergutNt197P3_FD_71548 | JGI IMG/M metagenome (GOLD analysis project Ga0082212, IMG submission 71548) | Neocapritermes taracua P3 segment gut microbial communities from Petit-Saut dam, French Guiana - Nt197 P3 | ecosystem: Host-associated > Arthropoda: Insects > Digestive system > Gut ...
GACTATTCTTACAAGCGCCGCATCCGTTCGATTGGTTCGAATGGCGCTGATGACCGTATGAATCTTGCCGGTGTATTCGCTCGCAATTACGCGGCCCTGGCTCTGATACCAATAAAGAACAACCTGACTCGCTTCACCTTTTTGGATGGTGATGCGATTAACCTCGATAACGTCGTCGCCGTTATGTACGGGAATGGAAATGCGCTCATTCCTTACGGGAAGCCACCCTGAACCGGGCATACAGTTAAGCGGGGAATGGATGGAGGCGCCCGTACGCTGACTTGCGTGATATCCTATGTATAAACTTACAGGCAGGGAATTACCAAGATAATAAACCCTTTTTACATAGTCGTCCACGCCCAGAATATCCTGTGTTCTCTGGTCCATATCCGATGAACGCATACCTTTCCACCCGGCGAACTGCATAGGTAGTCCTTCAAGAGGTTGGCGAGTGGGAATAATTTCAGGACGTGACGCGTATGATATCGTCGCGGCGGTTATAAGCATAACCAGACTCAAAATAACGATACGGATTTTCATAACAGATCAACTCCCTCAATACTTCTACTCATTTCCTGAATCCTGCGGTTCCGCGTCATGCTCCGGATGCTCCGGCGTCTTTTTTTCATTCGGTGCTATAAGCACAATAATCTTGTGAAAAAGAAAAAGCATGATTAACGCAACGATAAAAATGACCCATCCGGAAAAAGTGTGAGAAAAACCTTCCGCGGCATCCGCCCCATAATAATGGGCGGCGACGCCGGTTCCCGCCACACGGATGCCGTTGGCGAAAATAGCTATCGGTACGGTTGCGGCTGACATTGCGATCCGCACCCAAAGCCTTGAGTCAAACAGGTATCCGCACAGGATTCCCATGGTCAGCAGCGTAATAAGAGAACGGATTCCGCTGCAGGCTTCGGCTACTTCAAGGCTTGTGTTGGCCAGATGGAGAACGTTTCCTTCACGCAAAACCGGAATTCGACAGACATTTATGGCGCCTTCTCCGAACTGCGAAGCCCAAAGCTGCAAAGGAAAGACTATATGGTTGAAAATGATCGCCGGTATTGGAATCATCAAAAGCAGAAACGCGATCGGTAAAATCAAAATTTTCAGGTGATTCCAGCCGAAAAGATACAATGTGGCGCCGGCCAGCATTCCAAGAATTGATAAGCGGGGGAGAAAAAACTCGGCGCCGATTATTCCGGCAAGAAGCATCGCCATACTGCCGATTACAATAACCAGTCCCCATGCGGAAGGATTTTTTTTCGCGTCTTTCAGCGCCGCACGTCGCTCCCACACAAAATAAAGCGCGACGGGAATTATCAACCATCCGTGCGAATAATTATCGTCGTTCCACCAGTCGCTTACCAGGCCGGCAATCACCTGATAATACAGAAGGACGAAGCATATCGCCGGTATCGCGAATCCCCACATCGATTTTTTTGAGACAGTTTCCATTAAGAATCATCCCGAACTACGTAATTCAATATTTCACAAATTAATCAGCGCTTCCTTTACCGGCGGACTGCAAACCGTGCCGGGCCATAAGATCATAAAGCGTCGGCCGGCTTATATCCAGCGATTTCGCGGTTTTTGATATATTGCCGTTGTTTCTTTGCAGAGCTTCGACCAGCATTTCCCGTTCCGTCGCTTCACGGGCCCCTTTCAACGAGGCGGTCTTAAACAACCGGCTGTTTGACGTATTTAAGCCGAGATCTTCCGCCTTGATCGAATTTCCAACAGCAAGTACGAGAGCTCGTTTAATACTGTTCTGCATTTCGCGTATATTACCCGGCCAGTTATATTTACGAATTACGTCTATCGCCCCTTTTAAGAATCGTTTATTGGGTATTTTCAGTTCTTTTGAGAATACCTCGACCATATGCTCCGCAAGCAGAACAACATCATCTCCTCTTTCGCGAAGCGGGGGAAGATGTATTTTCATGACGGCCAGGCGGAAGTAAAGGTCTTCCCTGAACACGCCGGATCGAACATCCTCTTCAAGGTTGCGGTTGGTAGCGGCTATTACGCGTCCGTCCACCGCAACCGGTTGCCTTCCGCCTATGCGTTCGATGACTTTTTCCTGGAGAAAACGCAACAGTTTAACCTGAAGTTCATGGGCGAGATCGCCGATTTCATCAAGGAACAGCGTGCCGCCGTTTGCATATTCCAGGCGCCCGCGCCGCTGCGTCGACGCGCCTGTAAAAGACCCTTTTTCGTGACCGAACAGTTCGCTTTCAATCAGTGTATCGGGAATAGCGCCGCAATTTATAGCGATAAAAGGCCCGTTTTTTCGACTGCCCGCATTGTGGATTGCGTTGGCGATCAATTCTTTCCCCGTGCCGCTTTCCCCGGTGATCATAACAGGAACGTCGGTTGAGGAAACTTTTTGTATGGTCTGGAAAATTGCCTGCATTTGGGGACTGGCGCCGACGATTTCGCCGAATGAGCCGTCCTGAGCCGGTTTGCGTTCCCTGATATTTTCATTTTCCAGGTCAACCCTGCGGCATACGCGCCGGAGAACTATCTTGAGTTCATCCAGCGCCACAGGTTTTGGGAATATGTCGTAAGCGCCTTGATCGACTGCGGCAAGGGCGTTTTTGCGGTCGGAATTGCCGGAAACGATAATGATTTTCGCGAGAGAATTCAGCGCGAGCATATCATCCAGTGTACGCAATCCTTCGACGGCGTCACGGGGGTGCGGCGGCAGTCCCAGATCAAGTAGTACGACCGGCGTCTTTTCTTTTTCAAAAATTTCTATGGCGCTCTGCCTGTCGCCCGCGGAATATACTTTAAATTCGTCCGAAAGAAACCAATAAATCTGTTTTCGAATCTGCTCGTCGTCATCGACGATCAGAACTTTCGGAAGATCGTCGTTGTTTTCGTTGTCTTCGTATTTTGGGTTCAGCATAATTTAAAGCTGCCGGAAATAAGTGAGATAAAAGTATAACATGTCCACTTTTGTTGCCCCGCATATTTCATGAACATGGAAAGCAAAGGGTTATCGTCGTCCCCCGTCCTTCTTCGCTTCTAACGGAAATGCTTCCGTTATGCGCTTCCATGATTTTTTTTGAATGAAAGAGGCCTATCCCCAATCCTGAACTTTTCGTCGTATGAAACGGCACGAACAATTCTTTATTGATGAAGTCCAAGCTCATACCCGCCCCGTCGTCTTCAACAATAACGTCGATTTTATCCCCGTGGTTCAGAGTCCGGACAATAATTACGCCGTCCCCGGAAATCGCCTCGCGGGCGTTCATAAAAAGATTTTGCAAAACCCTCGCCACTTCCGCTTCGTCTGCGAGGATGGACGGAAGCTCAGCGAAATCAAGCTTCAGATGTTCACGCAAACCCGCATCCAGGTCATTGGCAACGGACCGTATGATCTGATTCAAATTGCACATTTTTTTATCGGCGGCCAGGGTTCCGGAAAAGGTTCGCAGACTGTTGCATATCCGCTTCATTTTTTCCGCCGTTTCATAGACGGACTGAAAAGCGTCTTTTTGGAATTCAGGATTATGCTGGTGTCTGGGCGCGTTTTGCGCGATATAGGAAAGCGTTGAGGCAAAATTTTTAAGATCGTGCAGTACAAATGTGGAGAAAGAACGAAAAGCCTCGTCTTCCCTGGCGGAAACAACCGACGCCAGAAGATCGGATTTATGGAACTCTCCGGCTATGTGTCCAGCCAGAACGCGTAGAAATTCACGCCCTTCATGACCGTATTTCCGGCCGCTGGGATCTTTGCCCACCGTAACCAGCCCGATAATACGATTACTGGACAACATCGGCACAAGAAGTGTTGCGTTGGAACGTTTCATAAATTCGATAATTCCAGCGGTATTTTCTTTGTTCTCCAGATCTTTTATCGAAAAGGGTTCCGCGGCATCCATCAGGTATTCGGCAATATCGAATTCCTCTTCCCGCCCCGGCTCCGCCGCAACATCGCCCATGACGCTCAGGAGTTGTAGCCGGTTAGGATCCCATCGTCGAACCCATACGCCGATATCCGCCGCGCCGAGTGATTTTTGAATGATCTCCGCCAGCGCGTACGCCGCCGTTTCTTGCGAATCTATCGAGCGAATAAGACCGGTGGCTTCAATCCACGCCTGTCGGTAATCATATTTACCCGCGAATATATTATGACGCATCCACGTGCGCAATTTATGGCGCAGACCCGTTGTCAGCAGAAGCAGCGCAAGCCCGATTACGGCGACTATAAAAACAAGCGCTTCGATCGGAATGCCGGTATTACCCAGCCGATTCCCGATCAGACGGGCGAAAACGCCTGATATTACGAGGTATGCTCCGACGCCCAAAAGGGTGATAAAGCTGTAGAAGGCGCTCTGGGAAACGCCAGCGTGAGTTTTTCCAGAACTTCGCTTCCACGAAAAGGCAATCAAAATACACGCGACCGGAAACAGAACGTTAAAGACGTGTATGTCTCCGGAATAAAGCGATCCACGGTACAACAACATCCTTGAACTCATATAAATAATCGCGCTGTAAATAGGTACGATTCCGATTAAGAGAAATTTCAGTTCCCATATGGCCGTTTTGGAAAAATGGCGCAGCATCTGTTCGATATTCGCCAGAACGATCACGGAAATAATAAGAAGATAAATCGCGGAAATATGGCCTGCCCGGCCGAGTACGATATAGTGGCTTTCCGGCAAAAGTATTTCCCAAAACCCGTACACCGTAGTAAAAAGAAATGCGGCCAGTGCCGCGGCCGGGATGCCCGGTAAAAGAACGTACCTTTTTCCGGTTTTTTGCTGCAACGCGCAGCAGGCTGAATACCCGCCGGCGGAGGCGAAAACAACGAACGCAAATGAAGCGGCGTATGTGCCTCCGTGGGGCGGCCCGGAAAATAAAAAACCGAAAGCCTGAACGCCAGCCGAAAGACATGCGGGGAAAAGGAGCAGGAGCATGTGCCGTGATCCGGAACCAAAACGGGGGACTGCGGCTATCAGGATTCCCAGTATCGCGCCGCCGATAAAGGCGATCCCTTCAATGTATCGAATATATTCCATTAATTATTGTTTTCCAAAACGTTGCTCATCGTAGGCTTTTCGCGTGACGGGATCTTTTAAAACAAAGTATGCCTCGTTGACCGCGGTAAATGCCTTCTGTGCATTCTGCCTGATCTCTTCGGAAAAGCCGGTCGTCTGAAAACGGTCGGGATGAAGCTGCCTGGCCATGCGATGATAGGCATCCTGAAGCACCTCGATTGAAACGCCTCTGGGAACCGAAAGCACTTCATAATGACCGGCACTCTCAATTTGACGCAAGGTATTTTCGAGTTTCATAATCATCGCCTCTGGGTCGGAAGCGTCCATAAGGATTTCTTCCGGCGACTGGAAGCGAATAAGGCCGATGGCCGCCAGCGACAATATCGCCTCTTCCGGATTTTCAGATCGAGAGTTTCCCGTCGTTATAAGATCCACTGTTCTGATCGGTTTTTGCATGTGTACCAAAATGTCCGCCTCGACGTCGTTGAAGGGAATTTCTCCGATGCCGGTTACGGGCGCCGATGCCAATTCAAAACGGCCTTCCATGAATCCGTTGGGTGCGGGAAAAAGATGTTTCGCGGCCGCGTAACGGGCGGAAAGAATGACGGCGTCCGGCACTGGAATTCCGGCTTTTATCTTGCGGGAAATCAGGTTGTCACCGGCGTAAAAATTCATTGTGCAGTCGTTCCAGCGCCAGAGTGTGGCCAGAATAGTGATCGCCTGTTCGGCTACTCCACTTAAGACGTCATTCGGTTTTACGCCGGGAGTTTCAAGGATCGCCGCTTCGCTGGTTTTTCCTTTTTTTATGGCTGAAGTTATATCCCTCATCTTTGTAATTGGGAGCAGTTTTCGTTCAGTCATGATTTTAGTGAGGTGTTCTCCGGGCAGGTTGCTTTCTGCGAAGGCAAGGCGGCCGGCTTCAAGTGCCAGTTGTTTTTTTTCGGTTTTGTTTTCAAGTCGCAGAATTCCACTATGTCGGTCTTTGTAAAGATTCAGCAGAACGGCGGTCAGTTTTCCATTGCTCATAACGCCCCTAGTTTATGGGATTTGCTTGTTGGTTCCAACGGCAAACCAATATATTAACAACGTCAGCGTGTTATAGGCGGCGTGGGCCGTAATCGACAGGATCAGATTTCCACGTATAAGATAAAGAGCACCGAAAAAGAGTCCCAGGATTGTCGCAACGCATACGCCCTGTAAGCCCTGTACGTAATGCCCCGCGCCGAAAGCCAGACTCCAGACGACAAGGCCGATCACCGCGCCACCAAGATGCCGGCGAAAGCGGGTGAGAATGAAAGCCCGCTGCAATTCTTCTTTAACTCCGCCGGCAACAATTGCCGTTACGATAAACAGCACAAGCTGCCGCGGAGAATTTATCATCTCCATCAACGGATTTTTTTCAATTGCGTATTCGGGCAGCAGAAGCTGGATAGTCGCGCCTGCCGCGCCGCTGACGATAATAAGGCATGGCGCGGCGCCGATTCCCAGGAGAACATTGATTTTCCATTGCCGGAGCCGCAGCCCCATGTCGGAAAAGGTTTCACCGCGCGTTTTCATCAGCAGCCATATAATAAGAAAAACGACGACCGATTCCAGCATTTGATACGTCGTAAAAAATCCGACGTCCATTTCCGCGATATTCAGACGTTTTCTCCCAAACATGGAAACAAATACCAACGAAACCAGGAAGCTTGAAACAATGCTGGAAGCCAGTATTATTTCAAGCACCGCCTGAAAACGCGCCGACCATGTCGTCCGTAAAGAGGAATCGAAATCATCCATGAGCGGGAAACTAGCAGGTATTAAAAACCCCGTCAACAATATTTGAACCATTGGAATATTTGGAGCGTCTATCTTACCGTCGGCTGGTATATTTATAGTCGTTATGAACCGGCGGCGGCGAGGCGAAATGAAAAACTACGGAAGATTTGCAAAAGCGCGGATTAATAAATTCATCTGTTTTTTTATTATTGTTCTCGCGCTATCAAAAATTCCCGGCGCGGTGCCGAACGCCCGGGCCGGCGAGATCGAACTGCCGAAAGGAACGAAAATCACCCTGCAACTTAACGACACTTTGAGTACCGCATCGAACATGGAAGGTGATGAATTTACGGCGACGGTGGAAACCCCGGTTTATATCGACGACAGGGTTGCGATCCCCAAAGGAAGCGTCGTCACCGGTAGTGTTTCCCGCATACTCCACTCCGACAGACTCAAGGGAAAAGCCGTCCTGGATCTTATGTTCCAATCCATCCGGGTTGCGGGCAGCAAACCGTCCGATATCTCTGCCACGCTTTTACGAATCGACATTGCGGGAAGCGGCGAAACACCGATCGCTGAAAACTTTGTGGAACGCGAAAAATCCACTGATGGCGCCGCCAAGCCCGGAAGCCGTAAAATCGGGGTTCGTCCGCAATCCCCCGGCGGGAAAAACGTCGGCATCGGGATTTCCGGCGGCCTTCCTTCCGTTTTCAATTCACAGGGTGGCGATCTCAGAATTCCTCGCGGCACCTCCATGGAAATCATGCTTGACAAGCCGCTCACTCTTACCGAATGAAATGACCCTGAATCCTCCCGAATTATCGGTGGTAATGCCCGTCGTTTACGATGAATTACGACGGCTTGCGCGGCGCTATATGGCGAAAGAGCGAGGCGTGCAAACTCTCCAGGCGACCGCGCTGGTAAACGAAGCCTGGATTCGCCTGGCCGACTCGCCGACTCCGGTATGGAAAGATCGCGCGCATTTCTGCGCCATAGCCGCTCACGCCATGAGGGAACTCCTGGTGGAACGCGCCCGCGCCCGAGCGGCGAGAAAACGAGGAGGTTCCCGCATAAGGGTCTGCCTTAATGACGAAATCGCCGCGGAAAATGCGGAAATGGATTTACTCCCGTTGAATGAGGCCCTGGAACGGCTACAAACGACGGATCCTGAACTGGGACGCATCGTCGAACTTCGTTTTTTCGGCGGACTATCAATAGAGGAAACCGCCGTCGAGCTTGAATGTTCGACGGCCACGATCAAACGAGGCTGGCAGTTTGCGCGAGCCTGGCTGCGCCGCGAAATGGGAGCCGATTGTGAATCCTGACCGCTGGCGGCAAATTAAAACCCTGTTTGCACAAGCGGCGGAAATGCCTGTAGCTGAACAGGCCGCCTTTCTCGAAATAGCCTGCGGCGACGATGCCGAACTTCACACTGAAATAGAAAATCTGTTAGCCGAAGACCGTGTGGACGATTTTCTGGAAAACCCCGTTTATACCGCCGCGCCCAGGCTTTTTGAAAACAACCCCACGACGGCGAGTGAAGCGGCGGAAAATCTGATCGGAAAAACTCTCGGCCCTTACAGGATACTGCGCGAACTTGGCAGGGGCGGAATGGGCGTCGTCTACCTCGGACATGACACGCGGCTTGACCGTGAAGCCGCCGTTAAACTGATTTCTCCGAACGGTGCTTACGACGCCCGGCTTTATGAAAGACTCCAGGCGGAGGCCCGCGCCGCCGGCAAGTTGACACACCCCGGTATCGCTGCGGTTTACGCGCTTGAGGAATATGATGAGGGCTTATATGCGGCGTTTGAATACGTCGAAGGGCGTACCCTGCGGGAACTGCCGGCCTCGTCGAAAGGAAACGCTCTTTCTTTTTTAAAAGTTGTGGATATCGCCATACAAGCTGCGGCGGCGGTTTCAGCCGCCCACGCGCAGGGAATCGTACATCGTGATCTCAAGCCTGAAAATATCATGCTGACCGATGACGGACGGGTGAAGATACTCGATTTTGGACTGGCAGGGATTGAATCGTCGGGCGACGCGGGGACCGGATTAACGCAAACCGGCGTGTTTTTAGGTACGCCCGCTTACGCTTCGCCGGAACAATTGCTCGGACATCCGGTTGGCTACTCATCCGATATATTTTCGCTGGGCGTTCTGCTTTACGAACTTGCAACCGGAAGGCATCCCTTTGGCGGAGAGGATGCCATAGTTACCATCGCCCGCGTTTTGCAGGGTGATTTTGAAGCTCCTTCCGATGTCAATAACACCGTTCCGCGAACGTTCGACCGAATCGCGCGTCGCTGCCTGCAGAAAAATCCGGATGACAGATACGCCTCAATGAACGATTTCCTCGCCGATCTCCGTGCATTTTCTTTCGGAGATGTTCCGGGACGGTACCCGCGCGCAAAGACGCTGTTCTGGTGGCAATTCCATCAGGCCGTGGCCGGATTCGGTTATTATGGAATGCTTTATCCTCTATGGCGCGTCAAGGAATGGCAGGGAGGTGTTGAAGGCTCGATTTTTTTCTTCCCGGCGCTTGTCACCGTCGGCATCGCGGCCAACCTGCGCCTGCATCTGTGGTTTACGTCTTGCTTTTATCCGTCCAATCTCAAAGAACAGCGTGCGCGCGTTGCGGGATGGATTCGCCGCGCCGACTGGGTTTTTGTCGTGGCGTTGGCCGCGACGGCGCTGCGTATCCACGTTCTTCATGCCATAATCGCAACACTTCTGATGGGGGTCGCAATCGGAGCGCTGGCTGCTTTTTACTGGGTCGAGCCCGCGACAACCAGGGCGGCGCTGGAACGCGATTCATGAATTGCGGATTTCCCGCTTGCCTTTGAATACAGTGTCCATATGTCCAGTTTCATACGTCAAAAAATTCATCAAATCAAGACTTGCGGGTGGCAAGATGTAAAAGTTATGTAGATTTTTGCCATGGGAACGCCGGCGTCCTCGCCGGCGGGATATGTATAAATCCAAACCATTGAGGTAATTGCAAAACCTCGAATGATTTCATGGAGTGTGTATGGAGTGCGGGAGCTTGCCGCCGCATTCAACAAAATTACGGTAATCGCGTCACTGTACATGCCCCCGGCGCTTGCCACGTTTACGGTTCCCGCGCTCCCTGCGCCTTGCGCTTCATCACGCGCAGATAATAAATCAGCGCTTTCCTAGGAATTTTTCGCCGCCCGCACCATGCGCTCACGCAGTTCGCGCAGCGTTCTTTCCATTGATTCTCCGGCAACATTGTTGATGATCGGACGCGCAAGTCCCTCGATCAGGGAGGGGATGGAGCGGCTGAGCGTTATCGTTTCACATTCCACAAGGATACCGCCGGTAACCTTGTGGTAGCGCCAGTATGAATTCATGCGCCATAGAAACCCGTTGTCGTTTCCTTCCGGTTTTTCCCGCTCTACTCCGCCGGACTGTTCCACTTCAGCGATTTTTACCGCGACGCTGCTGCTCGAATGTTTATCGTCTTCATGTTTACTGAACAGGACATCATGTTCGGTATTGTAAACGACGGTAATAATCTGAGTGCGTTTCAGTTTCAAAAACAGCCTGTACTGGTCCGGAGACGTTCGCTCAAGCACGCGCGATTCCAGCACGTCCTCCTGAATTTCGGTTTCCAGTTCGGGTTGGCGAATCCGGCGCATCGCGAATTCAAATGAAACGTCGGGGATGAATACTACGCCGCGCCAGTGATGTATCGTTCCGCCGGAAATCTGAAAACCGCTTTTGCTTCCGGCCGAGTTCATTCGTTTTACTGAAACATCTCCGGCGAGAACCTTGCGCCGCTCCACGGCCGCTTCCTTTTGATCCTGGAAATCCATTGCGAGAAACCCCTTTGGCGATTTCAGTTCCATCTCAATCTGTTTTTCGCGGGAAGCAACATAGTCGTTCCAGGCACGGATTGTTTCCTGGCGCAGCTCGGCGGTCTTGACAGGCGTCGCAGCACCGGAACAAATAATGAGGGCAGCCAATAGGTTTAAAAAAGAACTTCGTTTCATGCTCTAACCTCCGTTTCCTGAAACTGATCTTACACGAAAAATAATTCTGTCTCCGGCCCAGAAATTCAACAGGGCGCCGAAAGCGATAGTCGTCATATTGGCAGTCAGGTAATTCCAGCCCATCGTCCCGACAAGAAAACGCATCCACAAAAGATTCCCGACAATCGAAACGATTCCGTTCGTCAGATGAAACAAGGCCAGACGCTTCAACGTTTCATTAAACCCGCTAATATTGCGGTTCGCCCATGTCCAACGTTTGTGCCAGGCGAAGTTGTGCAGCACCGCCGTTTCCACCGCCAGGCCGGTCGCCGCGAGATAGTGAATCCGCAGACAGTGAATTAAAAGATGAAGCGTACCGAGCTGCACCGCGATTCCAAGCGCGCCGACTGTACAGAACGCGGGCCAGCGGTAAATCAGTTTTTCCGTATTCATTTTTCTAACGGTTCTTCTTTGTAGAGTCTGCATGTATTGCAAACGGCGGAGTATAAAAACGCCGCCAACAGTCCGACGACCGCGACAATTCCTCCAACGTCAAAAAGCAAAAACTGTTTGCCGCCCAAACTTACCCACGGATCCACGAAGAGCCTGAGCGCGCCTATCGACAAAACTATACGCAGTTCGGTCGGGCCGAAACCGAAGCGTGAAAGCTGGAAAACCCGCCGCACATGCGTAGCGAGAAACGTTTCGGCGGCGACGATGGTATATGCCGAAAGCAGCGCGGCGGCGACAAGCGGCGTCATGAAACCCGACAAGGCCATGCCCGCCAACAGCGCCGCCGTACCGGCAAGGTCGATGACGTGATCCACATAATAACCGTAGCGTTCCCGCCGGCAATTACGGACGCGTGCCAGCGTGCCGTCCAGACTGTCGCCGAACCAGTTCAGCGCAAGCGCCGCGATTACGACAAATAACGCGCAGCTGTTCCAGCGGGCCAGCCAAAAACAGCCTCCGGCCACGAACATTGAAATTAATCCGAGAAACGTGAGGTGATCCGAATTCACGCGGGCCGGTATCCGTTCCGCCAGCCAAAGCAAAGCCTTTTTTTCAGGAACGGCCAGAAAACCGCCATATTCTCTTGTATGTGTTGCCATCTGATTTGTCATCTCCAATCCTCCCTTATCCGAATATTTCATGGCGTTTCCAATGTGGCGAACCACATGAATACCTGTGCTGCCATGTAATGCGAATTTCATGAGAAAAAAGGATCAAAAATTTTCTGATTTGAGGTAATTGCAAAACATCGAATGATTTATGGCGTGCGGGAGCTTGCTCCCGCTTTCATTGAGGCGACTTGCCGTCGCACTAAAGGCAAGCTCCGAAAACCCCGAAATGAAGTCTTGCGACCGGGACAAAAGCGGAGTTTACATCAGGTGAATGAGCATTTTGTCGAGGGAGCGTAAAGCAGAGTTGGGGGGGGCAGAGCTTGCCAAAGAAAGCAATAATAGCCACATGATGTGGCGCGACTCTGAGGCGTGTCACATCCATGGTTCCTGTATGACAACACGGGAGCAAGCTCCCGTGCTAAAAGCGGCGGCAAGCCGCCGCACTCCATAAAATTTAATATGTCGCGCACCCCGCATAGTTCAGCGGATTATGTGCCGAACACGGAACGGATCGCGGCGGTGATTATGGAGATAATCGCGTAAGCGCCACCAAGCCAAATCGCCGCGGTCGCGGTTTTCAGTTTTTTTGAAATGGCGGAAAATCCTATGGACAGAAGGGCGATTATCCATATATTGAAAATGTCAACAGCGTTTGCCAGCCTCATAATGAACTTGGGCATAGCGTTCGTACCGACAGCGCTCTCAATCCATGAACCCAGGTTGGAAGCGACGATAGTGTTGACGTCTGCGGCGCCCATGTATTGGCGTCCCCTGATTTGCAGGATTATAATAATCAGAACCGTGGAAACAATGCTTACTGCAAGCATCGCGTAAAATGTAACCGTCAACAGGCTTTTATAACTGTTTTCCGCGCCTTTAATCGCACTGAACAGTTTGCCGTATCCGGCAATCACCAGGCATACTATTAACACGCTGAATACGCTTCCGGCGATGAGAATCGGACCGGCTGCCCTCGACGCCATCGCCATTTGCTGATTCATTTGATCTTCGGTGATCCGCCCCTGCTTGACGGCCTGCTCCAGGGCCGCCCGCGACGCAGCCTGCGTATCAATCTTCTGCGCCAGATACCAGCCACTGAAAGCGCTGAGCAGGAGAAGCGCGATAATTGGAATGACCAGACGCGGCGCGCGTCCGATTTCCGTAAACGCCTCCCCTGGAGAAAAAAAGACTCCTCCGAGGCGCGTGAAAAAACTTTTTGCTTCGACGGATTCTTCCTCAACGTGGTCGTCAAAAGTTTCCGGTTCCATTTTGAACCTCCCAAGGATGCTTCTTTCTAGAAAACGCGGATTGCGCGCAAAGCAGCTAACATTGGGCATTATAAATCAGCATTTCCCTATACACAAATCCTGAAAAATCCTGAACAATAATACACATGGTACAGAAACGTACAGCGGTGCTTGCTGCGCTTTGTTTTTTGAGTTTATGGTTTCCGGCCGCCGGATGCGGGCTGCGGAACGAACCCGTCGGCGGAAACGTCAACCCCGGCGAAGCCGTTTCCGCGCATTACGACATGCTTCAGGAAAGGCAGGAAAAGAACGCCTTTTTTAAATCGACTTCGTCGCCGCTGTTGGACATAGATAGAGGAAAATTCACGGGGCTTGATTATTACCCCGTTAATCCGGAACTGCGATTCCAGGTTCGCCTCGAACGGTACTCAAGCCCAAAGACGATTCGCATGGCTACAAACACGGGCGAGATACGCGGTGGACTCATTTACGGCTTTTTCGAATTCACGGTCGAAAACCAGACCTGCCGGGTGCAGGTTTACCGACTCGAAGAAGCATTCAGCAAACCCGCCCTTTTTATTCCTTTTATTGACGCCACATCCGGCGTTGAAACGTATGAAGGCGGACGCTACCTTGATCTGACTGAAAATACCTCGGGAATATATGATTTGGATTTCAACCGCGCATACAATCCATACTGTGCGTATAACCCCGAATACAGCTGCCCCGCGCCGCCGACGGAAAATGCGCTTCCAGTATATATACGCGCCGGCGAAAAAAAGTATTAGAAGCAAAAACAACAAGGCACTTTACAGGCATAACGGGCAATTGGTATGAAATATTCGTGACGATTTACCGCCTGTCCATATAACGTCGGGAATCACCCCATTCGCCATACGCGATTGAATCTCCGATTGAAAATATCCGCGATTCGAAGTCCGAACCGCTTGCGTATGCATCGTCGTGGACGTATGGCTTATTTTCATACAATAAATAATCCGAACGATATTTTACCGGCGTCAGATTAGGCATAATCACATTTGCTCCGACCCTCAAGGCTTTTTCACGTCCGAAAGGATCAAGCGTCTGCAGGGCAGTGGTTGCTGCAATATTGATGTCTTTCATAATGATGCGTAAAAGAGCCGTCATTTTCAGCGACAACCTTACGCGCTCATCCGGCGAAGGAATTTCATCGCGGAACCGGTAAATCGGCGTATCTGGATGCTCGACATATGGCCCCATTCCCACCATATCCACATCGAAAGCGCGGAAGAAAACGAGGTCATCGGCCAGATCGTCGATCGTCTGAAAGGGCAGGCCGATCATCACGCCCGTCCCAACCTGGTAGCCGATACGGCGCAGCGCGCCGAGCGCCTCAACGCGTGCCGCGTGTGAATGCCGCCCATCGTCGGGATGCAATTTCTTATAAAGCTCCGGATTTGAAACTTCGACGCGCAGGAGATAACGATGCGCTCCGGCTTCAATCCAGCGCCGGTATGTATCTTCGGACTGCTCGCCGAGCGACAGGGTAATGTGCAGCCCGCTGCGCGCCATTTCCTGGATTTTTCGTATTAAATTTTCTATTTTTTCGGCAAAGGCCTCATCAGCGCGCTCACCGGACTGAATTACGATTGAAGCGTAGCGGTTTTCCCAGGCAAAGCGGGCCGCCGACAGTGTTTCGTCATCGGTCAGATCATAGCGCGCGTACCTGTCGTTTCCGGAGCGGATGCCGCAATAGAAGCAGTTTTTTGTACAGCGGTTTGAATACTCGATCAACCCCCGGAAATACACTTTATTGCCGACATGACTTTTTTTTACGGCGGCGGCCTTTTCAAAGATGAGCAGGCTTTCGTCTTCATCCGCCGCAAGGAGGCGCGCGAGGTCTTCCTTGGTCAATATCTCTTTTTCAAGGGTTTCCGTAATCTGCGACATGTTTTTTAATTGTAATATTGGCTGTCCGTAACGGCTTCCATGTTTTCCACTATCTTGCCGTTATCAATTTCCACGTATGCATAATAGCTCATGCCTGTATTTGCCGTAGCCCCATGCCAGTGTTTTACATCAGGCGGAATCCATATTACATCACCCGGGCGCACCTCGACTTTGGCGCCCTCCCATTGCTGAACCCAGCCGACATCTTGAAGAATTATTATTCTTTGCCCTTTAGGGTGTGAATGCCAAACGGTTCTTCCCCCGGGGTTAAATGTAATTATTCCGCCGGAAATATTAGCGGGGTGGCCGCCTGGAATCTTGTAATTTGCTCTTACATCACCTGTAAAATGCGGCCCGGATGCTTGAACGGCAGGCATTGAATCCACTTTGACAATACCAATCTGCTCTCGGTTTTGTGCACGCAGCATCGTATACATTCCCAGGCAGACGAGCGTCAGAAGCAACAGTTTTTTCATTCGCATAAAATCTCCTTTAGTTGATATGGAACCGCGTTACTTCTTTGTGTTCTCTGCGTTCTTTGCGATTAAATTGTTTTATTTCAAGCCCGTCATGTTCACGGGTTTACGGATTTGCGCAGCCAGCTTAAATAGTCCGCGTCGCCGGCGGCGACAGGTACGGCGATCACTTCTGGAACCTGGTAAGTGTGCATCAGTCGAATCCGCTTCCGAACGGCTTCAAATTTGCCCGAAACGGATTTTATTACGAGAAGAAATTCCGTGTCCCGGCACAATTTTTCTTTCCACAGATAAATCGAACGGACGCCGGAAATAATATTGACGCAGGCAGCCTCGTGCGACTCCACAAGCGCTGCGGCTATCTGTTCGCCCAACTCTGCGGAATCAACGGTACAAAAAATAACTATTTCATTCATATTGTCGTAATCCATGCCCATTACTTCATTTTTGAAGCTTCCTCAAAATGGTTCACAGCGACTTCCAACCGCTAGCCACTCGCCACTGCCGCTGGAGGCGGTTATCGGCTGATAACAAAAATCGCCATATCCGCGAGATGGTTGACGTCGTCGTCAACCAGGCGACCACTTTCCGTGTCCAGCGCGAAACGCATATGTATCTCTATACCGCGAGCGGCGCAAAAATCTTCAAAGTCGTCTATGGAGAAGAAACGAATATTCGGCGTGTTGTACCATTCATGGCGCAGAATTCCCGTCGAAACAGGCGATCGCCCCTCTTGCATGAGCATGTCGCGCAGCTTGTAATAGGCAAAATTCGGGAAACTCACGATGGAGTGCTTGCCGACACGGAGCATTTCATTAAGCAGGTGTTCGACGTCACGGATGGATTGCAGCGTCTGCGAGAGCAGTATGTAATCAAACTGGTTATCCGGAAATTGGGAAAGCCCGGCGTTCAGATCCGCCTGCACGACGTCAAGCCCTTTTTGCAGACAGCTCAAAATACTGTCCTCGTGAAGGTCTATGCCCATAAGCTTTCGGGACCTGTCCCGGCGAAGCGTGGCGAGAAACGATCCGCGGCCGCAGCCAAGGTCAAGGACGCTCGCGCCGGGTCGTATCAGGCGGGCAAGCTGATCGTAGTCGAGGCGCGGCTTGCGAAAGGCGTCGAAAATACTGACGGGTGAAAGCGCGTAAATCGCGTCATCTTCCGCGTGTCCGTGGGGAACATCGGCGACATTTTCAAGAAAAGCGCTGATAAGCCCGCCGTAAACCGGCAGTTCGTCCGAAAGCAGAAAAGCGTCGTGTCCGCACGAGCTGACGATGTTGCAATAACTTACCGGCCGTCCAAGAGCGATGAGAGCGTTGACAAGCTCCCGTGACTGTGAGGGCGGGAAAAGCCAGTCGCTCGTGAAGCTGATGATCAGCCAGCGGCAGCGAGCCGGACGAAGGCTCTCGATGATTTTTTGAGACGTATCGCCGATGTCGAACAGATCCATCGCCAGAGAAATTTTGATATAGCTGTTGGCGTCGAAGCGTTCAACGAATTTGTCTCCCTGATGCGCAAGGTATGAACCCACGCTGAACTGTTTTTCAAATTCGGTATCGATCTGCCTGGGTTCGAGCCGATCCGCGTCGAATTTCGTCCTCATCGCTTCCGGCGACAGATAGGTGATATGCGCAAGCATCCGGGCGAGCGCCAGGCCGTCCGCCGGCGTCGTGTTTTCGTCAAGATAGCAGCCGTTCCGGAAATCAGCGTCGCTGCGAATGGCGTTGCGGCCGATAATATCGAAAGCGAGCGCCTGCGTTGTAAGGCGCGGAGATGTCGCCAGCGTTACCGCGCCGCACAGCCGTTCAGGATAGCGCGTCGCCCATAAAAGCACCTGGTGTCCGCCCATCGAACCGCCGATCACGGCAAGAAGCTTTTCAATGCCAAAGTGATCCACTAAGCGGCGCTGAACTTCGACCATGTCGCCTTCGGTGACGGTTGGAAAATCCGCGCCGAAACGCCGGCCGGTTGCGGGATTGATGCTGTTCGGCCCGGTTGTGCCTCGGCAGCCGCCCAACATGTTGGAGCAGATGACGAAATAGCGATCCGTGTCGATCGTTTTGCCCGGGCCGACCACGATGTCCCACCAGCCGGGATCGTCTTCAGGCGTGTGGCGCGCGACATGGGAGTCGCCGCTCAAAGCGTGGCATATCAAAACGGCGTTGTCTTTCGCGGAGTTCAATTCACCGTAGGTTTCATAAGCGACGTCGACGCGCGGAAGCTCGACGTCCAGTTCCAGACGAAGCGGTTCCTCGATTGAATAGGTTTGGGCATATTTGAGCGGCCGCGCCGATCGCGCGCTGTCGCTGCTTTGAAAAGTATTTGCCGTAATTTCCATTTCAATAGCTTATATGTCTGACCCAGGGAATCAACCGGCTAAATCAAAGGAGTCTTTGCCGACGCCGCAAAGAGGGCAAACCCATCCGTCCGGCAATTCTTCGAACGGTGGATCGCCTTCGTGAACATAGCCGCAAATCCGGCACTGATATTTCGCGCCTGCAGATGGGGTGTCGCCGGGCGCGGCGGAAGGCTGTAGTTCACCGGCTATATTAGAGCCGGGCGCTTTGCCTGTCTCCCTGAAGGTCTTGAACGCCTCCATTGCCGCGGATTTCATTTCCCGCTGATAATCGCCGTAAACAAGCGGTTTCGCGGAATTTTCGCCCTGCCAGGCGTCCGTTGCCTCGCAGAAAAACGCCGTGTGCGTCGCCAGTTCTTTCGCCTCAGCGGTTTTACAGCGAAGATATGCCGCCGCGCCGTCGAGTACCGGCAGGCCGTCTTTGATCGTATGCCGCACGTTGGCCCATTTGTCGGCGTCTTTTGCCGATTGAAACCCGAAATTGGCAACCACAAAGGGATGGATGTTTTCCGGCAGGACTGAAAGCGTAAACTCACCCTTGCTCTTGATAAGCCGGTTGGTGAGGTTGTTGTTCATGCTGCCGAGAATGATAACCGGCGGTTGTCCCCCGGAAACCTGCGCAACCGCGTCAATCACGCATCCGCCGAAATGATTTTCCGCCTTGATGCCGATAACATACAATCCGTAAGAAATCCTGTGCAACGCTTTTTTATCCATAAATATGCCTTTCACGTTTGGAGTGCGGGAACTTGCCGGCCCATTTCCACAATACACGCCATTTCTCCAAACGGTACCATTTTACTGATCCGCTCGATAAATTCAATATTTGCGCCGCCGCGACAGAAATACATAAAAAATCCGGGCAAATCACCGATAAGGAATAGTTGACGGCAAAAGACATTGGAGCGCAGGCGTCTCGCCCGCGGAAAGCTGCGAAGGTATAAGAATTACAATTCCGCCGAATGTGCCGTGAAACATGAAGCGTGAGATGAGACAAGCAGCTTTTCCCCAGCGAGACGCCTGCGCTCCCGTCGGTTTTATAATCGGTTCAAAAACACCTGTCCGTTCGTCCGGGAGGCGCAAGTATGGTTATATCTTCCAGTGTTCGCAAACTTTTTGCGATTTTCACCGCTTTTGTGTTATGCCTCGGCGTAGCTATGGCTCTGCTTTTCATCCCACGCTCCGTTACGGCGCAAACATATGATTATTACTATCTGCTTGGTGGTGGCGGCGGTGGTGGCGGTGCAGGCGATGCCGGCGGTGCCGGCGGTGCCGGCGGCGGTGCTGTAGACACTAGCGACATAGATGCAGGCGTTGGCGACGTAAGCGTAGGCAATGACGGCGGTTCAGGCGGCGGCCCGAACGCTTCAGGCCTTAACGGTGGCAATGGAGGAGCCATAGGAGCCGGTGATCAGCCCGGCGAGGGTGGAAATGGAAATATTGCGGGCGGCGGCGGTGGCGGTGGCGGTGGCCTCGCGATTCGAGACACTGATGTTTATGGAACAGAGGCGGCTCCCGGTATCACGGCGGGAGGAAATAATGGAACCGACGCGATCTTGGATAAACCGGGAGTGGGCGGAAATGGCGGATCGGCAAATATAGAAATACCGTCTAACATTACGATAAACAATGAAATGCGTGTGCAGGGCGGTGATGGTGGAAATGACGGATTTCCCGGAGTGGGGGGGAAAGGCGGTGATGGCGGTGATGTGACGATTAGACACAATGGCGAGTTAAAAATAGGTGGAAGCCTTAACGTGATCAGCGGTAGTAATGGAACTGATGGCATCGGCGGTATCGGCGGCAAGGGTGGCGGCGTGAGTTTTTCCGCCCAAACACTGATTGCACCAAACATCTACCTGCGAAAAAAAGGCGGTGATTTTTCCTTTAGTGTAACTGACCTGAAAATCGAAGACCTTGACACAAATTTGATTAAAGTCGGTACATCTGAGAGCGAAGTGAAAATCGACAACCTGCTTCTTAACGGCAATGGAAAATTTTCCATGGGTGGTACCGGTGAAGCAATAAAAATTGGAAGGCTTGTGATCGACGGTGGAACTCTACACGACACTCCTGTGAGCGGCAACTGGAACAGCTTTATTAATCCGGAGACCATGCACTACTCTTTCTTTGACAATACGATCACCTTGGGCTCAGGCGGGGTGACAATTAACCTCAGCGGTGATCAATCACTGGATCGCACCCTGACAGGTCTTGGCGGTCTGATCAAGGATGGCGCTGGAGCCCTGACATTAAACGGCGTCAACAACTATATAGGCGGCACAACGTTGCTACAGGGCAGGCTCAATCTTGGCAACAACAACGCGCTTGGTGACAACATGTTGGAAATGACGGCTGGAACAACGCTCGGTTTCAGCACAAATGGTCTTATTGTCGACAACGAAATTAGACTGTTAGCCGGAGTGAACTCGAACACCATTGACACAGGCACAAACAGTGCAACACTCTCCGGCCGTATCTTTGGCGCCGGTTCACTTACTAAAAGCGGTACTGGAACTTTGATCCTTTCCGTCGCGAGTGAATATACCGGTGGCACGATATTACAGATGGGCGCGATTAGCATCGGCCACAACACTGCACTTGGAACTGGGACGCTGAGCATGTCGAATGGAACAACACTCGGTTTCAGCGCGTCTGGTCTTATCGCCGGAAACCACATTATATTGAACGGTTCAAGCGCTTTTAACACCGGCGTGAACAACGCAACGCTCTCCGGTAATATCACCGGTTTCGGCATGCTGACCAAAATCGGCGATGGAACTCTGACCCTGACCGGTAGCAACAACAACTATCTCGGTAATACGACCGTCAACGCTGGAACCCTGCGGGCTGGCGCGAACGGCGCATTCGCCAATAACCGCAATTATACCGTCAATGGCGGTACGCTTGACTTAAACAACTTTAATCTGACTATGTATGAGCTGTCAGGGATGGGCGGTGAAGTTGCTTTAGGTTCGGCGACTTTAACCGTGAGTCAAGCGGGGAGCACTGTATATAATGGCGTCATCTCCGGTACCGGTTCTCTTGTTAAAAGCGGTGCGGGAACCCTGACGTTGACAGGCGACAATCTATACACCGGCACTACGACAGTCAGCGGGGGAGTCCTGCAAGCCGGTGCGAACAACGCTTTCACCATTGGCGCGTATATCGTCAACAACGGCAAACTCGATCTGAACGGCAATCCTTTGACAATGACCTCGTTGTCCGGTACAGGCGGTGAAATTGCTTTAGGGTCGGCGGTTTTGACCTTGGATCAAGCGGGAAATACTACATATGCCGGCACCATCTCCGAGCACGGCTTCCTGACAAAGTCCGGTGATGGAACCATGATCCTGACAGGCAACAATACTTATACCGGCAGTACGACTGTAAATAATGGAACCCTGCGATCCGGCGCAGCCAACGCGTTCGTCAATCGCGCGTATATCGTCAATGGCGGCACTCTTGACCTGAACGGCAATTCTTTGACAATGACTTCGCTGTCCGGCACAGGCGGCGTTGTTGCTTTAGGTTCGGCGGACTTGACCGTGAATCAATCAGAAAGCCAGACGGAAATTGACATCTACAGCGGTGTCATATCCGGTTCCGGGTCACTGACCCAAAACGGTACGGGAACCCTGACCCTGACCGGCGACAATAGATACACAGGCAATACTGCGGTCATCGACGGGACTTTGCAGATCGGCGACGGCGGTACAAGCGGCGGCATACTCGGCAATATTGCCAACAACGCCAATGTTGTCTTTAATCGCTCTGATGAAATTACCCATAACGGCGACATCAGCGGCTCTGGAAACCTTGCCCTGATCGGAAGCGGAATGGTTAATATTGCGGGCGAAGTAACACAGGAAAACGTCGATATTGTAAACGGTGCTTTAACTTTAACGGATGACCATCTCCTTAAAGCAAGCGATACTCTACATGTTTACTCAGACGCGCAGCTTGGTATTCATGTCAACACCGCGACTCCGTTGATAGAAGCTGGAAAGGTCGTGTTCGATCCGGGTGCAATCCTGAACGTTGACGGCTACGCGGGGGAGGGAACGAAAACGGTTATCAAGACCGGTACCGGCATACAACAAGGCGACCTGGACAAAGTAACCATGTATGTGGCGGGTGCGGCTCTTCCAGTACCCGGACTGGACAGATTTCTGAACGTCGATGCGAAGGTGGTGAACGATACGGGTCTGGTTGATCCTGCGGGCCACAATCTAGGTATTGATTTTAGTCTGGTCTGGAAGCAGGGAAGCAATAATCAGGATACCGACGCGCACGGCACATTTAACATCTTCTCCGGAAATTTCACCCTGAGCGATTCTCTTACCAATAACGTGAGCGCTGGGATCGATAATAAATGGAACTGGAACGGCCGTGATCTTACCAAGAAAGGCGCGGGGACGCTGATACTAAGCGGCGACAACGCTTACACCGGCATGACGACGGTTGAGGCGGGAACCTTGCGTGCCGGCAGTAAAAACGCTTTTGTCAATAATAGCGCGTATGCCGTCAACGGCGGTATTCTTGATCTGAACGGCTATGCTCTTAAAATGAGTTCGCTGTCCGGAACAGGCGGTGAAGTCGCTTTAGGTGCGGCGGCCCTGACCGTTTCCTCCGGCAATTTCGGCGGCTTCATCTCCGGTTCCGGATCCCTGACCAAAGAAGGCGCGGGAACGCTGACACTAGGCGGCATCAATACATACACGGGCCGAACGACGGTCGAAGCGGGAACCCTGAAAGCCGACGTTTTAGGCGCGTTCGTCAGGGGCGACTATATCGTCAACGGCGGCACTCTTGACCTGAACAGCCACGCGCTGACAATGACAGCGCTGTCCGGTACGGGCGGCCAAATCACTTTAGGCAGGGCGGCATTGACGGTTGATCAAACGGATAATACCACCTACGAAGGCGCCATATCCGGCGACGGTTCCCTGATCAAGGATGGCGCGGGAAGACTGACCCTGATCGGCGCCAATACCTATAAAGGCGACACAAGGGTCAACGCGGGAATTCTTTACGGTAATATTACGAATGATACCAACCTGACGGTTCGCTCCTCCGCAACCTACGATTCCGGTGAACTTTATGATAATGACGGTATTCTCATAAAACGGAGTGTCAACGGTCTGTTCGGCGACTGTGAAAACATTAATACCGACTGCGGCGGCGGCAATCTCATCAACAGAAAAGAATTGACCGTGCAGCACGGCAATTTCGGCGGCAACATTTCCGGCGACGGAGCCCTGATTAAAAACGGCGATGGGACGCTGGTTCTACGCGGCGCCAATACATATAAAGGCGACACGACGGTGAACGCGGGAATTCTTAGAGGTAATATCGCGGATAATACCAATCTGACGATCGCCCACGACGCGATATTTGAAAACCTGAATACCGTCAGTACCGTCACCGCCCTGAATGGAGGCGGCCGCTTCGTAAACAACAGCGGTCTCGTCGTACAAAGAGGCGAGTTTGCCGGAGACATTGACGGCAACGGATTCCTGACCAAAAACGGCACGGGTACGCTGACCCTGACCGGCAATAACACATACAAAGGCGATACGACGATCAACGCGGGAACTTTGATAGGCAATATCGCCGCAAATACCAATCTTACGGTGGCCCGCGACGCGATTTATGACGGCAAAGGCGCCGCGCGTTTCATCAATGCCTTAAAAGGCGACGGCGACATCATAAGCGACGTCGGTTTGACGGTTCAGAGCGGAGAATTCGGAGGCATTATTTCCGGTGACGGTTCACTGACAAAGACCGGCACGGGAATGTTGACCCTGAGCGGCGCGAACACCTACGCCGGCCTGACCGAAATAAGAGGCGGGACACTGAGGCTCAACGGCGGAAGGATATCGGATACGCTGTCAATGTACGGGGGAACCACGTTGGACGCGGGTATAACCGGCGCGGCGGTGAATCTCAGACAACTGGACGTGCGAGGTTCGTCGAACTGGCAGGGCGATTTTAATATGGTCGGGCAAACAATGAATTTTTACCTGCCCACGACAATGGGTGCAAACGGCAGGATGCTTACGGTCGGCGGAACGGCGAATATTACCGATTCCACCGTCAATGTCGATATTGCCGGCGAAAGCTCTCCGTTAAAGACAGGGGACACGATCACCCTCATAAGCGCGAATATTCTTCAGGGGTCTACCGTCAACACCATGGGCGACGGTAAAGGTATGCAGGGCGTCAGCCTGAAATACGAGTTCGCCCTCACGACGGAAAACAACAGACTGCTTGCAACGGTAACCACTCCGGTGTTGGACGAACGGGCCAAGGCCTTGTCGGAAGGCTATCTGGGAGGCGGCCTGATTCTGAGCAACCAGGGCGCCAATCTTATCGACTGGAAGGGCGTAACCGAGGCGGTATCAGCGGCCTGGCGGACGCCCGGCGTTCCCGGATCCGGATCCGGGATTTTTTCCGCTCTTTCAGCCGGTACATCCAGTTACGAAACGGGTTCAAAGGTGGATATGTCAAGCTTTTCCGTGCTGGCCGGACTCGCGTGGGGCGAGTATTACAACCCGGCGCGCATGACCTTTGGCCCCTTCTTCGAATACGGCACAGGTTCATACGATACCTTCAATTCATTCACCGATTCATTCGATGAAACCGTGAATGTAATAGGCAGCGGCAAGGCCCATTACGTCGGCGGCGGCATTTTGGGACGCGTGGATTTCGCCGACGCGGGGCGGAGCGGAAATTCCTATATGGAAGGAAGCTTCCGGGCCGGTATCACAAACAACGAGTACGTAAATTCCAGTATGCGCGACCGTCAGGATCGAATCGCAGAATTTGATTCATCGTCGGTTTATTTCGGACTTCATGTTGGAACCGGTTACGCATGGAATACCGGCAGTAGTTCGTTACTTGATATGTACGGCAAACTTTTCTGGACGCGGCAGCAGGGGGATTCCGTATCGCTGACAACCGGCGACCCCGTGGATTTTAACAATTCGAATTCCAGCCGCTTTCGTGCCGGCGGACGCTGGTCATATGCCGTTAATGAAACCTTCGGTTCCTATGTCGGCGCGGCATACGAATATGAATTTTCCGGCGAGATGAAGGCCTCGACCAATGGTTTCAAAATAGACGCTCCTTCGTTGCGCGGCGGCTCGTTCATATGGGAAGGGGGCGCGACCATTAAGCCTTCCACGACTTCGCCTCTATTTTTTGACCTTGGGGCGCGTGGTTATACAGGGAAAAACGACGGGGTGTTTGGATCACTGCGGGCGGGTATAGACACCGGCCCGACTGTAAGCGATTTCTGGAGCAATCTCTATATGAAGTTCCGGGCGAGGTTTGAGTTTTAGAACCCGTGTTAAATAAGTATTTATTAAACACGGATTCATACGTGAATACGATCCCATCAATATTTTCCGAAGGCCTGGTGGGGTTATCCACTTATAATTCCTGCTGGAGTCGAAATGACGGTTGCAAGGGGTTGGGCATGGCTTTCGGCGGCGATGTGGACTGGAGTTTCTTTAAGGAAACACTGATTAATTGTTTGTGCGGGCGAATCGCTTCGTTGCGCGGTGCTCGTAACCTCAACATATTTCTATATATGCTTCGGTTCCTGCGCTCCGTGCGCCTTGCGCTTCATCCCG
>Ga0082212_10002713_pt1 | contig 25537 bp, 18 predicted proteins | sample TergutNt197P3_FD_71548 | JGI IMG/M metagenome (GOLD analysis project Ga0082212, IMG submission 71548) | Neocapritermes taracua P3 segment gut microbial communities from Petit-Saut dam, French Guiana - Nt197 P3 | ecosystem: Host-associated > Arthropoda: Insects > Digestive system > Gut ...
ACTGCTGCCGGCAATGGGCTACGGTGAAGAACAGGTTCGCGACCTTGAAAAAACAATCGATGCAACGCCATGCGATGCAGTCGTGATCGGAACGCCAATCGACTTAAACAGAATCATTAAGATAAATAAACCCAACACAAGGGTGTATTATGACCTTCAGGAAATCGGTGACCCGAACTTTGATGGCATCCTGAATGATTTCTTAAAAAAATAGAGGTGATTTTGTAGAGACGTGGCGTGCCACGTCTCTACATCTTTCCTGACGCAGGCTGTCTTTTAGAGACGTGGCACGCCACGTCTCTACACTAATGTGGCCACCATCACCGCCTTGATGGTATGCAAGCGGTTTGCCGCCTGGTCAAAAACGATGGACAGTTCCGATTCAAAAACATCTTCGGTCACTTCCACTCCGTCGAAATCAAATTTTTGATAAAACTCTTCGCCAATAAGTGTGTCGCGATTATGAATAGCCGGCAAACAATGCAGGAATTTTACATCAGGATTGCCGGTTCTTTCAATCACGTCTCTGTTGATCTGATAAGGTTTCAGCAATTTTACTCTTTCAAACCAGATTGATTGCGGTTCGCCCATCGAAACCCACACGTCGGTATAGAGAAAGTCGGCGCCTTTTACCGCTTCGTCAATATCGTCGGTGATGGTAATGCTTGCGCCTGTCTCTTTGGCTATTTCACGACATTGATCAGTCAGATCCTTAGCCGGTTGACATTTTGGCGGAGCCGCAGCCCTAAAATCCATTCCCATTTTTGCAGCTCCCACCATCAACGAATTGGCTACATTATTGCGTGCGTCGCCAAGATAGCAGTATGAGATTTGGTTACGCGGTTTATCCGAATGTTCAACCATGGTAAGCAAGTCGGCAAGTATTTGTGTGGGATGAAACTCATTGGTCAGACCATTCCAAACAGGAACCCCTGCATATTTCGCCAGCTCTTCTACAATATGTTGGCCGAAACCACGGTATTCAATGCCGTCATACATCCGGCCGAGCACCCTGGCAGTATCTTTCATGGATTCCTTATGCCCGATCTGCGACCCTATCGAGCCGATATACGAAACCTGCGCCCCCTGATCAAAGGCGGCCACTTCAAAAGCACATCGCGTTCGCGTGGAGTCTTTTTCAAAAATCAATGCAATATTCTTGCCTTTCAGCCTTTGTTGTTCGGTACCGTTTTTTTTTGCCTTTTTTAATTCGGCTGATAAATCAAGGAGATACGCTATCTCATCCGGTGTAAAATCGAGAAGTTTCAGAAAACTTCTATTGTGTAAATTGTTACTCATAATCTTTTTTATTTTAATCGGACAAAGGTAAAAAAAAAATACAAGAAACAGTTTTTTTATCAAGAACTATTGAAAAGAAGATACAATAAAATCCTGTTATTGTAGAATGAAAATATATAAAATAAGCGTTTTTTGCCTTGTTTCCGAATTTTTAACATTTTGCCCGAAAAATTTTAACTTTTTTATATATCTATTATTTAAAAAGTTCCGTTATTTGTTACCTTGTTTGAAAGAAATTGACAAATCAATGAAAAAGTCTACTATTTGGTTGCTTGTTGGAGTAATGGGATTTACTTTTATCGGGCTGATTCTTTTACAGTTGTATTATGTCAGTACAATGATTAAAACAGCTAATGTACAATTTGATGCAACAATCAAGCGTTGTTTAGAGAGAGTATCACATTTTGTAGAATTGGATGAGGCGCGAAATGTTTTATTTGAAACACTTAAAGATGATTTTAAAGGAACACAAGAAACCAATCCTGAGCCTTTTATCAACAACAGCAATTCAAGTGTGGAAACACTAACTCGACAATTTTCCGTAGGAACAATCAAAAGCACCTATCCATCTCAAACTGAGATATATCAAATAATTGAGAAGAGCGTTTTTAGCAGCAAATCCATCCGAAACCAACCATCAAGAGATGCCATCATACGCGCATCCGAAGAACAACAAAAAAATCAGCAAGCACGCAGGCATTATTATTCAGGACTTCTCAATGAAGTTATATATGACCTCGAAAATTCAGCTCCACTAAAACCAATTGAAGAAAGGATCGATTTTGGTGCTTTGGACGAATATATATACCTTGAACTTTCAAGTGACGGTTTAGATATTCCATATATTTTTATGATAATTGACAAAGATGGACATACAATATTTCAAAACAAGAATTTTGACAGTCCTCCAAAAGTAGTTGATTTAGTCACACAAGTTCTTTTTCCAAGCGACCCCCCATCGCGACGCAATTATCTAAAAATCTATTTCCCTACCAAAATGGATTATATTACAAGTTCGGTTACATTTTTTGTCCCATCTATAGCGTTTTCGCTTATCTTGTTGCTTACATTTGCATTTACCATATACACTATTTTCCGCCAGAAAAAACTCTCGGAAATGAAAAGCGATTTTGTCAACAATATGACCCATGAACTGAAAACACCGGTATCCACCATATCGCTTGCTGCTCAAATGTTGAAAGATACCGACATGAGAAAAAATCCGGATGTATTCCATCATATTTCCGGGGTTATTAATGACGAAACCAGACGGCTTGGTTTTTTAGTGGAGAAAGTACTCCAAATATCTCTCTTCGAAAGGCAAAAAGCCACGTTAAAGCTCAAAGAAATCGACTCTAATGATTTGTTAATAAGCGTAGTAAATACATTTGCCCTGAAAGTCGAAAAGTTCGGAGGAAACATAGATTTTTATATTGAAGCGGAAGAATCTACCATCTATGCCGATGAAATGCACATTACAAACGTATTGTTCAATTTATTGGATAATGCATTGAAGTACAGACGACATGATGTGCCTCTTCAACTAATAGCACACACCTCGAACGATAACAACAAATTATATATCTCGATTGAAGATAACGGAATCGGTATCAAAAAGGAACATCTGAAAAAAATATTTGAACGATTTTACCGCGTTCCAACAGGTAATGTGCACAATGTGAAAGGTTTCGGACTTGGACTTGCCTACGTTAGAAAAATTCTTAATGATCATGGCGGATCTATTCGTGCAGAACAACCGGATGAAAGAAAAACAGGAACCAAATTTATAATAACTTTACCACTACTTAATAAAAACCAATAAACTATGGAAGAAAAAATAAAAATCTTCTTTTGCGAAGATGACGAAAATTTAGGAATGCTTTTAAGAGAATACTTACAGGCAAAAGGGTATGAAACAGACCTCTATCCTGATGGAGAAGTCGGTTATCGTGGCTTTATTACACACACGTATGATATATGTGTATTGGATATTATGATGCCTAAAAAAGATGGTTTGACATTAGCTCAGGATATCCGGTTAGTCAATCCGGATATTCCGATTCTATTTTTGACAGCCAAAACAATGAAAGAGGATATCCTGGAAGGATTCAAGATCGGTGCTGACGATTACATGACCAAACCTTTCAGTATGGAAGAATTGCTTCTTCGTATCGAAGCCATCTTGCGGCGCGTGAAAGGCAAAAAGCAGAAAGACGTCCCATTCTATAAATTGGGAAACTTTATATTCGATACACAAAAACAAACATTGTCGATCGGCAAAAAGATCACCAAATTAACGACGAAAGAAAGTGAACTGCTCAAGTTGTTATGCTCACATTCAAATGAAATATTAGAACGTAATTATGCGCTTAAAACCATTTGGGTTGATGACAACTACTTCAACGCCAGGAGTATGGACGTTTATATCACCAAACTTCGCAAACTCCTGAAAGCCGATCCTGATATAGAGATCATCAATATCCATGGCAAAGGTTACAAATTGATAACCAAAGCGGGGGAAGTATAGGATTCAGTGTAACATTCACCTTTTAGTTGTCTTTCAGTATCACCCTGAGACTTGGGATAGAGGATTGAACAGGGAGGGTATTGATACTTGTTGCGCCTAATTTGGCTAATTCGTAACGCACTTTTGCCAAAGGTTCATCAATATTTCCTGCATCAACTTGAATATTGTACACCGTAAATTCTTTCCCTACGGTTACGGTTGGTTCGTCTGCAAACAGATTTTTTTCGCGTAGATAACGATCAATCTCTCTCACATGTTTATTGGAAACATTAAAGATAACCATCATTTTTTTCTCTGCATTGAGCGAGCCATATAAATTCAATAAAAACATTTGCAGGAGGTCAAGTTTTCCTGCGTCTCCCCGAATAACAGGGTTTATCCAAACACTTGTTTGCGAATGTATTACTGTATCAATAATCTTCAGACCATAATTCTTAATTGCACTGCCCGATTGCGTAATATCCAATCCTATATCGACACCGCCGTTTTTGATCTTGGCTTCGGTTTTACCCCAAGTTTCGTAAATCACAATGCCTGACTCTATCTTCGGAGGCGTTTTATATTTCTGTACCGAAAACGATTGAAACTTGTCCAACAAGCCAATGGAATCCAATTTAGTGCGTAACCAATTCAATGTAATATAAGGCATTTCGGAGGCAACCGTTATCAGTTTCTTTTGCGAACAAAGATTGCGTAAAAAATCTTCAATTGTATCAAATTTATCACAGTCAACGATCCCGACCAATCGCACGCCGCCGCGATTCAATGACAACACACGCTCCAGGTTTACCTCTTTTCCATATTCCATTTTCATTTCCAATACGCGTTCGCTGATCCAGTCGTCACCGGCAATGGCCACATCTATTTCGTTGATTTCGAGCTGGGAACCAAACTCCTGCGGACGTCCGTCCCATCCATACAGAAAATTGACAGAACTGAATTTCGTAGGGCCACCCTGCGCATATCCTGCTACATCAAAACCGCTATTGGTCAATAGATTGACCAAATTACCACCTCTGTTTGGGTCGGCAAGCGAACCGGCAGGCATGCCTATTCTTAATAATGTATTCATGCTTTTCTTGTTTTCCGATATTGCATAATTTTTATACAACATCTAATATTTCTAATGAATTGTTACTGTTTATCTTACGGTAATAACACGATGAATAGGGCATCCCGTTTGCTTTTTTGGCATGGCAGGCTCCTTTGCCCTGCGGTGTTACTAAATATAACAACGAATTTTGTTCGCAATTGATACGAATTTCTTCAATTTTCAATAAATCTCCCGATGTCAAACCTTTTTTCCACAGCTCATTGCGACTTCGACTCCAATATGTGGCATAACCACTCAGACGTGTTTCGTCAAATGCCTCTTTGTTTGCAAAAGCCAGAATCAGCACTTCCTTCGTAGTATAATCCTGCGTAACCACAGGCAATAATTTTTGTCCGTCATCCCCAAAATCAATCAAAAGTTCAGCGGTATATTCCTTATTCATTGTACTTAATAAAATAAAGGTGCAAAGATAGACAGAATAATTGAAAAACGCGATACCCCATAAATCTTAAAACTTATATTGAACCCCCAACAAAAACTCCCGCCCACGAATATGAATCCATGAGTTGTAACTCCGGATTTCCGAATATTCGGTGTAGCCGTACTGTTGTTTATTTAAAAGATTGTTCAGGACGGCCGTGAAACGCCATTTATTATGCTTCAAACGAAATGAGAGGTCTACAAAGAAATTACTGACGGGGGTCGAATTGTTTACTTCGTTGTAATAGTGTTCGGTCGAGAAGTTGGTCTCAAAAGCAGATAACACGTATGAAAGCTGCAGTTTTTGTACAATGTTCCAAAGCGGAGTTAATTCGCGTTCGCCGACTTTCGAGCCTGTAAGGCTTATGTTGGCTGTGTAGTTCGCTTCGAAGTTCCTCCAATAAGTCCAGTTAATCTTTGGTTCCAGATTCAACCGGCTCGACAGGTAAGGCAGTCTTTCGCCTCTGCTTAACTGTTCGCCATTACTTTGCATGTACTGAGCCGAAAGCGATGTGTTCAGTTTGATATCGTAAAAGCCTTTCGAAAGCGTACCGGCAATTCGCTTGGTGGTTGTTTGATTTGACATTTCGACCGGATTGCTAATGATATAACCATTTTCGGCCAACTGTTCGTTGATATGACTGTTCTTTCCGAGCATATAAGACAACGAAAGGGAGGCGAAAAATTCGTTCGCCGTCTTTTTATATTCGCCATATACGTTGTAGCTTTGTACTTGCTGCACAGGCAGTTTTTCAGACAATCTGACCATATTCCGGTAGTCCCTGTAATACTGATCGCCATAGAAATTCAGGATGTTACCATACTGCTCGCGGTATCCTGCCGCTAAAGTGAAACGCCATGCGTAATTCAATTTATACGCGATATTGGCCGAAGGTCTTACGGATAGACGCGAAAAGTCGGCTCCCGGATAATTGGCCCATACCGCAGGAATCGAAAAACGTGTTTGCCATTTATCTTTATTCCATTGCATATTAGGCGCAATATAGGGGGTAAAATTATTCTGCAGATTATTCACGTCGCTTGTAAAACCGAGATTCAACTGAGGAGCGAAATATCCTTTTTGTGCAGTAACGCTAAAGGAATTGTCTGTGTAGAAACGGTTCAGCAGTGTTTTTTGATTCACTGAGTCGGATCGCACTTCTTCGGGCTGGTTTTCATAACGTAAGAGCGACCTCAGTTCATACCTTAAAGATTGTTTTCCCCACAGCGTTCTGAAATCGTTACTGCCTCCCAGTTTCGAGGTAAGCAACTGTTGTTGAGCCGTCATCGTATTGCCTGTATAATCCGATATTCCCTTGTTCCAACTGCCGGTTACACTGAAATTGTTCGTCAGAAATTTATCTTTTGCATTATTTTCAAATTGAACGCTTAATGCGGCTTCATCCGAAGTCAGTTTGGTGTTACTCCATTCACTTACCTGTATCGTATCGCCCAATTGAAAATAATTGGTTTCGCTTCCTCTTTCCTGCTTCCGTTTGTCGTGCGTGTAGTTTGCATTGATACGCATTTTGGTCGTTTCGTTCAACTTGTACATGCGGTTGGCTGAAAAGGAGTGTACATCATTAAACAATAAACGCTCCTTTTTTAGCGGGGCCATAATAGATGGCATGGAAAGGAAAGAGACAGAAGAAGGCGGGTCCATGAATCCGCTGCGGATTATACCCAATGTACCCGAATCGGTCGTGTGGTCTATTCCGGTGTTATTACCCTTGTAGCTTAAAATAGACTGGTTCGTCCGGCTTAACCGGATGGCATTGTCAACAGAATTCCAAAGCAATGGCGACGTCCCGATACCTCCTTCAAGCGTAAACATCCACACGGCTTGAAATTCAGCTTTCAATTTCAGGTTTATGGCCACATCATCGGAAGCTACAAGGTCTTCTAACATTTTCACAGATTGATGATTCTCAAGTACCTGCACAGTCTCGACTGTTTCTGCACGCAGATTACTTGTTATCTGATTATAACGTCCGCCTACAGGATCCATTCCTTCGATGTAAAAGTTACTGATATCTTTCCCCTGATAAGATATTTTGCCTTTTTCGTCCACAGCGATACCCGGAAATTTCCCCAGCACATCCATGAGTGTCCTGTCTCTCTCAGAGATAAACCGCGACACATCATAATTAACCGTATCTCTTCCGCTCCACACCCTGCCCGGGCGCACTACTACTTCTTCAAGTGCAAATGCTTCGGATTCTAACCTAACGTTCAACACATCACCCGGCTTGACAGTCTGTTCGTGTTTTTTGTACCCGATTGACGAAACAACGATTCGCAACGAATCAGTCCGATTGCCTTTTACTGTGAAGGCGCCTTTTATATCGGTAAATCCATATCCAAGTATTGTATTGGCGCTACCCGATAAAAGTTGTACGGTGGCAAATTCGATCGCTTCGCCGGTATTGCTATCAGCGACAGTTCCCGTGATTGAAAATTGAGCATTGATATGAATGATGCTTGCTGATAGGATCGCACCCAATAACAGGGTTCGGAAAGAAATATGGAATCTCATTACTCTAAAGTTCTATGGGGTTATATGGGATATTTTGGGGATTGGTTTCCGACCCGTCCGGACTCCTTAGTCTGATCTGAATATTCGGGTTCGATGAAGTAATAAATCCGACCGGATCTGCTGCAAATTTCTCATACGTCCGGTTGAGAGTAACTCTTGATACAGGTTCGTACGTATCGGCTCCATATAAAATCATTTCGTCCGGCTGTGCATTACGCAATCCTGTACACTCGAAAACAAAATGTTGCTGACTGTCTTCCGCATAAAGTATAAGCCCCGGCAGTCCGCCAAGTTTCCAGGGACCATCGCTGCGGGGGATTTCAGGTGTGAACCATACTGTATAATCCCTGCCTTTGAACCGGCATGTTGCTTTGTAACACAAATAAGATAGAATCGTTGTGGTGTCGGAAGTCAATTGCCATTCGGGAAACTCGTTCGTTTCTTCACATCGAAACCGGCTTGGCCCTATTTGTTCCAGCGTCGTTACTTTGCCCGCAGGGTGGTTTTTGTAAATTTGATACGTGATCTGTCCCTGATTGGATGAACCGCTACCTCCCGGCATCTCACGTCTGATGTATCCTCCGCTCTGTGCCATTTGTATCTGAAGCAATGAGTCTGTCACAAACCGGGTGTAACTGTAAAACATTGAAGTTTTTTCGCCGACTTTCAGGATCATCGTTTCTTGCGAGACCTGATCGGGATTGGAAGTGTCCTGGATAAAGGCCATTTCATATTGTATGCTGAACTGGACTTTATCAATCGGAGATTTTTTGGAATCCTGACCGGGAAGCGCTAAACTTCCCATTGACATTTGGGCATTCATTGTTGTAATGCCTGCAAAAATTAAGCTAAATAAAGCTAAAGATAATAACCTTTTCATAAAATGTTAAATTTTGTAAATGAATAATTTGATTAATTTTGGGGCAAAAATAGCAGTTACCGGAATATTGGAAAAATATTTTTATTATGGAAATATTATTTCAATATTACTAAAATATTACGCCGCATTGAGATGGTTGCCGGTAACTTGATTGCCCTTACCTCTTTCGTTTGAAAAAAATAATCAATGATTTACCCCCGAAAGTTGAATTTAATAACTGGACTTAACTAATTCCTTCCCTTAAAATCCTCTTCAGCGGCATAAAGAACCGTTCGATCAGCCGCAGGTCTTCGGTTACGATTTCGGCTGAGGCTTTCATTTCGTGTGTGACGGGAAGTGTTTTTCCGTAATTGGTTGTCAGACCTGTGGGCAGGGCTATTTCAACGCGGTAATTGTTTTCAGCAGGGACAAGCGATATGGAGTGAACCCGTCCGTTGACAATCCCAAATTCCTGATCGGGAAAATTCAGAAAACGGATGATGACCCTTTGCCCTGCCTTTACCTTACCTGAACGTTGAACGGGAAGCAATGCCCGTCCCAGCAATTCATCATCTTTATCGGGGACGACTGTAAATACATTGTCTCCTGCCGAAATAAACTGGTTCTCGTTCCAGTATTTTGTAAAAGTCACTTTGCCTTCGATAGGTGATGAGAGGCAGTAGTTCAGTTCCCAGCTACTAATTGCACTCAGCAGTTGTTCGGCGCTTGTCCGAAAATTTTGCGAAAGCAGGGTTTCTTTTTCGGCGCGCTGCAGTTCCATATCTAAAAGATTGACTTCCAGTTCGCCGATCTGGATTTGCAGGTTTTCGAGACCGATATAACCGTTTTCGAGCGTATAACGGTTTTGTAGAAAGACTGTTCGGGCTGTCTCATGTTCGGATGGCGAAATAACTTGCCGTTCGAAAAGAAGCGAGTCACGGTTGTATTGCTGCGCTGCCAGCCTGAATTGAGCCTCCAATACCTCCTGTTGTCGCTGTTGATTGCGATGGTAATTGCGGTATTTTTCGATTTGGGCGCGTGTGGCGGCTATTCGTTTCTGATAATAATTCAATGAATAATAGTTGTCAAAATCATGCAGGCTGTTCAGAAAAGACGTATATGCAGATTGTATCTCTCCAAGCGATAATTTATGTTCGGGGTAGCTTCTGTCATTGCTTTGTGCGTCGTAGCGTCCCGCTATGTTGTAATAATTGATCAGAAAACTGTCGGGCATACTCATATAGCGGCTCAACATATCCTTGAGGTAAAAAACGTCTTCAGTCGAAGCCGGATTTTCGATAATGGCGAGTGGGGTGTGGGGGACGACTGTTTGATCATCATCAATATACAGTTTGCTGATTTTCCCAGATGCGCGGGCAACGATTTGCGCAACAGGATAGCGGCCTGTCAACGTCATCTCCGATACGATCACATCCGGATATTTGAAGAAGCAACTCCCAATTACCAGCATCATCACAACTAAAAACAGGATCGTAATACCCCATCGTAAAATCCATGAAGGAATCTCACCCATCACCTCCTGTACTTCTTCACTGCGAAGATCAGGAAAAGCCTCACCCATCCCCTCCAAGGGAGGGGAGAATCTCTCCCCCTTTGGGGGAGTTTGAGGGTGTTGATTTTTCTTAGTTTCCAAGTTCCAACTGATTTTTCACCAATTCATAATAAATCCCTCGTTTAACCGTCAGTTCCGCATGGGCGCCCTGTTCGGCCACTTTGCCTTTGTCCAACACGACGATATTGTCCGCATCGCGCACCGTACTCAGCCGGTGGGCAACAATAACCACAGTCTTTCCTTCATAAAACCGGTGTAACTGTTCCATAATCTGCTTCTCGTTGTTGGTGTCCAATGCATTGGTGGCCTCATCCAAGAAGATAAACTCCGGGTTCTTATAGACTGCACGGGCAATCAGTATACGCTGGCGCTGTCCCTGACTGATCCCGCTTCCTTCCATGCCGATTTTCGTGTTATATCCCAACGGCAGGGAATCGATGAAATCGCGGATATTGGCCACCTTGACAGCATGAAGCAATCGTTCTTTATCCACCACCTCGTCGCCAATGGCAATATTTTTTGCAATCGTGTCGGAGAAGATAAAACCATCCTGCATAACCGATCCGGTACGCGCCCGCCATACATGCGGGTTGATATGTTGTAATGCTATATCTCCGATCTTTATATCCCCTTTATTCGGGGTGTAGAATCCAAGTAAAAGTTTTATCAGCGTAGTTTTCCCACTGCCGCTCGCTCCAACGATGGCGGTTACCTTGTGTGCGGGAATCGTCAGATTGATATTCTCCAACACATAGTCGCGGTCGGCGCCATCGTAACTGAAACTGAGATTTTCGATCGTAAAACTCCGATTTGCGGGCAGCGTGGTTACTTTCAACGACATTGTCTGTTCTTCGTCTTCCTTCTGATGTATTTCGCCAAGCCGTTCCAGACTGATCTTGGCGTCCTGGAATGAACGGGCAAACCCAATAAACTGTTCGATGGGCGACGACAACTGTCCGACAATATAGGTCAGTGACATCATCATACCAAGCGTCATATCACCTGTCACTACGGCGCGTGCGGCAAGAAACGAGATAAAAATATTGGTCGACTGATTGAAAAAAACAGATCCCAACTGTTGATACTGCTCTAATGCCAATCCCTTGATGCTTATTTTAAACAATTTGACCTGTATGCGTTCCCATCCCCAACGTTTTTCTGTTTCGCAGTTGTTAAGTTTTATCTCCTGCATACCGGTGATAAGTTGAAAGAGATTGCTCTGTTCGCCTGCTGCCTGAGAAAAACGCCGGATATCGAGTTCGCGCCGGTATCGCATAAAGGCTAATATCCAAGTCACGTACAGACCATTGCCAAGCAGGAAAAGCCCCAGAATGGTAAGGTTGTAATATGCCAGTACTATGCCGAAAACAATAAAATTGACAAACGAGAAAAGCGTATTGATGGATGTACCCGTCAGGAAAGACTCAATCCGCCGGTGGTCGCCAATGCGTTGCATAATATCTCCCACCATCTTCGTATCGAAAAACTTGAGCGGCAAACGCATCAGTTTGGCTAAGAAATCCGATATCAGCGCAATATTAATCCGTGTATTGACATGCAACAGTATCCAACTTCGTATAAAATCGGTTGCCATGCGCGCAAAAAAGACGACCAACTGGGCAATCAGTATGAGCGTGATAAAACTCAGGTTGCTGTCCCTTATTCCGGTATCGACTAACGACTGGGTAAGGAAAGGCATGATCAGTTGCAGGATACTGGCTGTTATCATGCCCAATATCAATTGCAACAGTTCTTTTTTGTAGGGAGTCAGATAACGGAAGAAAAAGGACAGACCCTGTTTACGTTTCTGTTTTTCGTCTTCCATTACATTAAATTCGGGGCCGGGTTCCAGCAACAACGCAGTCCCCGCATCTTCATATCCCTCTTCGGAGGGGGTCGGGGGGAGGTCATTTCCTGTCTCCCTATCGAAAGTCTCTGAAGATGTTTCACGTCTTCCCGTCTTTGTACTCAGCCAGCAACGTTTAAATTCATCCTCAGTGAAAGTAACTAAAGTGGATGCCGGATCGGCAATATGAAACCTATACCCGCCTTCCCGTCTCCCTCTCCTTTGGAGAGAGCGGGGGGAGAGGCCGTATAATACCACAAAATGATTTTGATTCCAATGCAGGATACAGGGCAACGGTATATCCTTTTTCAACTGTTCGAGTGTGATCTTTACCCCCGTCGTACGAAACCCGATCGATTCGGCCGCTTCGCTGATACCCAGCATCGAAACCCCTTCACGCGTGATAAACGACTTTTCACGAAGCGATTGCAACGTATAATTACGCCCGTAATACTTCGCAATCATGCGAAGACACGTCGGCCCGCAATCCATCGCATCAAGCTGGCGGTAGTGAGGAAAAGACTTTAACATTCACACATTTTAATAAAATCGCGTAAAGATACAACTTTTAAAAAAATATTGTTATGATTCACGACAAAAATAATAGTATACAAATCAGGTTTCATTCAGATTGACAGCGTAATTCCTGTTCCGGTAAGGTAAGCTAAATAGCCGGATAAGCCCATCAAATAATCTCTTTTGTCAAAAAAAAGCATTGAGAAAATTTGCTAAGGTATCGGAAATAGAAAGAAATATTGTTTATATAACAATTATCATTACTTTTGAGGCAAAAAAATAGTCATGAAAGTAAATAACAGAACGATAGGATATGTGATGATGCTTTTGATTGCCTTTGCATCAACTTTTAGTACGGTTTCGCTGGGTAGTATACTATTAAGACAAGGAGAGATATTGGAAAAAAGTGAGTTGTCTAAGTCATTTCAGGATATTCCCGAAGGGTGGCAATCGTTATTTGATGGGAAGACATTGACCAACTGGAAAATATTGCGTTACGGTGGTAACGGAGAACCTTTAGTGAGGAATGGGGCGCTTGTATTGCCAAGACCTGCCGAAGGAATTATGACAGGCGTATGTTGGGTCGGTGAACAGTTACCGGTCAATAATTATGAGGTTTATTACGAGGCAAGGCGCGTTGCAGGCAGTGATATTTTCGCCGGTTTTACGTTTCTATACGACGATACTGCCGCTTCGATTGTTTTTGGCGGATGGGGTGGCGTCGTGAACGGTTTGTCGAGTATTAATGGGTATGATGCTTCGGAAAACGAAACCTGTCAGCGTTTTTCATGGTCGAACGACCGGTGGTATCCGGTACATTTACGCGTCACACCCGACAGTATACGCGCCTCAGTGGGCTTAGATATTATCGTTGACATTGCCACCGCAGGAAAAGATATCCACCTGCGCGCCGATTATTTGGATACCGGCTTTACATTGTGGACATACAATACCACCGGCGAAATTCGGAATATTCGGATCAGAACGATAGAACCGTAGACAATTAATCTCCTCCCCCTGCCCCCTCCAAAGGGGGATATGTATAGTGATTGTTATGCCTTTATATCCCAAGCGACTCCTTAATCCGGTCAATTTTTGTTAATGCTGTTTGTTCGGCTTTGGTTATATCTTCGAGCGATTTTATTTTCGAATGAACTTCGAAGTAGAATTTGATCTTAGGTTCTGTTCCCGACGGACGAATGGACACTTTTGTGTCATCTTCCGTAAAATATTGTATCACATTGGAAGTAGTCGGCATATTGATAGTCAAGTCTTCTCCTTCAATATAATCAAAACCCTTCAATGAAGCATAATCATAAATAACGGCTACTTTCGAGCCGGCTATTTCTTTTAACGGCTGCTCACGGTATTGTTTCATCATATTTTCAATTTCTTCAGCGCCGCTTTTACCTTCTTTGTAAATCGAGACATTCACTTCTTTGGAGTAGCCGTATTCCAAATATATTTGCTGAAGTAACCTGTACAACGACAAACCCTGATCTTTTGCCCATGCAGTAGCTTCAGCTAAAATACAACAACCCGAGACAGCATCTTTATCACGCACAAAGTCCTCGCAAAGGAAGCCAAAGCTCTCTTCACCACCGCCAATATATGTTTTCCTGCCTTCATTTTTGCGCATGATATCGGCAATCCACTTAAATCCGGTATATACATCGTATATTTGCACGCCATTCCTTTCAGCTATATCGCGAATCGTTTCTGTGGTTACGATTGTCTTAACTATATATTCCTTCCCTGTAATTTTGTCTAATTCTTTCCAACGTGTAATCAGGTAATACACAAATAACGTAGCTATCTGATTTCCATTGAGTAATATCCATTCTCCCTGTTCGTTTTTCACAGCAGCGCCCACGCGGTCTGCATCAGGATCGGAAGCCATCACCAAATCGGCGTCTGTTTCTTCCGCTTTTTTTACTGCCATTGCCATTGCAGCAGGTTCTTCGGGATTGGGAGAAACGACAGTCGGAAAATCACCGCTGATAACGTCCTGTTCGGGTACATTAATTATATTAGTGAATCCATAAGCCCGCAACGCATCCGGTATCATATAAACGCCTGTACCATGAATAGGTGTATATACAATTTTCAAATCGTTATACTTCTCTATAATCGACGGCGATAATGAAATGGTTTTCAATTCATTAATATATAATTCGTCAAAATCTTTTCCGATGATTTCTATCAAATCCTTTTGGGCTTCAATTTTTATATCAGCAGCGCTTTTGATTTTATTCACTTCGGCAATGGTGTTTTTGTCGTGCGGCGCAATCATCTGTGCACCATCATCCCAATAGGCCTTATAGCCATTATATGCCTTCGGGTTATGAGACGCCGTGATAATAATTCCACTCTGGCAACCTAATCGTCGGATGGCAAACGATATCTCAGGCGTCGGACGAAGGTCTTCAAAAAGATAGACCTTTATGCCATTGGCTGAAAAAATATCGGCTGATTTTTCTGCAAATAAACGGCTGTTATTACGGCAATCATAGCCTACCACAACCTTGATCTGTTCAAGATGCGTAAACTCCTTGCGCAAATAATTGGCCAATCCCTGTGTTGCAGCACCCACAGTAAAACTATTCATACGATTGGTTCCGACGCCCATGATACCACGCAATCCACCTGTCCCAAACTCCAAATCCTTGTAAAAAGATTCGATCAATCCGGTCGGATCGTCCGCATCTAATAATGCCTGTACTTCATGGCGTGTTTCTTCATCGAACTCCTGTCCCAACCATACCTGCGCTTTTTTTCTTACAACGTCCAATAATTCTTCGTTTTCCATATTACTTCTTTAATTTCAATTTTTCTGCATCCCAATAAACCGGCCTTCCCGAAAGAAAACTCTCAAAACACATAATTGCCGGAACGGCTGTTTGAACCGCAAACTTCACATCGGCTTCTACTTTTGTTTTATTGCGTATCGCATTAAAAAAACGGGTGCTATGATCCAAGTCACAACTATTATAACCTTGCTCTGCAAACACAAGTTCGGTCTCGTTTATTTGCTGCGGCGTATCTATGGTGACGCCTAAAGAAGCCAAGCCGGTGTAATCGGAAGCCGAAGCGTTTCCCGGCTTTTTCAAGGTTACTTTATCCCATTCCACGCGCAATGTCCCTTCGCTTCCAATAATTGTAAAATCTAAACTTCCCCACTTTCTGGACACGCCATCAGCATAGTTGGCCGTCAATGCGGCCTTGAACGCATTATTACCGTTCCGGGCAGGGTAGTCGAAATAACCCAGCATGATATAAGGCGTATCTCCTACTCCATCTACATCTCCTGTGGTATAAACTTTTTCCGGGCCTTGCGCATCCATGATATATTGCAAACTGGATAATACATGCACAAACAAATCGCCCGCAATGCCTGTTCCGTAGTCTTTCCAATGACGCCAGCAAAAAAAACGGGATGGCTCGAAAGGGACTTTCGGTGCATTCATAATGTAGCGATCCCACCAAATATCTGACGGAGCAAGTCCTTCAGGAATCCTGCAACCCTGTCGTGGTCCCGAAGTGAAGGCTGCTTCCACTAAATTGACTTTACCGATCGCTCCGCTTTTGACCAACTGTTTGGCTTTTCTGTTGCCTATCGACGACATCCCCTGACTTCCCGACTGGAAGACACGTCCACTCAACTCCTGTGCTTTGATCAAATCTTTTGCTTCTGCAATCTTATGTATCACAGGCTTTTCGCAATAGACATGTTTCCCCGCTTTCATGGCTTCAATACATATTTTCTGATGCCAATGATCCGACGTTCCAACAATCACAGCGTCAATATCATTGCGCGACAGAATATCTTTGTATTCGCGGGTCACTGCAATATCATTGCCCCACTCTTGCTTTGCAGCCTGTAAGCGCATATCATACAGGTCACAAACGGCCACCAACTTCACACCGGGCACTTTCAATGCCGTCCGTGTATCGTTCGATCCCTGACTGCCTTTTCCGATAAGCGCTAATCGAACAGGAGGGACTTCCTGCTCAGGCGTTTCGGTCTTTGCATGTACACGACCGGATTTTTCACCAAACATCATACGGGGAAAAGCTGACGCCGCTACTCCGCCTGCTATCATCTTTTTGATAAATTGTCTTCTTTGTTCTTCCATATTGATAAAAGTCATTCGTTTATATTGTAGCATTAACTATTCTCAAAATAGCTTTCGATATGCCGTTTCTTTTTTTCTTCAAGTATTTCATCAATGGCAATCAATATGCCTGTTTCTTCTACATCGCCAAAGTCGCCATTAATTGCCGTTCCAAAAACACGCATCTTGGGCGAAAGAGTCATATATGCATTAATAAGCGGCGGCAGATTATATCCCAATCTGCGTACCTCTTGATTCAAAATCTTGTAATTATCCTTGAAATTATCATTACAAAACAACGTTTTCATTTTCTTCATATCAATACCTGTATTCAAAGGATGTTTTGCCACAACTAACCTCTTCTCATCAGGAAAATGCAAATTCAGAAAATACAAAATCATATTGCGGGCTTCCGTATTATAGGAGGCATACATCGTAACCTTGCCATAGAAATATTTTAAAGAAGGGTTGATAACGGTTAACGCGCCTAAGCCATCCCACAAATTATCTAAGATAAAGATCCCTTTCTTATTTCCCAAAGTGGCCTGATAATCCAATGAGACAAACGAACGGCCTAACTCAACAGTGTAAGGCAGGTAGTCGTTTAAAAACTCATCCGAAAAATCAAACAAATGGGCTGTTGCCAAAAGGGGCATCCCCCCGGCGTCAAACCTGACATCGTCGCCACAAAGAAAACGGTATCCACCCAAAATCTGCCTGTCGGTACGGTTCCATACAATCAATTGCCGGTAAGCATTTTCCATTGTGTCAAATTCGTCTATATCGGTCGAGAGGCCTGTGCCTCCTCCGTAATACCGAAAGGCGATTTCACGCAGTCGTCCGATTTCTTGCATAACAAAAGGCGAATCGTTTGCAGTGACTATATATATATCGTTATCTGATTTATTAGTACGTCGAAGCAGTTTTCCCTGCGTCAATTCACTTTTCAGTAAATCCCTGTCAACCGGCAGAATAATATCTTGCATATAATTTTATTTTTCTTTCAATAAATACACTTTTTGTCTTACCCATTCAGCCCACTCGGCAGGTTTCTTGCTGTTATCGAAAGTCTGCCATGGAACCGGAGCGCCAAAGTAAATATGGAACAAGCCATTTTTTTGTTTAAACATTTCATCCGGCAAATATAGCATTTCGTAATTCATTTTTATGCCTAAATGCTTGCGAAAATTTGCAAAACGATAAAAAAAGTTTGAATTGCGCCCTTCAAAATAGACCGGAATGATGTCGCGTTTATATGCTATTGCCTTTTGTATAAAGGACTTTTTCCATTCCAAATCTCGAATTTCTCCTTTTTGCATACGCGAGCAAAGACCGGCAGGAAAAGTTACAATCTGCTTTTCCGAAGCAAAAGCCTCTTCGATTTTCAAGACCGAATGTTTTGCCTGAGCGCCATGTTTATTGATCGGAATAAAAATTGACTGCAAATTCGGAATAAACAACAGCAAATCGTTGACCAAAATGCTAACTTCTGCTTCATAATATTGGCCCAGTAAAGCGCCCAAACAAATACCATCGAGACCGCCTAACGGATGATTGGATGCAAAAATATATTTTCTCCCATCTTCAGGAATATGATTCTTCCCGTGAATCATAAGTTGCACATTGTTCTCATCCACAAACGCCTGCATAAATGCCACGCCGTTTATATTGTGATGTCGCTCAATAAAGTCGTTGATTTCATCCTCATGAATCGTTCGAATCAGATAATTGACCAAAAAGTTCGGAATTTTTTTTGCTGTTTTCGGCGCTTTCTGACGAAGCACTTCTTTCACATCTACCGGTTTTATTCTTTCCATTTTATTTTTTGCCGTTATATCTAAAACGAACCACAAAGATAAATAATTCTCAATTGTTTCCCTTCATAAAGCCAAACATTGTATGTTTTTTTAACATTATTGTAACGCCTCAACTTTCAATTATCAATTATTTATTTACCTTTGCACCAACACTACAACTATTACAAAATGAAAACAATGAATTTTTTATTATTTTTACCGGCGAAGATGAAAGATATTAAGCAATTGATCATTCTTTTATCGTTGTTGTCGGCTATTTTTTTGATGAGTTGCGAACAGCATCATTCAAGCATTTTTGTGCCTAAGAAAGAACCTGTTGACTATGTAAACAACCGGATCGGGAATATCAGTATTCTCTTAGTTCCTACATTTCCCGTTACCCATTTGCCGAACAGCATGTTGCGGATGATTCCCGCTCATACGGAGTTTGTAACGGACCGCATGCAAGGGCTACCGCTGAATGTGCCTTCACACCGGCAAGGCGATGTGCTTTATCTGATGCCCTTTTGCGGAGATTTCGATGCTTTATTACCCACATTAAACTATCGTTACGATCAGGAGTTATCCACCCCCTATCAATATTCGGTTTGGTTGGATGACTATGCAATTACAGTACGATTTGCACCTGCAGCACATTCAGGAGTCTTTACTTTTAAATTTGAGCAAGATGGACCCCGGTATGTGATGCTCCGAACAACGCGTAATAACGGCGAACTCAATACCGAAGAGAATACGATGAGCGGATTTGAAGATTATCACGGCACTAAACACTATTTCTATTTGGAATTTGAACAGACGCCTATTGAAACAGGGATACGTGATACTTTTAGAAGAAAAGCATGTTATGCCGAATTCGACAAAAACGTAAAAGAAGTACGACTTCGCTACGGCGTTTCCTATATCAGCGAAGAACAAGCAAAAAAAAATCTTGAGAACGAAATTTTCGGATTCGACATTGAACCGCTATCTAAGGCCGCCCGCACCGAATGGAACAAGACATTAGGAAAAATTCAAGTTGAAGGGGCTACTGAAGACCAAAAAACAGTTTTTTATACAGCACTCTATCGTGCCCATGAACGGATGATCAATATATCTGAAGACGGGATGTATTACAGTGGATTTGATGGTCAGACACACGATGATGAGGGCATTGCATTTTGGACAGACGACTGGATATGGGATACATACCATGCACTTCATCCTTTACAGACGATTTTGAATCCCCGACAAGAGGAAGAAAAATTAGCGTCCTATATACGGATGTGCGAACAAACCGAAGAAAAATGGATGCCTACATTCCCATGCGTATTTGGTGATGCACATTGTATGAATGGGAACCATGCTGCCACTATGTTTGCCGATGCTCTCAGCAAAGGATTGAAATTCGATATAGAAAAGGCTTTCGAAGGGATGAAGAATACGGTGCTTAACGAAACAATGCTTCCTTGGCGCCGTGCACCAAAAACTATTTTAGACGATTTTTATCATCAGCATGGTTGGTTTCCTGCACTTCGTCCGGGAGAAAAAGAAACCGAACCGTTGGTGCACGATTTTGAAAAACGAAATGCTGTGGCCGTGACACTCGCCGCCTCTTTCGACGATTGGTGTATAGCCCAAATGGCTAAAGCGTTAGAAAAAGAAGACGATTACGAGTTCTTTCTCAATCGTGCCTCTAATTACAGACATTTATTTAATGCGGAGACCGGCTTTTTCCATCCCAAAGATAAGGATGGAAAATTTATTGAACCATTCGATTATATTTTATCCGGCGGCATCGGATCGCGGGATTATTATGATGAAAACAATGCATGGACATATATCTGGGATGTTCATCATAACATTGCAGACCTCATTGAGTTGTTCGGTGGCAACCAACCGTTTATAGATAAATTAGACCAACTTTTTGTTGAAGGACTGAGCATGTCGAAATGGCAATACTATGCCGTTCAGCCTGATGCAACAGGTAATGTAGGACAGTTTGTGATGGGCAACGAACCCAGTTTCCATATTCCCTACTTGTATAATTATGCAGGCCAGCCTTGGAAAACCCAAAAGAGAATCCGCATGTTACTCGAAAGTTGGTTTCGCAACGACCTGATAGGTATCCCCGGCGATGAAGATGGCGGGGGCATGTCGGCATTTGTCGTTTTTTCATGCTTGGGTTTTTATCCCGTATCACCCGGCATACCTGTCTATACTATCGGCAGTCCCATTTTTACGAGATCAAGCATCAAACTGGGTAACGGCAAAATATTTACAGTCGAAGCAAAAAATTCATCCTGGAGTAACAAATACATCCAGTCAGCAACGTTGAATGGCCGTCCACTAAACCGCACATGGTTTACACACAACGATTTGGTAAATGGCGGCGCCCTTGTCTTAGTCATGGGCAACCGCCCGAATGAACGATGGGGATTAGAATCGCCTCCTCCTTCGGCAGCGGATATGCAGGGAAAGTAGAGGTTAATGATTAGTTAGGAAGGGGAAGGTCATCATTAACCATTATTTTCCCGTCCTCGTGACAAAAGCGCTTATCGTGTTCGAGCAGGAAGCGGATGACTTGTATGTTTTTAGCTTTGTCCAAAGGGAGCGTTTCGGCTAATACCAGCATTTCTTTCGGTGATACGGTCAATATCTCAATCAGTTTATCACGTACCATGTTATATTCCCATTGAGCCAATCCCGATTGTGTCTTGCTCAGGCAAATATCGCATGTTTTACAGTCTGATGTGCTTTTTTCGCCGAAATAGTGAAGTAACAACCGCGTCCGACAATGGTGCTTTTCGTTGAGGTATCCGACGACTTTATCGATACGTTTTTCGTCTTTTTTCTTTCGGTCTTCGTAAGCATAACGGGGAATCATCACATATTTCGTTTCTTCTCTGGGGCGGGTATAGACAATTTGCGGCACCTTCTTACGCGGAACGTAGCGAATAATATGCTGTTTCGAAAGCGCTATCAAACGGTCATAGACTTCCTGATGCGTTATTCCTGCACGGGAAGCAATCACCGTTTCGTCAATATACACATAATCAGCAAATAAACCGGTATACGAACGAAGGATTATCTGTATAATATCGTTTATCACCGGATCCTGACCCAGTGCATAGTACAAGTCTTCGCGCGTTACCGAAAAAATCAATCGCGAAGCATTATCCGGTTCTTCGATATACGCAATGTATCCTGACAGTTCTAATATCTTCAGTGCATTATGAGCCTGATTGAACGAAAACTTAAATGCTGTACAAAAGTCCTGTAGTGAGAAATCATGCGTCGTGAATTCCCCGAACCCCGAAGCAATCTGAAAATAATTACCCAATGCTTCATATACCCTGACGATGTATTCTTTGTCGGGATATTCGTCGGCAAGTCGCTTTTGTAATTTTGTTTTTTCGCCTTCGGTACACAACGTAACTGCATACGCCCGTAGCTCATCCCGTCCGGCACGTCCGGCTTCCTGAAAATATTCTTCGAGCGAGCCGGGCATATCCCAATGTACCACCAAACGCACATCAGGCTTGTCAATCCCCATACCAAACGCATTGGTGGCAACCATCACGCGGCATGTATTATTCTTCCACAGGTTTTGCCGCTTCTCTTTCGTTTCGCGTAAAAGCCCGGCATGAAAGTAATCGGCCGAAACACCCGATTGCAACAAAAAAACGGCAATTTCCTGAGATAACCGGCGATTGCGCACGTAAACAATCGCAGTACCGGGTACTTTATTTAATAAATACAGGAGTGTCTGCTGTTTATTTTCGGTATATCGAACTACATAAGAAAGATTCAGGCGAACAAAACTTTTTTTGAAAACATTTTTATGCCGGAAAAGAAGCTTTTCCTGTATATCGTGCACTACTTCGGGCGTAGCCGTTGCAGTAATCGCAAGCACCGGTACATCAGGCAATAATTCACGAATCAAAGCAATATTCAGGTAAGACGGACGAAAATCATATCCCCATTGTGAGATACAATGACTTTCGTCAACAACCAATAAACTGACCTCCATTGCCCGCAACTTACTTTGAAACAGTTGTGAGGATAAACGTTCGGGTGAAACATAGAGAAATTTGTAATTCCCAAAGATACAGTTTTCCAACTGTGTGACAATCTCTTCGTGCGACATACCCGTATAAACCGTTGTCGCTTTAATACCCAGCGCTTTCAGGTTATCTACCTGATCTTTCATCAATGAAATCAAGGGAGTAATAACAATACAAAGTCCCTGCATCATCATCGTCGGAACCTGAAAAGTAATAGATTTTCCGCCGCCGGTAGGCATTAATCCAAGCGTGTCTTTTCGTTCACATATCGATTGGATAATGTCCTCCTGTAACGGCCTGAAAGAAGTATAACCCCAGTATTTTTCTAAAACCCGTAGGGGCGAACCTGCTTGTTCGCCCGAAAATGACGAACCTGCTTGCACGCCCGATATCAGTGAACCTGCGCGGTCATCGGACAAGAGGCAGACACTTAGGTCCGCCCCTACAGAGTGATTGTCTGTTTTCATTTTTGTGACCTCCCCCTGCCCCCTCCAAAGGGGGATAAAATTTTTAATTTTTAATTTTTAATTTTTAATTTACTGATGATGGTCGAATGCTTTTAATCATCAATTGTATAGTTGTATTGCCATTGTATGTATTTTCCTCGATCGTATAACAAACGTCAAATGGCTGACCATCTTTGATGTAGTCGAAATACTTAGACATTCCAAAGGCAATTCCATGAACAGGACTTCCGCTACTCCTATCATCGTAAATCTCAAGTTTTAAGTGTTCCTGATCTTTTCCCACCAATCGACTGGTGCCATAATCCTTTACTTGCAACGAACAGAAAACGGGCTTTTCATTGTTTGGCCCAAAAGGATTAAGCTTTTTCAATTCGTTCATAAACTTTGCATTGATCTCCTCTAAATCTATCACCTGATCAATATCTATTTGTGGGATCATTTGTTTAGTATCAATTTCTTCGTTCGCAAAGTGCATAAATCGCTCGATGAATTTTCCGAGATTCTCTTCTTTCAATGAAAGTCCGGCAGCATACGTATGACCACCAAAATTCTCCAATAAATCCCGACAGCCTTCAATCGCTTTATAAATATCAAAACCGGCTATTGAACGCGCCGAACCGGTTATCAGTTCGGATGACTTTGTGAGAACTACAGAAGGACGATAATACTTTTCCGATAAGCGGGAGGCTACAATGCCAATCACTCCCTTATGCCATTCAGGATTATATACGACAATTCCTTTCTGGTCCTCAATATTTTGAATCTCGTTTATAATTGCATTGGCTTCGTCGGTAATTTGTTTATCCAACTCACGACGTTCTTCGTTATATTGATTGATATTCTTACTTTTTTCCGTGGCTATTTCCATGTCTTTTGCTAATAACAAATCAACAGCCTCTTTTCCATTCATCATGCGTCCCGAAGCATTGATGCGTGGCCCGATTTTGAATACAACATCACTGATTGTGATCTCTTTACCGGACAGTCCACATACGTTGATAATTCCTTTGAGTCCCAAACTCGGATTTTTATTTAGTTGCTCTAATCCGTAGTATGCCAGAATACGATTTTCGCCGGTGATAGGCACAATATCTGAAGCAATACTGACGGCAGTCAGTTCGAGTAAATTTTCAAGGTGGGAAAATGGGATCGCGTCATTGGCGTTATTGTTTTCTGCAAAAGCCTGCATGAATTTAAAACCGACGCCACATCCTGAAAGATGTTCGTAAGGATAAATGGAATTTTTTCTTTTGGGATCCAAGACGGCTACCGCGTCAGGTAGTTGATCGTCAGGCATATGGTGGTCGCAGATAATAAAATCAATCCCTTTTTCGCGGGCATACTCAATTTTCTCAATCGCTTTGATTCCACAATCCAAAGCAATGATTAATGTAAATCCATTCTCATAAGCATAATCAATTCCCTTGAACGAAATTCCGTACCCTTCGTCGTAGCGATTCGGGATATAATAATCTAATATAGATGGAGATACTTGAGTCCTTAGAAATTTATATACCAAGGCAACAGCAGTAGTACCGTCTACATCATAATCTCCGTAAACTAAGATTTTTTCCTTATCACCCAATGCCTTATCTAACCTATCTACCGCTTTATCCATATCGGGCATAAGAAACGGATCATTCAAATCACTCAAACTCGGTTTAAAAAATTTCTTTGCGTCTTCTACAGTTTTGATACCTCGCTGAACAAGCAAAAGACCGACCACCGGATTAAGTTCTAACTCTTCCGCCAATATGTTAGCTATTTGTAAATCTTCTTCTGTATTGGGTCGAATATTCCATTTGTTATTCATATATATATTGTTTTACTTTTTTCGCTCTTTTTCATTGTATAAAAAATACATTGATGTTGTTTGAATTTGTAAAATTACGAAAATAAAAAAGATTTTATTGTAAAAATCACAAAATAAAAACAACATTTCTGTTTTTTTCACACAAAAAAACAATTATTTTGTTTTCGGAAATGAATAAACCTTTTAACTTTGTGCCATTTATCAATAATAACGAACAAATTTGAATTTTTAATACAAATAATACAAAATCCTTATGAAAAAAGTAAATTCTTTATTGACATGCTTATTTCTTTTATCAACAGCCTTAACATTTGCCCAAAAGTATGTGTACGACATCAATCGGACTGAATATCACGATGATATGCTGTATGAAAACACACGTCGGATCATACGGTTGCCGGTTGTTAACGGCTTAACGCCGGTCAAATGCGACTTCCACATCCACACGGTTTTTTCCGATGGCGACGTCTGGCCTACTGCAAGGGTCAAAGAAGCATGGCAGGATGGGCTTGATGCGATTGCCATTACCGATCATACTTCGGCAACTCCTTCCAAGCGAAATGTGACAGGCGGACCTGATACTTCGTACGAA
>Ga0082212_10002714_pt1 | contig 25525 bp, 16 predicted proteins | sample TergutNt197P3_FD_71548 | JGI IMG/M metagenome (GOLD analysis project Ga0082212, IMG submission 71548) | Neocapritermes taracua P3 segment gut microbial communities from Petit-Saut dam, French Guiana - Nt197 P3 | ecosystem: Host-associated > Arthropoda: Insects > Digestive system > Gut ...
GAAATGAAATAGATTTCGTTGCCTACCCACATCGGAAATATATCCTGTGCATCGTTCTTCGTAATATTTTCGACACTGTTTTTAGCCGGGTCGTAAATCCAGACGTCATCGGCCATACCGCCCTGATAATACTTCCATGTGCGAAATTCGCGCATCACACGGTTGTATGCCAATTGTTTGCCGTCGGGCGAATAGCTGCAAAAACCTCCTTCGGGAAGCGGTATCCGGTTGGACAGTCCACCTTCTTTGTCAACGATCATCAACTGTCCATCAAAACTACCGCTGATGCGGTTGCGGTATATAATATTTTGTCCGTCAACCGTCCACCCCATTACGATATTGTTAGGCCCCATACGATCGCCCAAATCATCGCGTGAATTGGTGGCCGTATAGGTAATCCTCAAGGGTTCACCACCTGTAGCCGGGATGGTATAGACCTCTGTATTACCATCATATTGTCCGGTAAAGGCAATGGTTTGTCCATCGGGCGAATAGCGAGGAAACATCTCATAACCCACATGCGAAGTGAGCCGTTTGGCTTCGCCGCCTGAAACGGAGACACTATACAGGTCGCCTGCGTAGGTAAACACAATGGAGCGACCGTTAGTCGCCGGAAAGCGCAACAATCGCGCTTCGTCTGCCGCATTAACCAAAAATGCCGACAGTAAGATGATAACAGTCAGGTAGTAACGTTTATGCATAGTTGTATAGTAATTGTATAGTTGCACATTAGTCAGCAAAGATAGGATTTTCTTTTGAAAAAAAAGAAAGTCAGCCTTGTCACGAAAGTTCCAACATCCTCAGGATAGGTTGCACAGCTTTCTCACATATTGCCACATCAACCAAAATCTCAGGCTGTTCATCCCGCAAACAAAGATATAGCTTCTCCATCGTATTCAACCGCATGAAACTACATTCATTACAGGCACATTCACTATCATTGGGAGGAGCAGGTATAAATTCCTTATGCGGACTGCGTTTTTTCATTTCGTGGATCACGCCGCTTTCGGTCACAACAATAAATTGAGTCTTGGACGATTGTGCCGTATGATTCAAAAGCGCTGCCGTTGATCCGATAAAATCGGCCATGATAAGGATGGGTTGTTTACATTCGGGGTGGGCAATCACATCGGCCTCAGGATATTGCTTCTTCAACGCCAAAATCTTTTCCAACGAAAACTGCTCATGCACATGACAGGCGCCCGGCCACAACACCATTTGCCGGCCGGTAATGCTGTTCAGGTAATTTCCCAAATTCCGGTCAGGCCCAAAAATAATTTTTTCGTCTTTCGGAAAACTATCCACAATCTTTTTTGCATTCGTGGAAGTCACGACTATATCGGTCAGAGCTTTGACCGCCGCCGTTGTATTGACGTATGAAATAACTGTATGACCGGGATGCCGATCGACAAAGTCCGCAAAGGCATCTGCCGGACAACTGTCTGCTAACGAACATCCTGCTTCCGGATCGGGTATCAATACTTTCTTGTCGGGACACAGGATTTTAGCCGTTTCGCCCATAAACCGGACGCCGCACAACACAATCATATCAGCATCCGTTTTCGCTGCCCATTGTGCCAAAGCCAAGCTATCGCCAACATAATCAGCTATATCCTGTATTTCACCAAGCTGATAATAATGCGCCAGAATAATGGCATTCTTCTCTTTTCGCAGCCTGTCAATTTCGACCGCATACTTGTTTTGCATCGTTTTTTCCATCTCTCATCTCTTTTCAATGGCAAAATTACACAATCTTCAAGAATTATGAATAACTGACTTTACATTAGTATTAAAAATTAATGTTTGGCTTTCCGATGGGAAGCAATAACTGAATAACTGAATAGAATCATTATGAATTGTGATTAACTGATTTTTATTTAAAGATTTAAGACTTTAAAGTTTAAAAAATAATTCTACATTCAGCATTCAAAATTCAAAATTTCAATTCATTCTCAATTAGAATTTGTAATTTTGCGCTCCGGAAACTAACTGTATTGTAATATGGGAACAAACAAGATTATTGGAGATAAGATTAAGAGACTGCGTGAATCGAAGAATCTTTCGGTTGATGAAGTGGTTGAACGTACGGGCTTGGATATAGTGCAAATCACACGGATTGAGAGCAATGAAGAACTCCCTTCGTTGGCTCCATTGATCAAAATCGCGCGCGTCCTGGGTGTACGTCTGGGCACTTTTTTAGACGACCAACAGGAACTGGGGCCTGTGGTTTGCCGCAAAGAAGACCGTACCGACGACAAAGGCATCAGTTTTTCCAATAATGCACGTACCGAACATAAGAATATGTCGTATTTTGCGCTTTCGCAAGATAAATCAGGCCGGCACATGGAACCTTTCTTGATTGATGTGATGCCGGCCAAGGGCGAAAACTTTGACTTTTCATCACACGAAGGCGAAGAATTTATTTTCGTTATGGAAGGTGTAATAGAAATCAACTACGGACAGGATACTTACCTCTTAGAGGAAGGCGACAGCATATACTACGATTCTATCGTTGCGCACCATGTACATGCCGGAGAGGATAGTCCGGCAAAGATATTGGGGGTGATTTATACGCCTTATTAATTGAGAATTGAGAATTGAGAATTGAGAATGAGACCTCCCCCTGCCCCCTCTAAAGGGGGATAGTGAATTGAGAATGATTTATTTATTTTTTAAATTCTAAATCTTTAAATAATAAAATATTCATAATTGATAATATGGAATTAAGCGACAAAACTATCGGCCAATGGCTTGAACATTGGGCTGTGACGACGCCTGACAAGGAATTTTTAGTGTATTCCGATCGTGATTTACGTTTTACATGGGAGCAATTCAACCGCCGGGTGGACGATATGGCGAAAGGATTGATGGCGATCGGCGTAAAAAAGGGTACGATTGTCGGCATTTGGGCTACCAATGTACCCGACTGGCTTACATTCCTGTATGCCGGCGCCAAAATCGGCGCAGTTTTGGCAACAATCAATACAAGCTACAAGCAAAGCGAGTTAGAATTTGTGTGCAAAGACGCTGATATCCATACACTTTGTATTACCGAAGGCGTTTTTGACGGCAATTATGTAGATATGGTCAATACGATGCTCCCTGAGTTAAAACAATCGCAACGGGGCTATCTGTACAGCGAACGGTTTCCCGAAATAAAAAATATTGTTTATATCGGTCAGGAAAAATACCGCGGTATGTATAATACGCCCGAACTGTTACTGCTCGGAAAAAATATCAACAATCAAAAGCTCGAAGAAGCTAAAAGTCAGGTAACGTGCCATGATGTGGTTAATATGCAATATACGTCGGGCACAACAGGATTTCCAAAAGGCGTTATGCTTTCGCATCACAACATTACCAACAACGGCTACTTTACAGGTCAGGGCATGGGCTATACTGCCGACGACAAACTGTGTTGCTGCGTTCCACTGTTCCACTGTTTCGGCGTGACGCTGTCCACGATGGCCGTCCTTACACACGGCTGCACGCAGGTAATGGTTGAAAAATTCGATCCGTTGGTAGTGCTTGCTTCTGTGCATAAAGAAAGGTGTACAGCGTTGAATGGCGTCCCCACCATGTTTATTGCCGAGATGAATCACCCGATGTTCGGTATGTTCGACCTGACTTCTTTGCGGACAGGCATTATGGCCGGATCGCTGTGTCCCATCGAATTGATGCGCAATGTGACCGAAAAGATGCACATTACGCATATCACAAGCGTTTACGGGCTGACCGAAAGTTCGCCGGGAATGACCCGGTCTGTCTTGTCCGATTCGTTCGAAGACCGATGTACGACAGTCGGACGCGAATACCCGTTTACCGAAATTGCAGTGATTGACCCAGAAACAGGCAAGGAGTGTCCAACCGGCACACAGGGTGAAATGTGCTGCCGGGGTTACTTGGTAATGACAGGCTATTACAAAAAGCCGGAAGCTACCGCCGAAGTGATCGACGCCGCCGGCTGGCTACATTCGGGCGATCTGGGCGTCCGGGACGAAAAGGGTTATTACCGTATCACGGGACGTATCAAAGATATGATTATTCGGGGAGGCGAAAATATTTATCCACGTGAGATAGAGGAATTTTTGTATCACCTCGATGGGGTGAAAGATGTGCAGGTGGCTGCCATACCTTCCCCCAAGTACGGCGAAGAGGTCGGCGCCTTTATTATCCGGCACGAAAATACAACGTTGACGGAAGAAATTGTCAAGGATTTTTGCCGCGGAAAGATAGCCCGCCATAAAATCCCCAAATATGTATTTTTTATTGATACCTTCCCCATGACCGGAAGCGGAAAAATCCAGAAATTTAAACTGAAAGAACTTGGTTTGCAATTGCTTGCCGAACAAGAAGTTGAAATAATTTAGTGTAATGACAAGCCTGTTTCACCGTTATTGCGGCTGCGAGCTACAAAGCAGGAAGCAATCCGGATAGAAAGGCAATATTTTACTAATCAAATAGATATAACACAATGACCATCACAAATTCTACATTAAAAAAACGCTTTTCGTTTATTCTTTTTATGTGCTGCAGCATTAGCTTAATCATGTTACTCTCACAATGCAGCAACGTAAGCCGGCAGGAACAGATGTTAGAGAAAAACTGGAAATTCATCAGGGAAGATATTCCCGAAGCCTTTGAAACGGGCTATAACGATTCAGACTGGCAAACGGTAACCATTCCGCACGATTGGGCTATTTATGGCCCGTTCGATGGTCTGGCCGACGTTCAGAACCTTGCCATCATCGAAAACCTTGAAACCAGAGCAGCCATGCAAACAGGCCGTACAGGAGGATTGCCATACGTGGGTATCGGCTGGTACAGAACTACGTTCGATGCCCCCGGTTTCAAAAAGGGACAAACGGCGGTAACATTGAAATTTGACGGAGCAATGAGCGAAGCGCGCATTTATGTCAACGGACAGGAAGCGTGTTTCTGGCCTTATGGTTATAACACTTTCCACTGTGATGTAACGACGCTCCTCAACGATAACGGACGTGATAATATTCTGGCTGTCAGGCTCGAAAATAAGCCGCAATCTTCGCGTTGGTACCCGGGCGCAGGACTTTACCGTAACGTACACGTCATCGTAACCAACCATGTTCACGTTCCTGTATGGGGAACATATATCACTACTCCTTCCGTTTCGCAGGCTTCGGCTACTGTTCAGTTGAAAACCAATATTGATCATATTCCCGGTAATGCTGAAGTAAGGTTGGCAACCGTGATTAAAGATGCCGCAGGCGTTGTAGTAGCGACGGAAGATAACAAACAGATAATGTCATCGGGACAGACTTTTGAACAGCGCTTCAATGTCGCTCATCCTGCATTATGGTCTCCCGAAACGCCGTCGTTATATTTTGCGACGTCTAAAATTTATGTCGACGGTAAGTTTGTGGACGAATACACTACCCGTTTCGGTATCAGAGACATCAAATTTATCACCGATAAGGGCTTTTTTCTTAACGGTCAAATGCGTAAGTTTCAGGGCGTCTGCAACCATCACGACCTTGGTCCGCTTGGCGCTGCGGTTAATGTAGCCGCTCTTCGCCGCCAATTGACTATACTGAAAGATATGGGTTGCGATGCAATACGTACATCCCACAATATGCCGGCGCCCGAACTGGTAGACCTTTGCGACGAGATGGGATTTATGATGATGATCGAACCGTTTGACGAATGGGACAGACCAAAAGTTCGCAACGGATATGCCTTTTGGTGGAACGATTGGGTTGAAAAAGATATGGTTAACATGATACATAACTACCGTAACAACCCTTGTGTCGTAATGTGGAGTATAGGCAACGAAGTCCCAAGTCAAAGAGATCCCGATGGAATTAAGACTGCTATATTTCTGCGTGATATATGCCACCGCGAAGACCCGACCCGTCCGGTCACTTGCGGTATGGATCAGGTTGCCACGGTTATCAGAAACGGTTTTGCTGCTGTGATGGATATCCCCGGATACAATTACCGCGTTCAGTACTATCTCGAAGCATACGATTCAATACCCGATAAATTGGTGCTCGGAGCCGAAACAGCTTCTGCGCTTAGTTCACGCGGCGTTTATAAGTTCCCTGTGGAGCCGGGATTTAATAAAATGTACGACGACAACCAATGCTCATCTTACGACTTTGAGTGTACTTCATGGTCAAATCTTCCCGAAACCGACTTTGCTATGGCCGACGACTATGAATGGGAGATCGGACAGTTTGTCTGGACAGGTTTCGACTACCTTGGCGAACCCACTCCTTACGGTCGCAACAGTTGGCCCAGCCATAGTTCGATGTTCGGCATTATCGACCTTGCTTCCATTCCAAAGGACAGGTATTACCTCTATCGCAGCCAGTGGAACAAGACCGACAACACGCTTCACATCCTTCCACACTGGACATGGCCCGGAAGAGAGGGCGAAATCACCCCTGTCATTGTTTACACCAACCATCCGACGGCAGAGCTTTTCATCAACGGCAAGAGTTACGGTAAAAAGACGAAAACGAAAGAAGGAACCCTGCAGGAGCGTTACAGATTGATGTGGATGGATACGGTTTATGAGCCTGGCGAAGTAAAGGTCGTAGCCTACGATGCCGCCGGCAATCCCGCAGGCGAAAAAACTGTAAAGACTGCAGGCGAACCGTACGCCCTGAAATTAGAAGCCGACCGGAACATTATCTCAGCCGACGGCAAAGACCTTGCTTATGTGTATGTGAGTGTAGTAGACAAAGAAGGCAACCTGTGTCCGAATGACCAACGCCTTATCACTTTTGAAGTGACGGGACAAGGCCTGTATCGGGCAGGCGCCAACGGCGATCCTACCAGCCTCGACCTGTTCCATCTGCCACAAATGCACGCATTTTCCGGCATGATGACCGCCATTGTTCAAGCCGGCGAAAAACCCGGTTCAATCCAACTCGAAGCCAAAGCCGTAGGCCTGAAAAACGAGACAATCCATATTTCCGTCCGATAGTGGCAAGGCATGCCTTGCCACTACTGAATTTCAGGGATATCAGGACTCCAGGTATTCCCCGAAAAATTCGATTCTTCAGCTTGTTCGATTAATCCCAAAGAAATATTATGTCGTCCGCCTTCGTATTCGGTATTTAACCAATTATCAACAATAGCCATAGCTTCGAAGTCGCCGATGCATCGTCCTCCCAGACACAAAACGTTGGAATTGTTATGTGCGGAAGTCATTTTCCCCTGATACGAACTGTAACATAAGGCAGCCCTTATACCCTTATACTTATTGGCAATGATACACATCCCGATACCTGTTGAGCAAACGAGCATCCCACGCCATGCCTTACCCGACGAAACAGCATTGGCCACGATAGAGGCATAATAAGGATACCTGACGATTTCTTTCGAATGTGATCCGATGTCTTCTACCTGATATCCTTTTTCTCTTAAATAATTCACCAATGCAACTTTCAGATCATATCCCCCATGATCATTGCCTATTATGATTGTTTTTTTATCCATTTCCATATTTATAATATTGAAAATTAAAATTTTACAGACCTGAACTTGATCTTATGTCTTGTCTGGTACCCACTTCATTCCAAAGATCAGGGATGCCTCTATGCCCCCTTGTTCTTTTCGTTTCCCGGCTGAAAGGTGCAATTTCACCCGAATGGATACCAAACAAGCGCTGATTCGTTTCCATCATGGCTTCCACCATATATTTATAGAGGCGGTCGGTAACATCAACTACTCCCTGACCGAAGTTTTCGCCATCGCCACGTCCCGACACATCCTGATCGCTCCATGCAAAGTATGTTGTACCGATCAATGCAGGATGTGTATAACCCTGTTCCATATAATAACGATATCCTACACCACGTTCCTCCTGATTGTCGACCTGCCAAAGTGCTTGTGACAAACCCCTGTCAACCGTACCGAAATGAAATTCGCCGATTAAGTAGGGTTTTCCCATCTTTGCGTACATCAAATCGTACAACTCTTTTCTTGGTTTGTCGTAATATTCGTTGATACTGATCACATCAAAAGCATCACGGCAAACTTCCTGAAGTATTTCTCTTCCTTCCAGCGAATTAAGATTTCCAAACCGGATACCGAGATTCAGATGGTTGGGATCGTAACGCTTCATGGTTGTTTTTACGGTTTGCAGGAAAATACCGAAAGACTTATGGACGAACTCCATTTGGCTCTCTGTCGAATTTCCATGTATTTGCAGGTATTTTTCCAATTCGGTTTTGATGGGGCGGTCTTTGCCTTGCAAAATGAGGTTACAAAGTTGGGTTTCTTTTTTCTGCCATCCAGGTTCGTTTCCGACGAAATAGCCAAGTATCCAAGGATTATCTTTGCTCTGAGGTAAGTATGTGCTCATGCTCGAATCTACCATGGCTGCCCATCCCGGGGCATATACATCAGCCAATCCCATCAATTCGTTTTCCATGCCTAAATTCCGTAAATAGGGAGTAGAGGGATTGGGGTTGTCCGGTGTCGAGACTCCGACATTCACTCCCAATTTTTTCATACGTTTGACAGTTGTCTCAAGCGCTTTCTCCCGATAATTGTCTCCCCCATACCGTCGAAATAGATTCCACGCGCCGAAGTTTACCGATTGACGACCCTGGTTATTGCTTTTGAATTGTTCAGGAGGCATTTCCCTGACCCAAGTTTCTCCCCGTTTATCCATATCTCTAACCACACCACCTCCGCCGGCTCCGGTACCGCTCACCCCTACATGAAGGTAAAGATAACCGTCGGGATCGACAAACCACCAGCGTCCATCCACCTCTTCCACCCGAAAGAATCCGGTGCCATTAACCTGTTTTTGCATGTAACCTCCATAACGGGAGTAATTATAATAATTTGGGATGTCTTCCAATTCTTTGTCTTCTGCGTCCCATTCGGCACGCAGTTGCGCAAGTGAATGTATTTTTTCCGGATAATCGACTAAATTAACTTGTCCAAATTCATCTACAACAGGGATATCACCCAAATATTCATCGCCCGGGTCTTCTATGGCAAGCGTGATGTTACGAATCTCAAATTCGGGATTATTGATCGGGCAGAGCATACGAATACCTATGGAGTCAATGCCATGCAGTTCTCCCCTTGTGCCACTCTCAAGATGAATCCACCCGGTATAGCGGGGCTGATTAAACATAGCCGCCAATGATGTTCTGGCAGGCGGTAAGTTACGATAAAACTGTAGCGGTATGACAAATTTATTCCAGGCATTGGGCACATAACAATACATGCGCAATTCGTTGTAACCATAGTCTGTAGTAAATCCTATATGAAATCGTTGGGATGTGGTGATACGATATTCCAGCACCACAAAATTGTATTCATCCCAATTTCGGGGCAAGTCGGGATTGATGTCACGAATAGCAAACTTTTGTCCTGCAACTTCATATTTACTATCCAATTTCACAACAAACCGTTTAGGTTTTGGCGTACACTGTGTTAATAAAAGCAAGATAACGCCTGCCGTGCAGATTATTAACTGTTTCATGTTTATGATATTATACATTTTCACCCAATCAATCACTTCAATAACATTGCATTAATCATTTCTGTGTCAGGTTGTCCGTCGCGAAGGAACATACCAAAACCTCCTTTGGTATAATCCCAAAATGTGCGTGCGATCCCATGCTTTACAAAAAGGGTATTTACATCTTTCATCCAGCGAATCCGATCGTCTGCGGGCGCTGCGTCGTAGCAACCATATTCACTGCATACGATTTTCAGATTATACTTTTTCGCATGCTCAATTACCTCCATCATATTACTTTCAATCACATCTATATTGTAAATCATCCTTCCTTGTTCTGCATGGTGTTTAGCAGCATCCAGGTCATTGTCCCAAATCGTTTGGCCGGGATAATGCACCGGAACAGGAATCTCATCTCCTCGATACAGCCATGAATTGTAGTGAGTGAGTAAAGGAGGTTTGTAATAATGGAAATTGATGATAAGATTGGGATCATTTTCCGGTACCCACAAATATTTCATCGTATCCCAGTGCGACCATTCGTTCGATCCCAGCAGGATCGTTCTTTCCGGTTCCAATTCGCGGATGACTTCCACGCAACGACGTAAGACTTTGTTCCAGTCTTCATGATCGTTGGCAACGGGTTCGTTCATTGGCTCGTAGGCAACTTTATCTAAAGAATATTTACTCATTTCACCCGAAATTTTCCGCCAACACTCATAAAACTGTTCCTGTGCATTGGGATCTGTAAACAAGGGTCTTTCTGCAGCAGCGAAATGATGTGAACGCAATACGTGCAGGTCAAGCACTACGCGAAGATTTGTCTCGTCGCACCAGCCCAAAAATTTGTGCAATAAGGCAAATGCTTCCGGTTTTTTCCGGCCATTTTCGTCAAACATCCGGTCTTCATTAAAGGGTATTCGGACATGGTCGAAGCCCAAACCGGCAATGTAAATAAAATCAGAACGGGTGATACGCTCCGAAAGCGATATGTTCATCCCATTCGTAATATCAAAAGAATTTTTTTTCGGGCCGCTTTCCTGCCCGCCACATGCAAACAGTATCAGCGAAAATGCCAACACTAACCATAGAGATACTTTTTGTTTCATTGTCTTATTATTATAAATGTTATTATCTTTTCGGAGTGGATTTATCGTTTAATTCGGGTATACCCAACGTCATGTTGAGTTCCCGATTATTACAATCATACAGACATAAATGACAACAAGTATGTCATGTTGAGCGAAGTCGAAACATCTCTAAAAGATTCTTCGACTACGCTCGGGATGACAAGAAAAGAGCGCTCGGGATGACAGGAAAAGGAGTGCTCAGATTGACAGAAGAATAAGATATGTCATCGTTAATGAGAATGACGTACTTATTCATTTGCAAAGATAATGTATGTCAATAGAAATACAAAATAATATTGATTTCAATTAATAAATCATCTTCGGGTCTTTCCAGAATTCTTTGTCGAAATAGATATCATTATCGGAATATCTGTTTTTGGGGGCTTTGAATCCGGCTTTTTCGAATTTATTTGCTAACTCGTTCAATGTCCGGAAGTCGCCCCGGAAAATATTATTCATAATTTTCCAATATCCGCTTAAATCATAGCAGGCAGCGTTCCATTTTTTAGCATTTGCTTTTTTCAGCGCCTCATCCATATCAAGACATATAGCTAAATAAGCAGCTCTTGCACGTGCTTCACGCTGGTCGCTGTTCAGGTCGTCTTTTATCTGTTGACCAAGTTGTTCGACAAGCGTATTTTTTCGGCTGGTTTCCGGTAGAAAGTAAATGGGACGGGGAGATTCTTTTTTGATCTTGTAGACAACGACATTGTTTTCGACAGTTTTGGTGCCTCCGTTTTTTTCATTGACCAATTCGAATAGTTCGACAAGACGATCGGCGAAGCTGGTAATAGTCTCATCCATAGGCATATTATCGCGAGTGGTATTTTTAAAACGGTCTACAATCAGCCATTGCGGCTCGTTACGTCTGGGTTGAGTCATCATCTTGCGGTATCCATAAACAACACCCAGAAAAGTACCTGCTGTTGCAGCATTGCAATCTGCATCCCATCCGAAATTAAACGAGTGTTTCATCGTTTCCTGGAAATCGCCTTGACCGTACAGCAGAGCGGCAATGATAGCGCCTGTGTTCAGTTCGCTTCCGTTACGGTCTCTTGTGCGCCCGTTTTCTTGCGTATATTTTTCTTTCAGCAGCCTTCTGGTGGTTTCCCAGTCGCGGGGATATTCTTTGTACCATTTTCTGACGTCGTTGATGATCGGAATAATTTTACTTTTACTGTCCATCGAGGCAACACCGGCATCGATGATTTTTTCAATATCATTCTCAATAAACGAAATAGCAACCATGGCATCTACCAATTGTGTCGTTTGTGCCGGTTCGTCATTGATGGCTACAAGCGTATAGTTTAAGCCTATCTTTGAAGCCGTTTGCGGCATGGCAGGGGCAAGCAACCCGTAGGTTTCGCAAAGGAATTGACCCGAAACATTGAATTCGGCCCATGGGTTAAGCTCCTGATAGCCTGTGAGAGGAGGTTTCAGACCTATATCCATCAAATACCGCGTAAAACGATTCGAACACCATACCCTGTTGTTTACCCGTTCAACCCAGAGTTTCGTGATATAGTCGTAATCCAAAAACAACTCTCTGTTCTTTTGCATTTCATAGATATAAAACCACTCAAAGTCCAGGTCATCGTCCGTCCATGCACCATCCGGCAAAGACGGCACATAATTTTGTACATTACCCGGTTCATTGATATACCGGTTTTCGTGCGAAAGACCGTTCAGGTCGCCCAAAATCTGACCTAATAACCCACCACGGATTTTATCGATCACTACTTCTGCAGGGATAGTGATTGTATTATCCTGTGCCAATGCTTTTTCTAAAAAAGCAGTAAAAAGACATATCATAACAGATATGCAGATTAAATTCTTTTTCATTTTATATATACATTTATTAAATAAACAATAAGAAAATGTAGTGTCACGAATCAACTGATTGTGACACTACAAAATTAATTAAATATCTTCTTCCGGCGGAATAGCCGATAACGGTTCCACATTTTTACTATATCCCTCATATCCCCAATTCTGATTGATCACATCCCGTGTATTTGCATTGATGGCAGTTTGCGGTACCGGATATAACACATGCCATGATCCAAGCGTGTAGTATTGCCCCGTAACGCTGACAACGTTTTTATTGTAAAAGTCATTTTTTTCGCTGATCCAGTCGAAATAAAAATTGCTTTCGCCGAAATTATTCAATGAATAGGTTTTACCATTGAACGGACGTCCTGTTTGCGCAAAAATAAATGCAATGCGGGTTAACTCAGTCTTTCTGGGTTCTTCCCAAAACAACTCTCTGGCACGTTCGTCGAGGATAGTGGCCATACTAAAGTTATCCGGATTTGTATATGGAGCGCACTGCGCGCGCGTTCTAACCTGATTGACGTCACTCATTGCTTCAGCGATTTGATTTTTCCACCAGTAGGCTTCTGCTCTTAGCAGATAGGTTTCTGCCAATCTGAACACATACATATCGGCGGCGCCTCCTCTTGACGGAGCAAAACGGGGTTCGCGTGTATAAACTTTATAATGAGGCCATGCATACCAGCAATTGATGGTGTCGGCTGTCGAAACTAACCCATTCTCCCTGAATTTCTGGAGCGGCTGTCCATAATAAGGACTTGCATCATCGCCACTTTTAATATTTGGATTATTGTAAACCAAATATTCCATTTCCATCCAGTTATACTTTTTGTGGCGCAGATCATCGGGGTCGTCCCAAATTGTTTTCGTATGATATATCGTACCGCGAATCCTGCCTATACCCCGACCGAAGGTTCTACCCATATCGTATTCGAGAGCAGGGGTGCTTAGTCCGCCGCCATCGTTCATGCCGGGTTTTCCGTCAGGCGTATATAGTTGATTGCCTGCTGTTCGCGCCCACCATGGGACACACATACGCATAGAAAAGTTATTTAGGCGGGTATTGAGAAGATCTTCTCTGTCGACAAGCATATAAATCACTTCTTTATTTGCGGCAATGGCTTTATTTTCCTGCCAGTGCAGTCGTGCCACTACATCATCCCGTACAACGCCAATATTTCTCAGATACGCCCCTTCTTCTTCGGGTATGGATCCAAACGGTTCTCTCATCAGTGCATATACGCCGCCGTTAATAAGCGACGAAGCCGATGTGATCGCATCGTCAAAATCTCCCAAAGCCAGATTGACTTTTGTCAGCAAATGCAAACAGGCGCCTTTTGTAATCATTCCCCTGTCAACGTTGTCGGTCAGCCAATTTGCGGCAAGTCCTAAATCCTTTTTTATTTTTCTGAGAATAACTTCACGTTTGGTCGATTTAAAATCAATTTTTGGCGTCGCTAATTCCTGTCCGAGGAAAGGAACATCGCCAAACATGTGCACAAGCCTGTAATACAAATAGGCGCGTTGAAAATAGGCCATTCCTTTGAGTTTGTTTTTATCGGTTTCACTGATGTCCACATCTTCCACACGGGTTAATATTACATTGGCATATTTAATCCCTTGATAGGCTATTTCCCAAAACCAACCGATCCGGCAATTCTCAATATTCAGAGAACCTGACGGGACAATCTTTCCGATAACATCCATTACAGCGTTTGCCTGATCGCTTAATCCTTCAACCGCAACGTCTGAGTATATATATTCATCAGCAAGAGGAACCCTGTCGCCATTTGTATAAAATTCAGACCTGATTTTAATATCGGCAGCCCTGATCACCGACATAAACCCGTCGAAATCAACAAATACATTTTCGGGCGAATAGAAAGACAGCGGTTTAGGCTTTAAATAATCATCACTACAACTATTGATTGTGCATAAGCAAATTATGAACAGGCTTATTTTTATAAAATTTGATTTCATTTTTTATCTGTTTTAAAGTGATTAAAATGTAATATTCACACCTATTGAAAAATATTTGGGCGCCGGATTGCCACCGTCGACTTCCGGATCCCCATAATCCCAATCGGGAGCCCATACGAATACATTCCGGGCAGAAGCTAAGACAGTCATGCTTTGCATATCGAGGATATTGCAAATATGAGAAGGCACTCTGTAGGACAAAGATAAATTATCTAATCGCACAAAACTCTTTTTTCGGTAAACAGTGGCGCCTGAACCTGACATGTACGTATCAATCCTGGCGTAATTCTGCTTATAAGGGGTTTCGGGCGTCCAGTACGGATGTTTTACAGAACTGCTTCGGTCGCTCTTGCCTAAGCCCCGTGCAATGTCATTATAATTACCGAAATGTCCCCAATAGGAATACAAATTAAACGACAGGTTGAAATTTTTGAACAAAGTAAATTCATGCCGCATATTCCACCTGAATCGTGGTAATGTATACCCCTGAAATACATTATCTTCCTGACTAATCCTGCCATCGTTATTAAGGTCTTGAATCTTAAAGTCTCCGGGATATTGCTGGTAAACCCTTGCTGCCTCGGCTTCATCCTGTTGCCAGATACCTAAAATTTTAGGTTGCCATATCCTGTCCAAAGCTTCTCCGATAAACCACCGTCTGTTCACATCGCTCGATTCTTTCTGACCGATAACATTTCCGTTTGAATCCAAAATATCCTCCATATCACCGTATAAATGGAGAATTTTATTTCTGTTCAAAAAGAAGTTGAAGGTCGTTTTCCATGAAAAATCTTTTGTGTTCAGCAAACGCGCTCCAATATTAAATTCAAAACCTTTATTTTGTACTTCTCCTAAATTGGACGCAACACTACCGTAACCGGTTACATTGGGAAGAGCGCGTGAAACCAATAAGTCGAATGTACGGGAATCGTACACTTCAAATGATCCGGTAATAAATCCGCTTTTTATATCGTAGTCAAGTCCGATATTGTGAGACTTTGTGTTTTCCCATTTCAAGTCATGGTTTGCCATATTATTGATATACAACAGTACGCTTTCATACGCGCTTCCGGAAGGACTTGCGTAAGGCATTTTATCAACGGACATATCCGATAATGCGGCATAAATACCAATGTCCCGGTTTCCATTATGTCCCCATGTGTAACGAAGTTTACCATAAAAGAGGTCGTTTTGCAGAAAACTTTCATCTGTAAAAACCCATCCCAGACCAATAGATGGAAATGTCCCATACGGATTACGTATCCCAAACGCCGAATATCCATCCCTGCGGATTGTTGCCGTCAGCATATACCGGTCTTTGAGCGAATAATACAATCTGCCCATCAGAGCATTTGCGGTACTGTAAGTATCATTACTTGTAATAGTTACTAAACTTGCCGAACGCATGGCATGAAAGCCTAAAACATCCGATGGACTAAAACCTGATCCGGTCATTTCGTTTTCCCAATACTGATTCTTTTCGGCATTGAAAAGAAATGTGGCGTCAACTCTGTGAATGTTGTTAAAAACCTGACTCCATTTCAACAGGTTGTCAATCTGCCAATTGAAAGTAGTGCTATTCAAACGTGAAGCCCGTCCTCCCTGTGCCTGATAATCCACATGTTTTGACGAGTTATGAATAAAGCGGTCACGAAGATCAAAATAGGGAGTATAGGTTGTTTGAAAAGTAATATTGTATGGCAATTTTATCAATCCATACATATTCGCATTTATTCTTCTTCGGGTAACCTCCTGATTTATATGCGACATGGAATATAACGGATTGACCGATACCTGAGGATCGTCAATGGGACTGTGCCTGAGTGTTTCACCATCGTCTTCATACTTGTTTCCCCAGGGAGAATTATTCCTGATCTGCCCTCTGTCTGCAGAATAAGCGCTTTCATTTCTTTGTGTAAAGGCTGCATTAACTCCAACAGTCAACCATTTCGTTACATCAAAATCAAAACTTAGCCTGCTTCGGTAGGTTTTATAAAAATCACCTCTTACAATGCCATCGTTGTCCGTATAATTCAATGACCAGTAATAGGTAACATCATCTTTCTTTCCTGAAACCGAAACATTATAATCCTGATTCAATCCGTTTTTATATACTTCTTTCTCCCAATCAATATACTTGCCGGCTTTGTAGTTGTCGATTTCCAATTGTCGTAAACCTATACGCGACAACCAAATAGATTCAGGGTCTCCTGTATTTCCATCCAACCACATATCCATTGATATGCCTGATGGAAGATGATTAGGATTATCAAACTTATACAGTTTATCACTGCCGGAACCGTACCAATTCAGCGAACGCAATACATCCTGTCGCCATTCGATGAAGTCGTATGGCCCATATACATGTGCCATTTTCCCCGGTGTAGCCACCTGAAGATTAGCAGAAAAATTAATTTGCGCTTTTCTTGTGTTTTGACCGCTTTTAGTTGTTGTAATCAGAATTACGCCATTGGCCGCTTTCGCTCCAAATACAGCTGCAGAGGAAGCATCTTTTAAAACATCCACTTTCTGAATATCATAAGGGTTGATATCGGTAATCGAACCTGAATAAATCACTCCATCAACTACAAGTAAAGGAGATGTATTACCTGATGAACCGGAGGCTAATAACCTGTTGTTTCCTCTGATTTCAAAATCTCCGCCTCCCTGTGCAGAAGTACTGAATCCGACAGTCAATCCCGTGACATTACCTTTTAGCAAATCCTGAACAGTACGCGGCATTTCATTTTGTAAAGTTTGTGCACTTACAGAAGTAACGGCTCCGGTAAAGTCCCTCTTTTTCATGGATCCGTATCCAACCACTACCACTTCTTCGATCAGTTGTGCATCGTCGCTCAAAGTGATATTGATAACCGTTTGATTTCTTACCGGTATCTCTTTCGATGAGAAACCGATAAATGAAAACACAAGGATCGCATCGCTGTTGGGAACTGAAATTGAATATTTTCCGTTGGCATCGCTCACCATTCCCGTACTTGTACCTTTTACTATTATTGCAGCTCCCGGCAGTGGTTCGCCGAAGTCGTCGGTAATAGTTCCGGTGATGGTAATTCCCTGTTGCATATAGAGATCTTTATCAAGGCCGGTTACGTTTTCTGCATTTAAAAACGGTACGGCCAGCAAATTTATAAGTAATAGAATAAAAGAAAATCTTTTCATAAACAATAATTTTTTTTGAGGTTTACATACATACTTAAAATTAAAATTCATATTTTTGACATTTTTTATATTTGATGACTTGCGGATAAGAAATGTCTTTTGCATCCGCGATTAATTAAATTGTTACCGGGAGTATGTGGCGCATGCACCCGGTTTTTTTTGAATGTTTCATTACTTGAATTTTTCCATAGGCCTTTATATTAATGTATTATGTTAATTATTTTATCCAAATTTCCGCTTTCAGCAGCTTCCATCACTGATCCCATATATTCGTCTATATCCTTTGCCGACATGGGTACCGGCATATTTTTCAGTTTCGACTCCAATTTGGGATTTTTGGCTGCTTCGAGACATCTGATTTTATGCGCTTCGGTATAACCGGGTACTGCCATTAATGTGGTTGGAAATCCGATATCTTCCGACAAACGCAGCATGGCACGGGCTACCGCTTCGCCCAATTCTCTGCCGTTCAGCGACTCAATATCTTCCTGCAAATAACCGGCCTTTTGGTATATCTTTCCTACTTCGCGCAAACGATCGCCGATGCTTGTAGAAAAGAATACCACATAATAAGGATTCATAAGCGCACAAGCACGTCCGTGTGAAAGGATATCTGTCATCGAGAAACTGTTCAGGTGAGCACCGTTAGTTCCGCCTATCATGATGGCATATCCACCCAAGTCGGTACCAAGTCCTATGGCTTCGCGCGCATCAATATCATCAGGATTGCTTAGCGCTTTCTTGATATTGCTCACAATCAGCTCAATGCACGTCAAACAAACAGGCAAGGCTTTGTAGAGCAAGGTTTCGGGAATGCCCATTAACACTTCCAAGCCGTGCGAGATGCCATCAAGTGCGCCGTCGACTGTCAAAAAATGTGGCTGGGTAACTGTCATTGCATAATCGAAAAGCGCTTTTTTCGGAACAATGGCATCGTCGACAATCAACATTTTCTGACGTGTATTCACATCGGTGATATTGGAGTATTTGGTCAGGTGAGCGGCCGAACTGGCACCTGTCATTACAGCAAAATGAGGAAGTAATGATCGTCCTTCCTTCAAAAGCATTGTACTAACTTCACCGGTGCCAAAATAGGCATCTATATCCGGATGGTTGTCTTCCAAACAGAGCAAGGCTATGGCTGCCTTTACTGCATCGGTAGTACTTCCTCCACCAATCGAAAGCACGACATCCGGTTGTTGTTCACTGATAGCACGGACAATTCTGAATACGTCTTCACGTGGTGCATTAGGCTTTGCTCCCAAAATGAAATCATCGAAAGATAAACCGGCCATTTTTAGATTTTTTTCGGTTTCGCTTACTAATGATGAAACCCAATCCTGTCCAAGGCTGTCAATGACGACAGACACTTTTTGTCCGAGTTTGGCAACTTCAACACCTAATCGGTTGAACACATCCGTACCATACACATAGTTTTCTCCTTTAAATTCGTAAAGGAATTGGTTCGCTTTTTGTTTAATCATATCCATTTTTATTTAATTTAACATTCATTTATCACTAACCGTTAACCCTTAGCCTCTATAAATAAATGGTTTCAGGTATTCAATGGCCTGGCGGGCGGCAGCATCGGGGTCGGGTTTCGGTAAAATCTCAACCGATAACCAACCATCGTAACCTGCCACTTTCAAATGACGGAAAATATCTCCAAAATCGGTATGCCCCCAACCCGGCGCCAGACGGTTAGAATCGGCAAGATGGATATAAGCGATATGCCTGATGTTTTTGGCTAACTCTGCTCCAATTTCCTTATCTTCGATATTCATGTGGAACACATCCGGCATCAATTTTAAATTGGGATGGTTCACTTTTTCCAACAGTTGTACTCCCTCTTTCACCGAATTGATAAAATCTATTTCGTAGCGGTTGACCGGTTCAAGTATAAGGGTAACATTTTTTGAAAAGGCATACTCACATAATTCGCGAACCGTTTCAATAAAGATATTTTCAATCACATCATGCATCTCATTATTTCCGATTTGTCCCCTCACCCTGCCAATATTCACGAATTGGCCAAAATCAGCCGCCAAATCAATCAATTCCCTGAAAATTTTAATTACTTTTTTCCTTTTTCGGATATCGGTATCGGTAAACATCAAACCGGTATCGGAAAAAACCTGCCCGGTGGAAATGCATGATATGTGTAAACCTGTTTTTTTGAGTAGTGATTGCAACCAATGCCTGTCTATTTCATCTGCATTTTTCAAGGCCAGTTCTACGCCATCGTACCCTAATGTTGCCGCTTTAATGATAGATTCTTCGAATCCCCTGAAAACGACAAATGCAGAAGGCAATGCGTTGTCGGAAGCAATAGCTATGGATAATTTCATGTGTTAATATTATATTAATGTTTAGATGATTACAATCTGACCGGTTCGATCTTTTTGATGATCAAAAAGAGTAACAGGAATGATATCGGATGTAAAATGCCTGAAATGATAAATGCCGGCGTGTATCCCTGATTCTGTATGACAAAACCGATAATCAGGCTGAATATCATACCGCCGTACGTTCCGAAACATCCTACCAATCCGGAAACGCTTCCGACAACTTTGGAAGGAAACATATCTGCTACAAGTGTTTGAACAATCGTTGAAAACAGTTGGTGACCCATCATGGCAATGCCAAAAAAGATGATGGCATATAGCACAGTCGATGTGGAGGTGATAAACAAAGATGCCGGCAACAGAGCGGCTGCAATGCCAAGTGCAATTTTCCGTGAAGCGTCGAGTGAAACATGTTTTTTGATTAAATAACTGCTCAACCAGCCTCCTGCAAAACTGCCGATTCCTGCAAAAATATATGGAATTCCTGCATAAGTGCCTATTCCTTTGATATCAAGGCCACGAATATCGTTCAAATATTTAGGCAACCAGAAAATAAAGAAATACCATGCCGCATCGGTTAGAAATTTCATAATTAAAAGACCCCAAAGACTTCTGAATTTCAACAGTTTAATCCATGGGATGTTTATTTTACCGGCATCCTGCATACCGGCTCCTTCAATAGCAAGCTCAGTCTCAATATATTGTTTTTCGTTTTCGGTAATATATTTGCTTTTGGCAGGAAGATTAAACATTTTCATCCATGCCATGACCCACAAAAATCCTGCTAACCCGAAAATGAGAAACGTCCATCTCCAGCTACCGGTTGAGTCGACAATCAAAAAAATCAAGACAGGAGCAATAATAGCGCCAATGCTCGATCCGGTGTTGAAAATACCGAAAGCGAATGATCGTTCTTTTTTGGGAAACCATTCCGAAACCACTTTGGCCGATGCCGGAAAGCCTCCTCCTTCGCCCATCCCCAACAAGAACCGGCTGATACCCAATCCCATTACATTCGAAACAAACCCGTGAAGCATATTGGCTATCGACCACCAAACCACAACAATGGCGTAACCCAATCTTGAACCTAAGAGATCAACAATGCGGCCTCCAACTGCATACATTGTTCCGTAAGCCAGCAGAAACAAACTGCCCAAAAGGCCATATTGTGTATCTGAAATGGAAATGGTATTTTTTATTTCCGAATATACCAATGGAAAATTTTGCCTGTCTAAGTAATTAAGGGCTGTTACTAAGGCCAGCAAACCTACGATCCACCATCTGAAATTCTTGATTTTCATAGTTTTATTTTTGAATTAGGGTTTTATATTTAATGTATGATTTTTCTTCCTTATCAGATTTCTTGCCTTTTGAACAATCTCAGTTGTGGAAATCCTGTATTTTTCCAGCAATTCATCATAACCGCCTGTTTCGGTAAAGGTGTCATTGACCCCTGTTGTATCGCCCAACACGGGAAAATGTTTCATCAACGCTTCAGATACGGCGCCTCCCAATCCACCTACCACAGAATGTTCTTCTACCGTCAGGATACATTGCGTCTTTTTTACCGAACGTATCAGAGTTTCTTCATCTAAAGGCTTAATGGTTGAAACATTTAAAAGCTCAGCCGAAATACCTTCCGATTTTAATTGCTTAATTGCCTCAACTGCCATCGAAACCGTTATCCCACATGCAGCTATGGTAATATCTTCACCCGCTTCGACCATCCTGATTTTCCCGAAACTAAACGGCTCAGCTTGTTCAAACAATACCGGCGACGGATTTCGGCATATCCGCAGATAGACAGGTTCCGGCATGTCAATTGCCTGTCTTAATGCCTGTTTCAATTCGATCGCATCGGCCGGCACAATAATATGGAGGTTGGGAATCGCTCTCATGATGGCAATGTCTTCAATAGATTGATGACTTGCTCCATCATAAGAATCGGAAAGTCCGGCATAACTACCCACCAAAACAACCGGTAGTTTGTTGTAACAGATCACATTCCGTATCTGCTCTGCCGTTTTTAAAGCGAGGAACACAGCAAAAGCATTGACAACCGGTTTCAATCCACATAAAGCCAACCCGGCGGCCATGTCGACCATATTGGTTTCAGCTACACCCACATTGAAAAAACGTTCGGGATATTGTTGGCCGAAAACGACAGATTTGGTACTTGATGAAACATCGGCATCCAAAACGACAAGTTCTTGATATTCATTCCCTAAGACGGCTAATTCTTCGCCGTAAGTATCTCTCATAGATATCTCAATTGATTTCATCTGCGTATAATTTAAGGTTGTTTTCCAATTCCGTTTTGCCCATTTCATAAGATGCATCATCAATGGGGCAACCGTGCCATATATGGTTATCTTCTGTAAATGAAACGCCTTTTCCTTTATGCGTCCTGTAAATGATCACACAAGGTTCTTCCTGATTTTGCTGCGCCCATTCCCACGACGTCAGGATGTCGCTTACCTGATGTCCATCGTATACGACGGGAGCTACCTTGAGATTGAATGTCCTGAATTTGTCTGCTAACGGTTCGAGAGGCATGATCTTGTCGCCGGGTCCGTCGAGTTGTACTTTATTATAATCGATCATGATGATCAGCCGTGCAGGTTTGAATTTTGCTGCCGACATGATGGCTTCCCAACTCTGCCCTTCATTCAGGCATCCTTCACCCGCAATAACGAATGTCCTATATTTCTTTTGTTTGAGTCCGGCCGCCAAAGCCATACCGATACCTACCGATATACCATGTCCCAGTGGTCCTGTTGAAAGATCAACGCCGGGCGTTTCCAGCATACACGGATGTCCCTGCAGTCTGCTGCCTAACGACCTGAATGCCGACAGTTCATCCAAAGGAAAAAAACCCTTATGAGCCAGGATATTGTATAACATTGGGGCTGCATGACCTTTACTGAGAATTACCCTGTCGCGATCCTCCCATTGCGGTTGTGAAGGATCAACGTTCAAAATATGATAATAGAGCGTTGTGAGTAGTTCAGCACACGAAGCCGAACCGCCCCAATGCCCGTTTCCCCGTTTGTGTATCATACTGAATACTTCCAACCTGCTTTTTTGGGCTAAGTATTGAAGTTTGTTAATAATGGTTTCGTTCATTCTATTGATTTTGTTCATTTCTACGGCACAAATGTAGTTTGTATATTGTAAATAGGTTTTAAAAAAATTAACATTTGTTTTAAAAAAATTACATTTTTTGTAAAATGATTTTTAAAACACGATTCATTGACTTATCTTTGTGCTGAAAATTCAAAATCACTATCATGGAAGTAAAGTTTCGCTACGGAAAAGAAGAAATCGGCATAAGAGTCCCTGACGACAGTATGGTCTATGCTTCACAATATGAGCCTGTCTACGCAGACATCAGGGATATGTTGTTAACATCTCTTTCCAATCCGACAGGCTGCTCGCCGTTTATCAGTCAACTCAGTAAAAGAAGAAAAGGGAAAATCGTCATTGTGGTGTCAGATATTACACGTCCCATACCTTACCATTCCTTTTTGCCTTTGCTGCTTGATCGGATTGTTAACGAAGGAATTGGAAGAGACGAAATCGTTATTTTGGTTGCAACCGGCATGCACCGGCCATCCACCAAAGAAGAGAAAATATACATGTTCGGGCAGGATATTGTGGAAAATTATACGATTGTAGACCATGAAGCCGAAAATGAAGCCATGTTGACGCTTTTGGAAGGGAAAAGTTGGTCAGGCTCAGCAATCAGACTCAACCGGCATTATGTGGAAGCAGGATTCAGGATCATTACCGGGTTAGTCGAACCTCATTTTATGGCAGGTTTTTCGGGAGGCCGGAAAGCCATTTGTCCCGGATTAGTTTCCTTACCTACTGTAGAGATGTTTCATGGATACCGGTTTTTAAGTCATCCCAATGCTGCCAATACGGTTTTGGAAGATAATCCATGTCATCTTGAGAACACCTCTGTTGCCCGTTTATGTCCGGCAGATTTTTTAATCAATATTGTACTCGACCAAAACAAAAGCATCAACAGAATCATATCAGGCGAACAATTTGTTTCGCACGAAGAGACTATCGCATATATCAAGCGAAAAAGTTGTAAACCGGTCGATACATTAGCCGACCTGGCCATTACATCCTGTGGCGGATACCCGTTGGACGATACTTTTTATCAATGTGTGAAAGGGTTTGTCAACTGCCTGCCCGCATTGAAAGAAAACGGTGAAATCGTGGCATTTGGAAGTTGTACCGAAGGTATTGGTAGCCCTGAATATACAACAATCATGCAAAAATATGCTTTCAGGCATAATGATTTTATCGGCGATATTCGGGACGGACGTTTTTTTATCAAAGACCAATGGCAATTTCAGATGCACATACGGGTTTTAGAGAAGCTGAGTCTGCAAAATCTACATTTTTACACAGCAAGTATCCCTCTTGAAGCATTGTCTTTATTGTCGGTAACCGGTCATCCTGTCCCGCAGGAGCAATTAGTCGATTCAATCCAAAAACAAATCGACGAAGCAGTCGCTTCCGGAAAAAAGATTGCCGTTTTCCCGGAAGGCCCTTATTGTTCGCCGATATAATGTGGCATGACATTAATGCCATATAAATGGTTTATAGACAGATAATTCTGTTATAGATGTAAAAGGAGAAACTTGTTGTGACTGTCTTTGCCAGTGCGGATATAATGTAGCATCTCCAATAATTCGTATTGCGTTAGTTTTTACGGGTTGAAAAGAGATAAAATATTCAATGAAACCTGGTTGAATCACAATATTTTCCGGATTTGCCAAATTTGGTTCAATTTTTATATCTGAAGCATTTTGCCATATACCATTTTCATCAGAATATTGAACATTAAGCGAAGAGAACGATCCTCCGTTTTCTTCAATAGCCCCTATATGAAATCCTATATGTCCAATCTCTTGTATAGTATTCCATCGATAACCATAAAAATCTATCTTCGGATTGGGATTATTGTTTGCGATACTGTAGTACACACTATGATCACCCCTATATATACCATCACGAATAATATCTACAGATTTGGCATAGAGAGATTTGCCAAAAGAGTACCACATCTCATTCCTTACTGTATCGTTGGTAACAGGTACATTAGCTAATATTTCATCCGCTTCAAATGCAAGATTTTCAGGACGAATGAGTAAGTTAAAATCTTTTGAATATCGTTCATTTTTGATAGATATTGATACTTCGAAAGCAAATCGTCCGGTATTTGATGTTGTACCTTTTATAACGCCATTCTCAAAAAACAAACCATTTGGAAGATTCCCTTTAGACAATTCCCATTTAATCCCTTGTACGGCTCCGGAAACAGGAACCTGATACTCAATAGGCGTATTTGCATATAAAATTGACGAGGGGGCATTCGTGAATTCCAGCGGTGCATAAAATTTTGCTCCGGTATTAATTGAGTAGCCTGTTTTTGTTTTTTTTCCGGGAGTAAGTTTTCGCTCGACAAATAACACTTCCTGAAGCTGTTTTGTGGAAGATAAATTAAATTCATGCCCGACTGTTTTCCATGTCTCGCTTTGAATTTGATCAAGTTCTTTTGAAAGTTCTTT
>Ga0082212_10002715_pt1 | contig 25521 bp, 16 predicted proteins | sample TergutNt197P3_FD_71548 | JGI IMG/M metagenome (GOLD analysis project Ga0082212, IMG submission 71548) | Neocapritermes taracua P3 segment gut microbial communities from Petit-Saut dam, French Guiana - Nt197 P3 | ecosystem: Host-associated > Arthropoda: Insects > Digestive system > Gut ...
CCGTCCTTTTACAGCGCTCTCCCCAAAGGCAAGCGGCGTTAATAAACCGCCCCTTTTCACGGATAGATTGAGTAAAGCTGATGAATAAACGTCGCGTATATCTTCGTCCGCTTTTCTTAACACAGATTCATCGCATGACATTTCTATATCCTTTGACATGAAGAAATACGCCGCCCACATAAACGGATTAAACCAATGCAGGGAGAACACGATAAACGCAAGAGGTTTTATAATATAATCGCACCGTCTAATATGCGTCTGTTCATGCTTAACAATGTAGTCATGTTGCGCCGGGTCAATACCAATCGGCATATAGATTTTCGGATTGAAAAACCCAAGCACAAACGGCGTTTTGATTGTGTCTGTTTCGTAAATGTTATCGCGTACAAGCGTTGCGTAATAAACGCGCCGTTTCAACCGCATATACCCGATTGTCGCGTAAGACAGCAAAGCTATAAATCCGAACAGCCAAACATACCCCGCCACATTGAAAACGGTATAAATGATATTCGTATTGCTCTCCGGCTCTGCGGGTGTGGTATTATCCGGGTTCGTTTCCGCATTGATTATCGGGTCGTTGTTTTCCGGGATTATCGGATTGACATTTTCGGGGATAACAACAGGCGGCAAGGCATTGTTAATATCCGGGTATGCAGGAACATCACCTAATCCTGCGCTTGCTTGTGCTTCGGGATTTTGCGAATAAACAATATTTTGCGGTATCGTTTCAAACGGTATAGGCATTAAGCTGAAATCGGTAATAATGTTATACGGGCATACCAAACGGAACAACACCACGCCCCAAAGCACATACGAAAATATTTTAGGGGCTTTTTTTAACGGTATGCGTACAAGCATGACAGCCAAAGCGACAACACTCGCCATAATGCTCATATTCAAAATGGTAATGAATAACGCCGTCATTTTTTCGTCACCCCGTCTATCATATTCTTTATGCTCTGCGCTTCTTCTTCCGACAATTCCTTATCCTGCAAAAAGGACGTAATGAATGAGGGAATAGAACCGTCAAATATCCTGTTTACAAAAACTTCGGCTTCGTACTTCTGCACATCTTCCCGCGCAACTAAAGTAGTAACCGTCGCTTTTTCGTTTTGCATTATGCCGCGTTCACAAAGTTTTTTTATCATAGAGTATGTAGTAGGCTTTTTCCAACCAAGCTCTTTTTCGCATATCCTCGTCAATTCGGTAGAATTGACAGGCTCACGCGCCCAAACGATACTCATAAACTTATATTCCGCGTCGAACAGCTTTAATAAATTTTCCATAGTGCTAATCTGCACCCCCTGTTATAGTCGGTCGCTCTTGACCGCTGTATATAGTCTATCACGACCAACCAACAATGTCAAGCGGTTTTCAAAATTTATTTTTGTTACTTTTCTATGAACGAAACAAGGGGGAATAGAAATATTGCCGCATATGTAGGGAGTATATTATTGCGATATGGCTTATTTCCTGTATAGCTGACGCATATCACAACATTCCATATAGCGCAGAGCCACGGGCGCGGGGCAAAGACAGGCAAGCGGAATTGTAAATATTTTTAGCTTGCGTCAAAAACCATTGACAATCGATAGCGAATATGCTATCATAAGTAAGCAGGGAGGATTATTTACTTAAAATTGAATATTTCGTAAACCGCTGAAGCAGAGATAACAACAGCGTATGCGCCTACAGAGAGTCCGGGAAGCTGAGAGCCGGGTGGAAATGCAAACTGTTAAATGGACTGCCGAGGGCATGGTCAAAGGTGTATAACAACGCCGAGTATTCCATGACGTGACGCATACGTCAATTGCGAGGGATATGTTTGTATCCTGCAAAGAGTACGGGGTTATTGCCCGTAAATCAAGGTGGCACCGCGGATAGTTTTATTCGTCCTTGATAAAGCGTTATGTTTTATCAAGGACTTTTTGTTTTGGAAGGAAGATTGAAAATGTATCGGATGAAAAGCAACCATCCCAAAGACAACCGAAACTTTATTTTTCGATGGCGTGGATCAAACCGTTTCACATGTATCGTCAAATAATAAATATTTCAGGAGGCAACTTACAATGATAAAAGAAGCTATATTATCCCTGTCGAAGAAACAGGATTTATCTTACGAAACCGCCGAAGCGGTCATGCACGAAATAATGACCGGCGAAGCGTCGCCGGTTCAAATGAGCGCGTACCTCACGGCTTTGAGTTTGAAGGGCGAAACCACCGACGAGATCACCGCGTCCGCATACGGTATGCGTTCTCATTGCGTCAGGCTTCTGCACGATGTGGACGCCCTTGAAATTGTTGGCACAGGCGGCGACCATGCCAATACGTTCAACATATCCACCACGGCGGCAATCATCGCGGCGGCGGCGGGCATCCCCGTGGCAAAACACGGAAACCGCAGCGCGTCAAGCCAATGCGGAGCCGCCGACGTTTTGGAAACTCTCGGCGTTAATATCGGCATCCCGCCCGAAAAAAGCGCGGAGCTTTTGAAAAAAATCGGAATATGCTTTTTGTTCGCGCAGAATTATCACATTGCCATGAAATATGTGGGGCCAATACGCCGTGAGCTTGCAATCAGAACGGTATTCAATATCTTGGGGCCGCTCACAAACCCTGCGGGTGCGAAAATGGAGTTGATGGGCGTTTACGACCGCGAATTGGTGGAGCCTTTGGCTCAGGTGCTTTGCAATCTTGGCGTTAAAAGCGCAATGGTCGTTTATGGCGAGGACGGGCTGGACGAAATATCGCTCTCCGCACCCACATTTGTGTGCGAAGTCAAGGACGGATGGGTGCGTTCGTATACGGTCACGCCGGAGCAGTTCGGGTTTGAGCGCTGTCAAAAAGATGATCTGCGGGGCGGATCGCCCCTCGAAAACGCTGAAATCTTAAAAGCGGTGCTGAAAGGCGAAAAGGGAGCAAAACGAAATGCCGCTGCTCTCAACGCGGCCGCGGCGCTGTTCATCACGGGAAAATATGAGTCCATCGAAGCGGCCGCCAAAATTGCCAATGATGTAATAGACAGCGGAAAGGCGTATGAAAAATTGGATGAGTTTATCCGTTGCTCTAACGAGTAAAAAAATCGCGGGTGGTAATTATGAATATCTTGCAAGAAATAGCGGAGTGTACAAAGGAGCGCGTCGAAGCGCGGAAAACACTCTTGCCGCTCCAAAAACTCATGGAAATGTCACGTCCGGGTAATGCCGCTGATGGCTTTCCCTTTGAAAATTCACTGAGGACAGAAGATATTGCTTTCATCTGTGAGATCAAGAGAGCATCGCCGTCAAAAGGCACCATCGCGGAAGAATTTTCCTATATTGACATCGCAAAAGACTACGAAACGGCGGGGGCGGAGGCGATCTCCGTCCTCACCGAGCCGTATTGGTTCAAGGGCGACGACCGTTTTCTGCGTGAAATCGCCGATGAGGTTTCAATACCGCTGCTTCGTAAGGATTTTACCGTTGATCGTTATATGATCTACGAAGCGAAGGCTCTTGGGGCAAGCGCCATATTATTGATCTGCGCCATATTGGAACGGGAAGTCCTTGCGGAATACATTGGCATCGCTCACAGCCTCGGCTTATCCGCCCTTGTGGAAGCGCACACGGAAGCAGAGATTGCCATGGCGCTGGCCGCAGGCGCGAGGATTATCGGCGTCAACAATAGAAACCTAAAAACCTTTGAAGTCGATATTACTTTGAGCGAGCGGCTCAGAAGCATGGTGCCGCGGGAGATTTTTTTTGTATCCGAAAGCGGCGTCCGCACCGCGAAAGATATAGAGCGCTTGCGTCAGAACGGCGTGGACGCCGTGCTGGTTGGCGAAACACTCATGCGTTCAACCGATAAAAAAGCGGCGTTGGCCGAATTGAGAGGTAAAACGCCATGAGCAAGGTAAAAATATGCGGGTTAAGCCGTGAGGAAGATGTCGAAGCTGTCAACCGTGTTTTGCCGGACTTTATCGGGTTTGTTTTCGCCCCAAGCCGGCGAAGGGTGGACATAAGGACGGCAGTTCTGCTGCGGGAAAAGCTCGATATGCGGATCGGGACTGTCGGCGTCTTTGTGAATGAAGATATTGACGCCGTGACGGAGATATACCAAAACGGCATCATTGATTTGGCGCAGCTTCACGGCGACGAGGACGACGAATATATTAAGCGCCTCAAAGCTAACTGCGGCTGTTCGGTGATAAAAGTGGTCGGTATCGGCGATGTGCTGCCGTCCCTGCCGGTTGGGCCTGATTATTTGTTGTTCGATGCCCTGTCTGAGCAGCGGGGCGGCATGGGCAGAAGCTTCGACTGGAATGTGCTGGAAGAATACTGCGGGCTTCCGTTCTTTTTATCGGGCGGGCTTTCTGCCGCGAATGTGGCCGCCTCAATTCATATGCTCAATCCGTTCTGCGTGGATGTGAGCAGCGGTGTGGAAACGGATGGAATAAAGGACGCGGACAAAATCAAAAAATTCGTAGATACGGTGAGGGGGATTTAACAATGAGCAACGGAAGGTTTGGCGAGTTCGGCGGCTGGTACATCCCCGAAACGCTGGTTTCCGGATTTCGGATAACTGCCGTTTAGCAAATAATATTTTTTCGTTTTTATTCATTTTATTCATGTAGAAAACGCCTCTTATCATAAAATTTGTGATATAATAGTATAAAATTAAACAATTAAAATTCAAAAAGGGAATAAACAATATGCTCAACAAATCAGAATTTCAAAACCACCTGACAAACGACTTGCTGCCGTTCTGGAATAACTTATACGACAAAGAATACGGCGGATTTTACGGCAGAGTTGACAAAGACAACAATTTCGACAAAAAATCCTCGAAATCGGCGGTTCTACAGGCAAGACTGCTTTGGTATTACAGTTCATGCTATAGAGTTTTACGGGACGAAAAACTATTGGAGTTTGCGAATCTGCAATTTGATTTTCTAACCAAACATATGATTGACCCGGCAGACGGCGGTATGTACTGGTCGGTCGAATACGATGGGGAAATCAAAGACAGTCAAAAACATCCTTATGCTCAAGCGTTCGCTTTATACGCAATCAGCGCGTATTATTCCGTGACTAAAAACGAACCGGCGTTGATTTTATCGGACAAATTGTTTAATCTAATCGAAAATAACTTCAAAGACGACTACGGATATATCGAGCCGTATGACATGGATTATCCCGCCCTCGAAAAAACACGCACAATGAACACTTTACTGCACATAATCGAGGCATATGCTGAATATTGCCAAGCCGTAAAATCAAAAGAAATCAAAAACGCTCTTGAATATGCGTTAAATCTCGTGACAAACAAAGCGTATAACGATAAATTATCCCGTATCGACTGCTATTTCGACGAATTTATGAAACCCATATCAGACATGCTTTCATACGGTCATGATATAGAAGCCTCATGGCTGATTTACAGAGCCTGCGAAGTTTTAGGCAACGGCGAAATAACGAAAAATCTCGCGCCGAAACTTGAAAAAGTCGCGCAGAACGTAATATCAAAAGGGTTTATAAACGACGGCAAAGACGGTTTATATTACGACTGCAAGGACGGCGTCGAAAATAAAGTCCGGTCATGGTGGGTAATGTCGGAGGCAATAGTCGCTCTCGTTCACCAATATAAACTATACGGCGACAATAAATCAATGCTCCTCGCTGAAAATATATGGGATTACGTTAAAAAATATTTTATCTCGCCTTACGGCGAATGGTACAGTCATATAAACGACAAAAAAGAATTAAATCAAAGCGCAAAAAATTCAACGGAATTGGTCGGTCCGTGGAAATGCCCGTATCATAACGGACGCATGTGTCTTGAAATGATGAACATGCTGACGTAAAAAATATAAATTAACCGGTATACTGGCTTATCATAAGAGCGAGTTGTGCAAGCAACTGGCTGGTGCAATTATATCTCACATAATCAAGAGATATGCCCGATAGATTTTGCAAGGTGCGGATATGATTGCTATTTGGCTGACGTGGCTCTGGCGGTTCATTTTGTCGCTCCGACAAAACGAAATTCATTGACAAAACAGCGCCGATATGCTATACTGATGATATAGAATCATGAAAGGGGTCTTGTCCATGCTGATGCTTGATACCAACGTAATTATGGACGCATTGGAGGGTCATATATGCGAAAACAATCTTTGAACGGCGTTTGGGAGCTTCGCGGAGGCTCCGGGGACCGGGGGGGCATCGGGCGCTTCCCCCATTTCGAGCAGCCCGAGCGATTCATGAAAGCCGAAGTGCCCGGTTCCGTGCACGAAACCCTCATAAAAGAAAAAATAATCAAAGAGCCCACTCTCGGGAAAAATGTGCTGGAAGCCCGCTGGGTGGAGGAATGGATCTGGGGCTACAGGAGGACTTTTGAACTGGGCGAAGAAGACTTGAAAGACAAAAAAATCAGAATTGTCTTTATGCGCCTTGACTTGACTTCGATAATCTACATCAACGGCAAGGAAGCCGGGCGGCACAACAATTTCTACTATCCGTGCCGGCTCGACATAACAGATCTGCTCAAGACCGGCGAAAACAATATATTCGTGAGGGTCGAAAGCGGCTTGAATTACGCTGCGGACAAGCCCGCTTTGCCGTATTACGGCGCGATGTACAACGACGCATCCAAACTCACCAAAAGGATGTGGCTCAGAAAGCCGCAGTGCTCGTTTGAATGGGATTGGTCGCCGAGGCTGGTCAACGTGGGCATACCCGGCGATGTATACCTCGAGCACGGCGATGCGTTTGTGGACGAAGTGGCGGTTTTGTCCGATGTTTCGGACGATTATTCGAGCGCGGAGATCGAAATCAGGGCATTTGTGGACAACTGTTCCGGCCGGGCAAAAAATTGCGCCTGCAAAGCCACAATCGCCGAAACAGGCCAAATCTTCGAAACAAAGGCGGATTTGCCCACGGGGAAATCAAAAATCGCCTGCAAAACAAAAATAGAAAACCCGGAACTGTGGAATCCCGTCGGTTTCGGAGCCGCTTTCAGATATACGCTGAAACTCGAGCTGTCAGATGAAAACAATGAGCGAATTTACGAAGAAACCATAAAGCACGGACTCAGGAAAGTGGCCATAGACCAATCCAAACATCCCGAAAAAGGCACATATTACATATTGACCGTGAACGGCAACCGGATATTTGCCAAAGGGGGCAATTTCGTGCCCGCCGACATAGTGTATTCGAGGATAACGAGGCATGATTACGCCGTTTTGATCGATCGGGCGCTCGAAGCGAATTGCAACGCGATGAGGGTATGGGGCGGCGGTATGTACGAAAGCGACGATTTTTACGATTTGTGCGACGAAAAAGGATTGGTCGTCTGGCAGGATTTCATCAATGCGTGTTCCACATATCCATCGACCGACGGCGAATTTTTCGAAAATTACAAAATGGAAATCACTTACCAGATACGCAGGATATCGCGATATGCCTCCGCTGTGATTTACAGCGGAAACAACGAGATAGAATGGCAGGTATGGGACATGGCAGCCGGTTCCCGATATCCCGACGCGAATCTGTATCATTGGATTTTGCCCAGGACGCTGGCAAAAGAAGATCCGCGCAAATACTACCAGCCGTCGAGCCCTTGGTCGCCGGACTGGGAATATCCCAATGCGGACCATACCGGCGACCAGCACCCGTGGAACATCGGCTTTTCCGATTTCGATTTTTTCAAGTACAGGGGATATGAGTGCCGTTTCCCAAATGAAGGCGGGCTCAGGGGACCCGGCAGCCTGCCCGCCGTCAGGGCGTGCCTTGACGCGGGGGAGCAATACATGCATTCGTTTTCATGGCAGGTCCATGAAAATTCGATTGACGACTTGGGCGATTCTTCGGCGGACAAAATGGTCCGGGATTGGCTGAACGTAGACCCGCAAAACATCCCCTTGGAAAAATACGTCTACATGGGCGGCTTTGTCCAGGGCGAAGGGCTATCCGAATACATCCTCAATTTCAGGCGCAGGAAATACGACTGCGCATCGGCCATATTCTGGATGTACAACGATTGCTGGCCCGCGACGAGGAGCTGGACGATCGTCGATTACCTGAGAAACAGGACACCCGCGTTCTATCCGGTAAAACGCGCCTTTAGCCCGCTGGCCGTCGATATAGCCAAAGAAAACGGCAGGCTTTCGGTCTACGCAATATCGGATTTGCCCGACGACGCTAAAGCGGTCGTCGAATGCGGAATATTCACGCTCGACGGCAAATACTTGGAAAAAAAGCGCGAAGAAATTTTGATAAAGGCGAATTCCTCGCAAATCGTGGCCGAAATTGACCATGACTTGTGGAAAAGCACAAAAAGCGCAAAGTGCCTGCCATATGCGATTTTGCGCATAGGGGGAAAAATAGTCTCGTCGAGGCGCTTCATCGAAACGAAATATTGCGAGCTCGAGCTGGACAAAAAGCCGGAGATAGCAAAGAGGAGCGAAAACGGGAAAACATACCTGAAAAGCGACTCATTCGTGCTTGGGGCGAGCATAGATCTGGACGGAAAGCGGGTATCGGACAATTTCTTTGATTTGTTCCCCGGCGTGGAGCGGGAATTCGAAACGGGCGAAATAGAGGGGATTGAAATAAGGACGATCAACGAAAGCTTGTAACGAGGAGGGCGATATTTATGAAAGGGAAAAAGGCTGCTTTAATTTTTTTGGCGATCATTTTGGCTCTGCCGCTTTTGGCGTGCAAAAGCGCAAAAGAACCGGGCGACGCTTCCGGCGATGGTTTAGGCATGCCCGATGAAAACGAAAAAGCGACTGCACCTCCAAACGGATTTGCGGAACTGCCCGCAATTGATTATGGAGGGGTTGAATTCGTCATAGCCAATATATCGGGTTATGATTGGTGCGATGTGACGCTCGACGTAGATTCGGACAATACCGGGGAGATGCTCAACGATGCGATTTATCGGCGAAACCGCGTGGTCGAGGACAAGTACAACGTGATTATGAAGATCGTCGAAGTGCCATACCCCGATATGTCAAACAAAGTAAAAAACCAAATGCTTGCAGGCGCATGCGATTACGAGCTTATCCAGGTATCCATGAGGGATATCGCAAGATGCACCATCGATAATTACATCGCCGATGCAAAAAAATTGGATCAGCTGGATTTGACAAATCCGTGGTGGGACGGCGTATTCAATGAAAGCACGACTATATGCGGGAGGCAATTTTTTCTGTACGGCGATTTCACCATAGCTGACAAGGAATATGTAAATGTCATCTTTTTGAACAAAGACCTGCAAAAGACATATGGTTTGCCCGACTTTTATCAGATAGTGCGGGAAGGCAAATGGACGCAGGCCGCAATGCTGGAAGCGATGAAAATGGTCACGATCGACCTAAACGGAGATGGAAAATGGACAAAAGAAGATCAGTACGGCCTCACGACAAACCCGCACCAATCGCAATTGATTTTTTATGCGACCGGGGCAAACGTGGTAAAAAAAGATAAAGACGACATGCCGTACTGGACTATCACAGATGAATTTTACCTGGATGCGTTTTCAAAAACCTGGACGTTTTTAAATACCGACAATACAACGGCCGAATCATTCAGGCTTGGCACGCACCAGGACAATATGTTTGCCGACGGCAAAGCTCTATTCGATTCTTCGCTGCTTGCCGCAATGCGGGCGCCGTGGGATTATCAGCACAGCATGGAACAGGATTTCGGGGTCCTTCCCACACCCAAGTTGGATGAAAACCAAGAACAGTACTTGTCGCCGATGGCGCTCAGCACGCCTTGCATGGTTATAACAAACAACGAAAAGCAAAGAGTTGACCGCGCATGCGTCATACTTGAGGCGTTCAATGCGAAGTCAAGCGAAGAAGTTCAGCCGAAATACCGCGAAAACGCCTTGCCGAACAAATGCTTCCGCGATGAAGAATCGTTTGAAATGCTTGACATCATAATGGACAACAGGGTGGTTGACCTTGCGGCGGTGTATGGCTGGGGCGGGATTGAGGCGAAAATGCAGGATCTTCTCAACAGCAACGGTTACGATAAAGTCGCTTCGACTATAGAGCAGATGTTTGAAAAGTCCGATGCGGCGATGAAATCTGACACGGAAAAAATACTTGGTTTGGAGCAATAGTAAAATGGCGCGATGAGAAAGGGGATATGATTATGGAAATGCAGGAAACGCTGAAACCTTTGAAACTGAAACCTTTTACGGCGGATGAAATCAAACCTTCGGGATGGCTGAAAAAACAGCTTGAGATACAAGCGGGCGGGCTCACGGGAAATTTGGATTTGTTTTGGCCCGATATAAAAGACAGCAAATGGATAGGCGGAAATTGCGAGGGTTGGGAGCGCGTCCCGTATTGGCTTGACGGGTTTATACCGCTCGCTTATCTGCTTGACGATGAAGCCATGAAATCAAGGGCGAAAAGGTATATTGACGCAATCATAGAAAACCAAAGGCCGGATGGCTGGATATGCCCCTGTGAAGATACGGAGCGAAACGGCTACGACATATGGGCGGTTTTTCTCGTATGCAAAGTCCTGGTCGTGTACTATGAGTGCAGCAAAGACGAACGAATCGAAAAAGTCGTGTATAAGGCGCTAAAAAACATATATGCCCACATAGACGCCGCCATGATATTCAACTGGGCGAGAAGCCGCTGGTTTGAGTGCCTGTACGCCATATTCTGGCTGTATGAAAGAATAAACGAAGACTGGCTGCCAAAACTCGCCCACAGGCTGAAAGCGCAGGGCCTTGACTATCATTCGCTGTACGAAAGCTGTCCGTATTTGGAAAAAACCGAAAAAGGAAAGTGGAGTTTTTTGAACCATGTGGTGAATACGGCGATGGCGGTGAAATCCGGCGCTTGGTACGGCAGGATGCACGGTGATGCGAAGCATTCCCAAACTGCCGATTTGATGCTCGGCATATTGGACAAATATCACGGAACAGTCGCGGGAATATTCACAGGCGATGAAAATCTTGCGGGGAGGAGCCCCATTCAGGGAACGGAACTGTGCGCCGTGGCTGAACTCATGTATTCAATTGAACAGGTCTATTCGTGCGACGGCAAAGCAAAATGGGGCGATAGGCTCGAATATATCGCATATAACGCATATCCGGCGACTTTGAGCGAGGATATGTGGACGCACCAGTACGACCAAATGGTCAATCAGGTGGAATGCAGCGTGCTGCCCGAGGAAAAAACGCCGTTTACGACGAATGGGAAAAACGCCCATACATTCGGGCTTGAGCCGAATTACGGCTGCTGCACGGCGAATATGCACCAAGCGTTTCCCAAATTGGCGCTTTCGACATTTATGAAAACGGGCGATGGGATATACAGCACGGTTCTCGCCCCCTCCACTCTGGCGACGGAAATAAAAGGCATAAAAGTAGAAATATCGCTCGACACCGAATATCCGTTTAAAGACAGGCTGGAATATACGGTTTGCGCCGAAGATAAAGTCAATTTCGCATTCGGCATTCGCATACCCGCATGGGCGAAAAATCCGACGGTAAACGGAAAAACGGCAAATTCCGGCGAATTCCATATAATTGACAAGGAATGGGGCGGCAAAGAAACGATAAGCGTAATACTTCCTTCGGAAGTAGAGGCGCTTCCGTGGGACAACAATTTGCACGCGCTAAAAAAAGGCCCTCTGCTGTATGCCTTGAAAATCGAATCGGAATGGAAAAAAATTGATTACGGCGCAGACGAAAAAATCAAAGTCCATCCTCATTGCGATTATGAGATATTCCCGAAATCCGCATTCAATTACGCGATAGCAGATACAAAAGGCATCGCCTTCACCGAGAACGGCATAGGCGAATATGTTTTTTCCGAAAATGACCCGCCGATATACGCGGAGGTGGATTGCAAAAAAATAGCATGGGACAATATCGGCGGTGTCATCGCCGAAATCCCGGCCGGCCGAACGCCGTTGGCAGAAACCGAAAAAATGAAATTCATCCCTTACGGATGTTCTGTCTTGCGGCTGACGGTATTGCCGATTTTGGAAAGCGGGGGGACGGTTGTACTATGTTCAGGAAAATAGTCTCATTTGCATTGATCGCGCTGCTTGCGATTTTTGCCCCTTTGCTTGCGGCCTGTCAGCCGCAGAGCGAAAAAATCGGCGAAAACGACGCGCGGGCACCGGAAAGCGGCAACCCGGGCGAAGATACCCCCCCTTTCGAAAACCCCAAATATATGGGTTACGTTTTTCCGGATTTGGACTACGGCGGCTATGAAGTAACCATCCTAAATCCCGACCCCGAGGTGATCGTTTGGATGTACACCGAAATGGTCGTCGAAGTTGAGAACGGGGACGTGGTGAACGATGCGATCTACAAACGCAATACCCAAATCGAGGAGGCGCTCGGGGTGAAATTCAAAGAAAAGCGCGACAACATGGGCAACGTGGCGGCAATTCTCAACCGCGCGATAGCCGCCGATTCCGATGAGTACGATATCGTGTTTTTGTCGGCGGACAGCACGGGGAGTTTCGTCACGCAGGGAAAACTCCTCAATTTGTACGATATGCCGGAACTCTCGCTTGGGTCGCCATGGTGGGATCAAAACTCGCAGCGCAGCCTGTCTCTTGACGGTAAGCTGCACATGGTGGCCACGCCCGCCCATTTGGCGTTTTTCGGGCAATTGTGGTGCACGTATTTCAACAAAAGGCTGATAATGGAACTGGGGTTTGACGACCCATATGTCCTTTTGGGGGAAAATCGCTGGACTTACGGAAAATTTTTCGAAATGGCAAAAGCGGCGGCCTTGGATATGGACGGCGATGGTACATGGGGGATAAATGACCGCTGGGGGGCATATATAAACGCCAATTTGCCAAACGGATTTTTGCACATCATAAACGAATCCACGATCCAAATGGATTCTTCCGGCGTTCCCGCCTTGAAGAGCCCCACCGAACGCTTGATCGGGGCAATAGAGATGATAAAACAGTACTATCCGAAAAACGATGGAATACTCGCGCCGTCAGACCATGCCATGTTTCAGGGGCGCGGGAACAGGGGCGATTTCCCCAATGGCAATGCGCTGTTTTTTATGGACAACCTCGGGACGATAAACGGGTTCCGCAATATGGAGGATGACTTCGGCATTCTGCCTGTCCCCAAATTGGACGAATCGCAGGAAAGTTACTGCACATGGCCCGGATCCTGGGGGCCTTTGCTGGTTGTCCCGGCAACTGCGGGCGACCCGGGCCGCACCGCTGTCATAGCCAACGCCCTTTCGGCCGTAACCGCGGACACCACGCTTCCGGCTTATTACGAGATCAATATCCAGCGCAAAGCGGCGCGGGATGAAGATTCGCTCACCACGCTCGAAATACTGCGCGAATCGGTCAACTATGACATAGGCCTTATATACGGCTGGACTCAGCTTTTGGCCGGGTATGCGGCAAATATAGTCGGCGGTTCGGGCAGCGGGAGCCCGGTTGCCGTCTATGAGCGGCTTGAGGGCGCCGCCAAAGCGGCCATCGAAAAAACGATGAATGAGCTTGGGAAATAGCTTGAAAATTTTTGATTTTAGGAGGAAAAATGGAAATGGAAAGCCCAAACATAGTGTTCATATTGATCGACGACCTCGGGTGGCGCGATTTGTCATATTATGGCAGCGACTTTTACGAAACGCCGAACATAGACGCGCTGGCCCGCGAAAGCGCGGTATTCACGCAGGCTTATTCCACATGCCCCGTATGTTCGCCCGCGCGCGCATCTTTCTTGACCGGCAAATACCCGGCGCGGCTGCACCTCACCAATTATTTGTTCGGCGAGGAAAAGGGGATACTGAAATGCCCCCCGTACAAAAAATATCTCGATGAGAGCGAGTACACCATCGCATCCGCCCTGCGCGACAGGGGATACAAAACCTGCCATATCGGCAAATGGCACCTCGGCGGGCCCGAATGCCTTCCGGAACGGCACGGCTTCGACATAAATATCGGAGGCTGCCACATGGGCTGCCCGCGTACGTATTTTTCGCCGTATAGCATCCCGACGCTCGCAGACGGGCCCGACGGCGAATACCTCACCGACCGGCTGACGGACGAAGCTGTGAATTACATAAACGAAACGGAAGGCAAATTTTTCATGTTCATGTCGCATTACACAGTCCACGCGCCGCTGCAGGCGCATGAATCCGACATCGAATATTTCAGGCAAAAGGCGAAAAGGCTCAACCGCGACAAAATAAACCCCATCGTCGAAGGCGAAAATTTCCCGTGCGAGCACCAGAAGCACATGAAGCTGATGCGACGCATAATACAGTCCGACCCTGTCTACGCCGCCATGATCTACAACCTCGACGAAAACGTGGGCAGGCTCATCGGAGCCCTCAAGCGAAAAGGCATATATGAAGACACGATTTTGGTTTTCACTTCGGACAACGGCGGCGAGTCGAGCACCAACGGATCGGCGACTTGCAATGCGCCGCTTGCCGAGGGCAAAGGCTGGATGTACGACGGCGGGATACGCGAGCCCCTGATTATCAGCTACCCGCGGAAAATAGGCCACATGCACATCGACACGCCGACGATAAACACCGATTTTTATCCCACGCTATTGTCGCTTGCCGGGCTTGGCAGCGAAATTTCGCAGCATATCGACGGAGCCGACATAACGCCGCTATTGTGCGCGGCTTCCGGCGACGGGGAGAAAATAAAGGCATTGGAGGATCGCGCCCTATTTTGGCATTATCCCCATTACGGCAATCAAGGGGGGAGCCCGGCTGCGGCCGTGCGCCAAAACGGCTACAAGCTGATAAAATTTTTCGAAGATGGCAATTCCGTATTGTACGACATGGACGCCGACATAAGCGAAACGCGCGATTTGTCGGGGGAAATGCCGCAACGGGCGGCGGAAATGCTCGCCATGCTCGAGGGCTGGCTCGCCCGGACAAATGCGATGATCCCCGAAAAAGCCTGAAAAAAATTTATTGAAGCGGAGGGCGCACCCACGGGTCGGCGTTTTGCGCGTGATAAATGCCGATAAGTTCGCTGTACGCCTCTTTGCATATCTGCCTCTTTGCAAAATTGTTTGAGGATAGTTCGTTATCTATCAGCGCCCGCAAATATATTATGCGCCAGCGCCACGAGGCCCGCGCCGCCGGCGAAATCGCGGAATCGCATTTCGCGATTCGGCTGTATATTTCCCTGCAAAAGGCGGGGTTTTGCAGCGCGGCGCCATCGGGCGTCATTTGCCGGGGCAAAGTTTTTTCCATTTCCGCCAAAGCCGCCGCTATCTCGCCTGCGCACCCCCCGCCAAAATATGCGCCCGCATATTCTTCCATGGCCGCATTTGCGTCATAGTCGCCGTGCCAGTACAGTCGGCTTATGATGTACTTGTTTATGTCCTCATATATCCCCTCCGAATACGGGAAGCCGCCCTGCATCTCGGCTTTTTCTATGTCCCATATATGCCGTATGCGCTGCGGGATGGGGTTTGCGCCGAATCCGCCCCAAGGGCTGGCCCCGTACATGCTTATTTCCGGAAACCCCACGATGCCAAGGCCGCATATTTCCCTGTCATGCGCCGGCAATTCGCCCGATTGGTGGTGGGGTTCGCACAAAATATAGCTGACATAGCCGTCGTCGTTTGCAAACGCTTTTTTGAAAGCCTCCGTTTCGCCCTTTATGAAGTTGTCAAAATACCACAGCGACATGATGAATTTGCAACTTGAATATTTTCGGCACGCATCGGCGACAAGCCGCGACGTCTTCAAAAACCCGCGCGCCCCCCAGGGCGAACATTTTTCGCAGGTGCATCCGCCCTGGTCATAGGGCCAAAGCCATATATATTCAAAATCGACCCCGCGGAAGGCCTCGCATACCTCCTCGCGGTTCTTTATGATTTGCTCCATGCCCCCGGGTGAGTTCGGGCATATTTCCACGTGGTAATGACCCATCGGCTCCGCATGGTAGCCGTTTTGCCCGGCGCGCCAATCCGCTTTCAATTCGTCCGGGGTACCGGAAAACCCCTCGTTGGCCAATACGCCTAAGCACAGTTTCATTCCCGAAACGCGCGCCGCTTCCAGAATCAAGCGAAGGCGCGATACCATTTCTTTCGCCTCTGGATCGTCCATTCCGGTATAGTGGTGCATGTCAAACCATACGGTGAGCATATTATAGCCCCAAAGAGATAGTTCTTCTACATATCGTTTTACCCGGCAAACAGGGGCGTCGTGGTAAAAATTGTGAAAATGCGTGGCGAAATATATCCCCCTCACGCTTTTTTTTGGCGCCGATTCCATGTGCTTTTCCGGCGGTCGCAATTTTTTGCCGTATATCCGGGAGCCGAGCAGAAAATGACCCGCCCCCGCATAAAGCCCCGAAAGGCACGATGCGCTTATTTGGCCGCCGCGCTCCGACGGCGCGAACACATAGCCCTCGCGATCCACCGACGGGTCAAATTTCAAAGTCAGCTTGTAGCTATCGCCCCCGCTATTTTCAAAGCCTTTTTCCGCCAGCCATTCGCAGATAAGCTCGGCAAGCCTCGCGCACTGCCGGGCGTCGCCCGCGACGGCTATATTCAGCGTTTCATACATGATTTCATCACCCACCACATCAATTGTTTTCCGAATTTATGATTTGTTCTATCGTTTTGGCGATCGCCGATTTCCATTTGTCTTCCGCTTTTTCATACTGCGAGACGAAATCCATCGTCCCCCTTTGGGAAAAGCCGATGAAAAACTCCTGCATTCCCGCCCAGTTGAAGAACAGGCCCTGCTCCACGACCCGCGTCGAAAGTATCAAGTCGAGCATAGCGGAGGATTCGTCGTCGCGCGCGTGCTTGGTCTTCAGGTTTATATCGTAATACGCTTTTGTCAGCGTTTCAACCGATTCGGCCGCCCACGCTTCGAGGATCGCGCCCGTGCGCTCCAAATTTCCGGCAGATGCGGGCACGCACATGACAGTCGCGTTGTTGTACTGCATCACGCTGTAATATTTGTCCTGCGCCGCGTCGTATTTCGGCAGGGGCAATATTCCGAAATCCGCTTCCATGCTGCGCATGTCCGGCACGGCGCGCAGCGGCCAAATGGCGTACAAAGCCCTGTTCTCGATGAATGTATCCATCATCACCGCCCAAATGTCGCCGTATTTAGAGGCGTGGTCCTCGGCTTTTATCTGGGCGAAACCATCCGAGGCAAATTCCACGACTTTTTCCAAAACGGCGGTTGCGCGATCATTTGGCGGGACAAGCTCCGGCAAGTCGCCTGCGTCTTTTTGTATGATTTTTTGCCCTGATGCGGCAAACAGGCAATAAACGGTTTCGTGCTGGTTCAGGGCGCCCCAACGGTCTTCGGGCGTCATGGCTCCGTCGCCGTTTAGGTCTTGCGTCACTATCCTGCTGTTTTCGTGCAAAACGTCGAGCGTCCATTTCCCTTCTTTCACCATCGCGTAATGATCGCCCAGCTCCAAGCTTTTGGTTATTTCCTTGTTGAACAGAACCGCCCATGTGGAGTCGTTTGTTATCGTGGCTATGTCGCCTGCGGCGCAGTACAGCCTATTTGCGACGGTCATCGACTCGTTGGTCGTTTTGTTCCACCAAGGATTGTCAAATGAAAGATAGGGCATATCGTATAAATTTGCCAGCTGGCCTTTTTGAATCATCGCCCCCGCATTTTGCATATATGGGTACAAGACGTCGAAATCGTCGTCGCCCGCCATGACGCTTTTTTGGGCGAACGACAAAAAATCGGCCTCTTTCTTTATTTCCCTGATGCTTATGTTGAATTTTTCCTCGAGGTGCCTGTTTCTTCTGAAAACGGCGTCGTTGATCGGTTCCCCGTTTTCGGCTTCCGCATACATATCCACTGAAACCCAGTATTTTCCCGAATGCCCCTCCCTGTCAAGCACCGTGAAGACATATTCGCCGAAATCTATGTCCGGCACCTCATGCTCCGTTCTCGCCTCTGTTTTTTCTTCTTCGCCGTTTTCCGCTTCCGTCCATTCTTCGTTTTTCGTTTTGTCGCCCGCTTCGCCGCCCTTTTCGCAGGACGAAAAGAAAATCGCAGCCGTCATGATCATGGACGCAAAAATGAGGGCAAATATCTTTAACATATGAAACCGCCTCCTCGTAATTTTCATTTTTCGACGAATACCGTGCCGATTTCCCAGGGTTTTAGTATGGGCGGGCGCACCAGCCAGCCATCCTCGCGCCGCTTTATGGGCAGATTCGCCTCTTTTGCCGGGCAGCTCTGCGAAACCCAGACTGCTCTTGTCCCGGCCGGCCGGCGCACGATCAAATCCAATTCTTCGCTTTCGTCGATCGTGCAGTTCAACACCGACACGCTGGCCGTGTTGCCGTATTCGTCTTCCCGGGGCAGCAAAATCGCCTGTTGCGGAGTGGATATATATGCGGGCATCCGGTTTTTGCCGATGTAATCCGCCGCGCGCAAGATCTGGTTTCTTTTTTCGTGGCTGATGACCGCATTCCAGGGTGTATAGCCGAAAACCGCCCATTTGGCCCCCGCGCCCGTTTGCACTATCGCGTTTGCGATGCCATGGGGCAAATCCCCCTCGCCCAAATCGGGCAGATCAGATGCATACCGCCCCAAAACTTCCGTGTTTCCGTCCAAATCAATTAGGCGGTATCCAAAAGCAAACGAAAAAAATTGATTCCAAGTTCGCCCTCCGCTTTCGCCGTTGACCGGGTGGGAAGTGTATATTTCATAAACTTGCCGGGTCGAAACGGCTTCCGCGCTCGCGCCGAAACGAAACCCGCGTTTTGAAAGCAGCGCAAGCGCCGCGCCGGAAGTCACCACCGGGGCGGCGAGCAGTTCAGTCACTTCGCCGTCGTCAAGAGTGGCCGCCATATCCTCGTGCAGCAAGTATACGGGCGAATGCGTTTCGTCGAAAGACAGAGGGATTCCCGTCCGCGCCAAAACAGTCGCGCCGTAAATGGGTTCATGCGCCCAGTTAAAATTTTCTTCGCCCTTCGCGAGCTTTTTTTCCCACATATGTTTGTGCAAAACGAGCTGCAGCCCCGCTTGGCGCGTGTTTTTGGAACGCTCGGACAGCCGTTGCCAATAGGGGCGGTGGAAGGCGAAGCGCGCCAGCGTTTTTTCATGCCACGCCATAGGTTCGTGGTCGAACATGAGCATGGCATAACTCATGGCGGTGCTGCCGCTTGCCAGATACAAAGCGGTTTCAAGGCAAGTGCCCCCGGCGGTTTTGCCGTATGCGGCATATGGCAGATTTTCGATTTCAGGGCGGCGCTCGGCCACATAATCGGGAAGCATCCGGTTCTGCCAGCTCAAATGGAAACTCTTTTTCAATAATTCGCCCGGGTCGTGGTCGTCGTATGCGCCGCCTCCCGGCCTGCTCATGATTTGTTTGCCTCCGGCTTCCCTCAAAGCGTCGAAAATATATTCCAGCCCGTATCCCGCATATCCGCCGGGGGAACCGTGCTGATACCCGAGGCGGCTTTCGGGCGACTGTTTTATGGCCGCTTTTGCGGTTGATTTTGCGAATTCGCGCAGGCCGTCGCGGATAAAAGCGACAAAGCGCCGCCTCCAAACCGGCTCGCCGAAATTGATTTCATGGACCAATTCCTCCCGCATAAATTTGGAATCGTGGAGCGCGTTGAATTTTTTTATGCAGCAATCGCAAAAACAGCCGTAATTCACCGGGTTGTGGTTGCCCGCGCGCAAATCGTCGTCGAACCAGATTGCGTGCGGCTGCAAAAGCTTTGCGTACAAAGCGGCGGTTTCCTCGGTATATTCGCGAAAATGCCCCCCATTCCAGCAAAAGCAATATCCGGCTTCGGTTCCGTCCGGCCCCACCATTTTTTCCGCCGGCGAACCTTCGTGCACAAGCCCTGTGCAATCCATGAACTTCATGTATTCGCCGTGGCCTATCGTGTTGCTGACCTGCAAGGAAACCCTGATGCCGGCTTCGCGGAACCGTTTCGCCGTTTTTGCCAAAGAAAGGGCGGTTTTTTCATGTACGGAAATCGGAGGGAAACCATATTCGGTGGCGAGCCAAACTTCGTCCAAACAGCCCGGATGCCTCAGGGCGGCATCGAGCAGATCGTCGATGAACCGTTCGTCTTTTTGCGTTTTTAGTCCCAAACGCTGTGTAAGCATGGCAAAATCCCCCCTTTAGAGCGCACTAAGGCAGATAAGCGCGAAACTGTGCCGGTACAAATAAACGGAATTGGGGATTTCTGTTTTCGCGCAGGTATTTTCGCTGAATTTTTCAAATGCGCGGTGTTTGTCAGTCAAATATATTTCGCACGCATACTCCGCGTTTTCTTGCAGGCCTTCGATTTCATAGCGGTAAAACCCGTTCCGGCTGCCGTTGTTGGCGATTAAAATGCAGATATTTCTGTTGTCCCCGGAAGCCGCCGCCGCTATATATATATTTTCAGAATCGCTTTTCGCATGCACCCGCACGCCGGTTTGCTTCATTTTGTTGAATGCCTCAAAAGCATGGTATTGTTTCGTCGGTTGGCCGTAGCGGTCAAAAATCGTGCAAAAAATATTTGTCGGATGCCCATCGTAGAAGGTCGCTATGTCAATTGGCAAATCGAGCATTTCGATAAGCGCCGCCGCGGTGAAAGCCGCGCCGACTTCTCCCGACGCCTCGGCGAATATTTCATACTTCGATTTATCCCCGTCGGCGCCGAACATATCCCCCCAAAGGCTGTTCCAGCTTATGCAGTTCCATTCGTCGAGAACCGCCGGCACGCCCGCAAATCCGAATTTGTCGAGAGTGTCGCGGATATGCCGCGCGTTTTCTTTTATGGCGCTTATGGAAGTGGTATAGGTGTGCCAGGAAAAAAAGTCAAGGGGCAGATTGTTGTTTTTTACATATTGCAAAAAAGAGGGGAAATAGTCTGTGCCAAAATTGCAGGCCGCATAACCGCCGATATTCACATTCGGCATCTCCTTGCCGAAAAGCCTTGAAACTGCGGAATACAGCTCAAAATACTGCTTTCTGGTGCCGGACCACATTTGGTCATTTTCGCGGTCGGGCTTCTCAAAATCCGGTTCGTTCCAGACTTCCCAATATTCGATCCCCATATGGTGGCCATGGGCCCAGTCTTCGTTGCAGTGGCGGGCTACATTCAGGCAAACCCTCGCCCATTTGTCAAAGTCCGCCGGGGGGTGGGTGTGATATTTTAATTTCGGATGTTCTATCGAGGCGCCGAGCCGATAGATGATCTTTGCCCCCGTTTCCAATATTTCATTCAGGTAGATGTCGGTGGCCCTGAAATCGTAGCTCGCCGGGTCGTTTTCATCTGCCGAAAAATCCTTGAAAATCGTGGGTATGTCCACTTCGCGCGGGTGCGGGTAATTTGTGTCGTGCAGGCGGCAGTACGGGAAGCCCGCTTTTTTGTAATATTTTGAACTGTCGATCAGCGACCCGAAACAGACCGGGCCGTTGTCTATGCCGTTTATGGGCTTGAACTCGCCGAGTTTTTGCGACAAATCGATTTTGAGCATGAATAAAATCCCCCAAGAATATTATAAATTCGCTGCGTGTTTTTATAATACACCATTTATCGCCCTTTGTCAATAATTAATTTTTCGTCTTTAAGGCGCGGAATTCGAAATATTTCCATACCCCTTGACAATTTTGCATTTTTGGTGTAAAATATAAACAAAAACTTGGATTTTTGGGTTATATAAGGGGAAAACATATGAAAATCAAATTTATCGCCGAAGTTTTGATTTTGTGCCTGCTGTTTTTGGCGGTTTCGTCCTGCGCGCAAAATGAAAGCGCAAAAATTGCGGAAACTGCGGAGGAAACCGCCGCGCAGGATGCCGGCAGCTCCGAAATCGACCCGAATCAAGAGGCCGAGGCGCCGCGCGTGGTTTCGGAGGCTCCGGCAATCGACTGCGGAGGATACAATTTTCGGATTTTGTCCCGCGAGGCCGAGACGGCCGATCATCACTGGGAAGCCAAGGAAATAGTGGCCGAAGAACAAACAGGCGACGTGGTAAACGACGCCGTATACACAAGGAATACGACCGTATCGGAAAAATACAACATCCAAATATCGCGGGTCGCCAACGTCGATCCGGCGGCTTTGGCCAAAAAAGCGGTGACTGCGGGAATCGACGAATACGACCTGATGTTTGCGGGGCTAGGCTCCACCGTCACGATCGCGCAAAACGGCTGCCTCATGGATTTGAAACAAGTCCCCCATGTCGATTTGGCGAAACCGTGGTACGACCAAAACGCGAACGCCCAGCTGTCGATCGCGAACAAACTGTACACGACATTCTGCGATTTCACGATTATGGATAAAGATGCCACATGGGTTTACCTGTTCAACAAAAAATTGGTCCAGGATTTGGGTCTCGACGACCCATACCCGATGGTCAGGGAGGGCAAGTGGACAATCGACAAAATGGTCGAGATGTGCAAAGGCGCTTCGAAAGATTTGAACGGCGACGGGACCATGAGCTGGGAAGACCAATTCGGCTGGGAGGGCGAATCCTGGAATATGTATGCGGGCATAATCGCCGCCGGGATTTGGCCGATAACCAAAAACAGCGAGGATTTGCCCGAATACGCGGGCATCGGGGAAAAGGGCATCATCGCCTTCACGAAACTTTTGGACCTGTTCGGGGACAAGAGCTTGTGCCTGCGCTCAGACGATGTGGCGGGGCTTAGCGGCAACGTTTGGAACGACATCATGGATGCGAGCTTCATGGACGGGAGGATACTTTTTACAAATGCGGGCATGAACCGGGTGACTTTGTTTAGGAGCATGGACATAGATTTCGGGATAATCCCCTCGCCGAAATTGGAAGAGAGCCGGAGCGAATACTGCAATACGATATCGCCGTTCCAGGCCACTTCGCTGTCGGTGCCCGCCACGGTGTCGGAGCCGGAAAAAATCGGAGCGATAACGGACGCACTCTGCGCCGAGTCGAAATACACGCTCATCCCGGCATATTACGACATCCAGCTGAAAACCAAACTCGCCAGGGACGACGAATCGGCGGAAATGCTCGACATCATATTCGCCAACAGGCGGTTCGACTTGGAACTCATATACAACTGGGGCGGCTTGTCGGGGATTTTCGCGACCGCTATGACCAAAAACGATGCCAATATAACTTCGTCGCTCGAAAAGGCTGAACCGAAAATCATAAAAGCCATAGAAAAAACGGTGGAAGCGTATGCGTCAAATTAAGGCTTTGCCGGGGGGGATTTAAAATCATGGAAAATTCAAAGGAAAAACGGATAACCATACTCCAATGCCTGATATTGGCCGTCAAGGCGGCCGCAGTTCTCGCGGCGGCATATTTTGCGCTGTACTGGGCAAACGGGAAAATCTCGGCGCTACTTTCGGAGGAGAGGGAAAACGAAGACTATGAAATAATCGACCATTACGACGGCCAATTTCAGGAAATATACGAAAAGAGGGTGAACGCCGACTACATTATACTCGGGACTTCGCATTTCACCCACGGCGTCACTCCGGAAGAACTGGAAAAATCCGGCAAAAAGTTTTTCAATTTCGCCTTAAACGGCTCGAACCCCTCCTATTATGTATGGTGGTACAACGAAGTGTTCAAGCCTAACAGCTATCCAAAGCCAAAAGCGGTCATATTCGGGGTTGACTGGTTCATGTTCGACACCGACTGGCTTTGGCGCAAGCCCGATTTCGATTACAGGTACCTGCGGGAAACGCCGGAAAATTCTGATGGCTCCGCAAACAAGTACGAGGGAAAGTGGTACGACTTGGAGGCGATTTTTGAATATGCGACAAACAGGTTCCCGCTGTTTTCGTCCAGATCCCGGGTCATAGACCTGTTTTTGCCGGAAATCAAGGAAAAGCCCGAAAAAAAATATTACAAAACCCCGGACGGATTTGTTTTGAGTTCGTTTTACAAAGGCTATGTGCCTTGGGAGATCGATTTCGGCGGCGGCTCCGCAGGAACTGCGCGGACGCACTTCAAGGAAAAGGAAAAAGAATCGCTGCTGTCTCTTTTGGACGAGTTCCGAGAGGAAGAAATACCCGTGGTGTTCGTGATGGCCCCCGAATACCTGCCGGGCAGGAAAGCCCCGCAGTTCGAGGAGATGAATGATATCCTCATTGAAATCGCGGAGGATTACGGCATCCCGTTTCTAAACTACAACACCGATCTCATATCCGAAATCAACGATGACCACACTTGCTACTCGGACTGGGGTCACTTAAACGACAAGGGTGCGCACCTGTTCTCGGCGAGGCTGCACACGGATTTGAGCGACATTTTGGATTGAACGGCTATGGCGAATATTGCAAGGGCGGCCGTCCCCGGCCGCCCGCCCTTTTTACCCTATTTTATCGAGTATCTTTTCGATGTTCGTCTCCCATTTGGGCACTTGCTTTTCCAATGTGGAGACAAATGTGTTTTTCTTTTCGCCGATGCTGCGCAAGATGACTCCGGGGTGGTCGATTATATTCGTGTAGAGCATCCCGAAGTTGAAGATCGCCCCGTCGCGTATCAGATCGATCATCTCGCCAGATTCGTCGTCACGGGTGAATTTGTTTTTTAGCGCCACGTCGTAGAAAGCGGGTATGACGAGCTTGTAGCTCTCCGCGCACAGCGCCTCGGTTATCAGCGCGGCATTTTCGGGGTTTTTCACATCGACGGGGATCGCCAGAACCGAAAACCCGTTTTGCGGGTAAACGTGATATTTGTCCTGCGCTTCGTCATATTTGGGGAGCGGCAATATGCCGAAATCCGTGTCAAACGAGCGCAGCTTTTTTGAATTGCCCAATGTGTCCGGCAAAAACATCGCGCGGTTATCGTGGAACAGCACGTCGAGCGGGTTGTCGGGCGTGGACACGCTCTCGCCTTGATGGTAAACCCCGGGGTTATCTATCACAAAATCGAACACGCGGTTCAGCTTGTCTATATTGATTTCCGAGTTCAGCACAATCACGGGGATTCCATTTTCTTTTTGGGTGATGGCTATGTCGAAGGCCGCCAAGAACAGATCCACCAAATTGCCCGTTTCCGTGACGTATCCGAATTTGTCCGCCTTGTCCATTTTGCCGTCTCCGTTGAGGTCTTCGTGTATGTCCCTCACGATTTTGTCGAGATAGTCGATGGTCCATTTTCCCTCGCGCGCGATTTGGTAAAAATTGTCCTGTATGCCGTAGTCCTGCACCATTTGCTTGTTGAAGTATATGCCGTACATATATTCCCACATGGTCAGCGACAGATCCCCTGCCATTATGTACAGCTTTCCGTTGACCGTGAGCTCGTCGAAAACCGACTTTGCCCACCACGGCTTATTTTGGTCTATGTACGGCAGGGAATTGATGTCGTACAGCCAGCCGTCGGTGGTCGCGCTCATGAAATACGCCTGATACCCCGCGACCAGATCATACGCCCCGTCCCCCGCCAGCACGGAGTTTTTGAACGCGGTCATGAATGTGTTCAAATTGGACCAGTCGCCCATCACTTCGACCACGTCGATTTCCATATTGAATCGCTCCTCCACTTTGCGGTTGCGCTTGTACACGTTGTCGTTGATCACCTCGCCCGTCTCGCCCTCGCTG
>Ga0082212_10002716_pt1 | contig 25520 bp, 17 predicted proteins | sample TergutNt197P3_FD_71548 | JGI IMG/M metagenome (GOLD analysis project Ga0082212, IMG submission 71548) | Neocapritermes taracua P3 segment gut microbial communities from Petit-Saut dam, French Guiana - Nt197 P3 | ecosystem: Host-associated > Arthropoda: Insects > Digestive system > Gut ...
AAGTTTTAACAATTATAACCACACAAAAGTTTCCCTTGAATTTGTGCCTAATATTTCCAAAAAACATTCATTGGCTTATGAATTTGACTATTGGGGATACTTTTATGGAAACAGGTTTTATCGAATAAATCATAATTTAATATGGAGAATATCATTATGAGAAAATTAACAAAAATAAAATATGCCATTCTAACAGTAATATTTCCTATTGTTTTAGTATCATGTCTTAAAGACGACCCTTTGAAGATTCCGTTTCAAAGTTATACTCCGTCTGCTCTTGGCGATGGTTGGGAAATTGCCGAACCTGCAAGCACAGGAATTGACGGAGAAGCATTAAAAGATGTTTATAGATATGTGCATGATGAAAAAAATGTGTGGCAAATCAGAAGTTTGCTTGTATTCAAAAACAATAAACTTGTAGCCGAAAGTTACATGAAAGACCCTGAGGATAGAACAAACCTTCACCCGATTTGGTCTAATACAAAACAGGTTATTGGTATATTAACAGGAATAGCAGTGGATAGAGAGTTGATTGCTGTGAGCGATAAAATTTCGGAGCATCTGCCTCAGGTTTCCCGCTATCCCGATAAAAGTGAAATAACCATTGAAAACCTTTTAATGATGAAATCGGGTATTAATTATCGCAATGACGGCGGTAATGGGGAAGACGTTCAACTGTCGATTGAAAAACCTTCCAATAGTATTGATTTCGTTCTGGGTTTAGACATGCATGCATCTGTGGGAACAGAATATAGATATAAAAATTCAGACCCGCATCTCATCTCCGCCATTATACAGGAAAAAGTTGGAAAAACAACACGTGACTGGGCAAAAGAGGTTCTTTTTGATAAAATTGGTATCACGAACTTGGAATGGCGTACTTATAAAGACGGAATAACGTTGGGCGGTTTTGGCATTTTAACAACCCCACGAGAAATGGGAAAAATTGGGCAACTTATTGCTAATGACGGTATGTGGGCTGAAGCACAAATAGTGTCAAAGAATTGGTTAGATGAGATGACATCTGCAAAAGTGTCTCCAAATGAGACAGGTAACACTGATATTGCATTTGGCTATTTGTGGTGGAAAGATATTAAACGTAATGTGAATTTTACATGGGGACACGGCGGTCAATATGTATTAGTCAATAAAGATAAAAACCTGATAGTAGTGATTACCTCAGAACGACATACCAGCGGCGATTATAATTTATCTGTTTATGAGGCGCTTTCAATTTACGACAAGATAAATAATATTACAAAAGTTGAAAAAAAATAGTAAAATTTTAATACATTATTAACCTATAATTATATCTAAAATGAAAAACACAAAAAATCAAATTAAGAGCATTGTAATGATGCTTATCGTGGCAACATTCATCGCCATTTTGCCTAACGCCTGTCATAAACATTGTAACGATGATGATAACGGCAATATAACGACTCATGATGTTTCTATTACGCAACCCATTAAAGGGGTTATTTTGGAAGGTCCTTGGGAAGCAACGATTATTCAGGATAACGAAAATAACAGCGCCCACCTTGAATATAGCGAATCAATGAATAACAGGATTAGGGCGGAGTTGCTTTCTAACGGATATTTACGTTTAAAAATAACCTACCAAGGCAACACATACCGCAAAACATTCAGGGCAACTATACATGCTGCCAATCTTGAAAAAATTGAAGCCAGCGGCGCCGCAACTATTTGGACTTCGGGAATCTATACGTTAAACAGTGATATTTCATTATCAGGATCGTCTAAATTGGAAGGATTTGCGATAGTGGGAGAGCGTGTAAAAATAAAACTGAGCGGGGCTTCTAAAATACAAGATTTTACATTTGAAGGTAGTCGATTGGAAGCCGACCTTTCCGGTTCTTCACATTTCACTGCTGATAACATCTTGGTGGACAACTGTAATTTGGAGTGTACCGGTGCCTCAAAATGTGATATTTGCGGTTATGCAACCAAAACCGACTTTTCCGGTTCCGGCAGTAGCCATTATAAAACCTTACATTTAGAATCTGAAAATCTTCACATTAACCTTTCCGGCGCCTCAACCGGTGAAATTACCGTGAATAACACCATCAAAGGAGCGCTTTCCGGATCATCACATCTTAAATACAGAAGAGCCACCGATGTAACCGGAGTGCACTTGTCAGGGGCTTCCACCATTACTAAAATAGATTAACGGATAAACAGTCATCTCAATCAAATTTTCGTCGCCAACATCATTCCAAAAGGGCGTAGGGTCTGAGAAATATTGAGCAAAAAATAGTATCTTCTAAAAGAATTAGTCGTTTATTTATTTATTTATTTTTTGGTAGCCAAAAAAAAATACTTTTGCATTTTTGATTAAATGAAAAGTATTTTATTTGTAATCAATAATATTTATGAAAAATAAATGATATGGCAAACAAAGAAGAAACACTAACCAATGACTGCTGAACAAACTATTCTTTCTCAACTCAACGATTCTCAGCGTGCGGCTGTGGTACAAACAAACGGTCCTGTGATGGTGCTTGCCGGCGCCGGTTCGGGCAAAACGCGTGCGCTTACTTTCCGCGTGGCATACATGCTCACGCAAGGCATTAACCCCTATCGCATTCTTGCGCTCACTTTTACAAACAAAGCCGCCACCGAAATGAGAGAACGCATCTTTCAATTGGTAGGCGACTCTAACGCAAAAGCCGTGATGATGGGCACTTTTCACGGCGTGTTTAACCGCATTATTCAAATAGAGCACGAAAAATTGGGCTTTTTGCGAAATATTACGATTTATGATACGGACGACGCCAAAAATCTACTCAAAAGTATTGTGAAAGAGATGAACTTAGACCCAAAAACATACGTGGCAAGCCATGTGCTGCACCGCATCTCTTCTGCCAAATCAAGTTTGCTCTCTGCCAACGACTACGCACGCAGCCCCGAAATTGTGGAAGCCGACAGAATTAGCGGAAAACCTTATATTGCAGAGATTTTTAAACGATATAACACCCGTTTAAAAAATTCTAATGCCATGGATTTCGACGACCTGTTGTATTATATGAATCTATTGCTGCGCGATTTTCCGGAAATACTGCATAAATATCAAAACCGGTTTCAGTATATTTTGGTAGATGAGTATCAGGATACCAATTATGCACAATATCTGATTGTGAAAAAGTTGGCGGCGGCGCATCACAATATTTGCGTGGTGGGAGACGACGCGCAAAGTATCTACGCATTCCGTGGCGCAAATATTCAGAATATTCTCAATTTTAAAAAAGATTACCCCGAAACCAAAATCATTAAATTAGAACAAAATTACCGCTCTACGCAACATATTGTAAATGCGGCAAATGCTGTGATTAAACACAATCAGGATCAACTGCATAAAGAAGTTTGGACGGAAAACGAAGAAGGGCATCAAATTGAGATTTTGAAAACGAACAGCGATAATGATGAAGCCCAGGCAGTGGCGCATTCTATCTTTGAAACCAAACAAAACTACCAAAAAAACAACGCGCACTTTGCCATTTTATACCGAACTAATGCGCAGTCGCGGGCGTTGGAGGAGGCGCTTCTGAAAAAAAATATCCCCTATATTGTTTATGGCGGTATCTCGTTTTATAAACGCAAAGAGATTAAAGATGTGCTGGCATATTTCCGTTTGGCAATCAATCATTATGATGAAGAATCGTTGCGAAGGGTAATTAATTATCCTATGCGGGGTATCGGCGCTACAACGGTGGACAAAATGGTGGTGTGCGCCCACGAGCAAAAAACGCATTTATGGAATGTCGTGGAAAATCCCGACCTCTATCATTTGGATGTGAATATGCCTACCAAAGCACGTTTGCAGGATTTTGCCGTGCGAATTAAAAGTTTCTCCGCCATGATGACGAAAACTGACGCTTATGAGTTAGGAAAACAGATTGTTACGAGCACAGGCATTCAACAAGAACTGAATGCAGACAAATCGGATATTGACCGGCTGCAAAATGTGGAGCAGTTGTTAGACTCTATGAAAGAGTTTACCGAAAAAGAGCCCGAATCTCTCTTTAATGAAACCACCGGTGAAATTATTACCGATTATTTTCCCTCATTAGATCGATTTGTGGAAAGTATCTCTTTGCTAACCGATGATGATGAAAAAAAGAACGAACATCAGGATAGAGTGAAGTTGATGACGATTCACTCGGCAAAAGGATTAGAATTTGATTATGTGTATGTTACGGGGTTGGAAGAGAACCTCTTTCCCTCCTCTTTGAGTTTGGGTACGCGGGCTGAATTGGAAGAAGAACGCAGGCTGTTTTATGTGGCGATTACTCGTGCAAGAAAAAAACTCACACTCACATCGGCGCAAACGCGCTACCGTTTCGGCTCGTTGCAATTTTGCGAAGAGAGCCGTTTCTTATGTGAAATTCCGGAAAAATTAATTCATAAAACCCAAAAAGCATCTATGGGACGCAATATTTGTATTTCAGACAGGAATGAGGTTACGCCTTCTCACTTCATTCCCCTCACAGAGGTAATGCAACATAAACGACAGGCGACTGAACAAAAACGCCTGCAACATGTTGGACGAGAAGCGCGACCCGATCAAATTATTGTTGGACTTCGAGTATATCACGATACGTTCGGATATGGAAAAGTAACACAAACAGATGGTAACGGGTTAGATAAAAAAGCAATTGTTGCTTTCGATTCCGTAGGCAATAAAACGTTACTGTTAAAGTTTGCTAAACTTGCAATTCCGTAATTACAGAATCTTAAAAAAACGTAATTTATAATTTTTAATTCGTAAGTAAATAATGGAAAAACCTAAAACATATCAAGAAGCCTTTGAAGAGTTGCAATTATTAGTCCGCAAAATGGAAAATGCCGAAATTGCGGTTGATGAATTGGCAACCATGGTCAAAAGAGCTACCCTATTAATTACCATTTGCAAAAAAAAATTAACCGACACGGAGGAAGAGGTAAAAATGTACCTCAATTAAGAATATGCGTAATGTCCTCAGATTTTAACTATATGAAAACAAACAAACCATCTCTCTATTTTGTTGCTATTGATTTAAAAGAAACCTTTTAACTCTTTAACCCTATCTCATGCTCAAATTGATCTTAAAAAAATATTGGGGCTACGATCAGTTTCGTCCGTTGCAGGAGGAAATTGCAAACTCCGTGTTGGAAGGGAACGATACGTTGGCGCTGCTGCCCACCGGAGGCGGAAAGTCCATCTGTTTTCAAGCGCCGGCGTTAGCAAAAGAGGGAGTGTGTTTGGTTATTTCGCCTTTAATTGCATTGATGAAAGACCAAGTGGAAAACTTGAAAAAACGCGGTATAAAGGCAGAGGCAATTTTCTCTGGAATGAGTAATCATGAAATTGACAGAATTTTGGGAAATACTATTTATGATAAGGATTTTAAGTTTTTGTATGTTTCGCCCGAAAGATTAAAAACGAGTACATTTCAGGTAAATTTGCAGCAGATGAATATCACGTTGCTGGCGGTGGACGAGGCGCATTGCATTTCGCAATGGGGCTACGACTTTCGCCCGCCCTATTTGGAGATTGCCGAAATAAGAAAGTTTTTCCCTGCCGTTCCGGTGTTAGCGCTCACGGCTACCGCTACCCCGGAAGTGGTAAAGGATATTCAAGAGAAGTTGCATTTTAGAAAAATTAACGTTTTTCAAAAAAGTTTTAAACGCGAAAACTTAACCTACTTTGTGATGCACGAAGAAAACAAAATGGGACGGTTGCTCAAACTGATTGAGAAAAATCCGGGTACGGGCATTATATATGTAAGAAACCGACGGCGCACCAAAGAGATTGCCGAATATTTGCAACACTTTAATATTTCTGCCGATTTTTACCATGCCGGCTTAGACAGCATTACCCGCGACAAAAAACAGTTGGCGTGGATGCACGACAAAACGCAGGTCATTGTTTCTACCAACGCTTTTGGTATGGGCATAGACAAACCCAATGTGCGCTGGGTGGTGCATTTGGATATTCCCGACACATTGGAAGCCTATTTTCAAGAAGCAGGCAGGGGCGGGCGCGACCTGAAACCCTCCATTGCCGTAATGTTGTATGACAATAATGATATTAAAGAATTGAAAACCAACTACCAACTATCTTTTCCGCCCATATCTTTGATAAAAAATATCTATAAAGTTTTATGCGAACATTATCAAATTCCAATAGGCGAAGGAGAAAATAAGATGGCGCCCTTTGCCCCAGAAGAATTATGTAAGAAGTTAAAATTGAAACCGGTAGAACTGATCAATGCGTTGTCGTTTTTAGAAAAAACAGGCGTGTTAATGTTGTCGGAAGATGTAAAAAAACAATCCGTTCTGCATTTTCTTGCAGATGAGGAAATGTTACAAAAATTTTATCATAATAATAGCGATAAAGAGAAATTTGTGAAACTTTTATTGCGTTCTTACGGTGGTCTTTTTTCTAACTATGTTAAAATAAGTGAAGAAGAGATTGCTCGCCGCGCCGAAATGAACCTTGAAGAGGTGGAAAATCTATTGCTTGAATTGGCGAAAAAAAATATTCTATCCTATTCAAAACGAAGTAACAAACCGCACATTCTTTTTTTACAAAACCGTGTGCCGGAGAACTATCTTTACTTTAAAGATGATATTTACAAAAAGCGCAAAGAGGTAGCCCAAAAGAGATTAAATTCCGTATTGAATTTTGTAGAGAACACGCAAACTTGCCGTAGCCGATTGTTGTTAGCCTATTTTGGCGAAACCAAAAGCGAAGCGTGCGGTAACTGCGATGTGTGTCGCCAAGCCCACTCGCTTGACATGAAACGCAAAGAGAGAGAAACCATTCTGCAAGAAATTATCAAATACAAACACCTTTCACACAAAGAAATAATCAAAATTGTGTCGGAACAATTTCCGGAGAAGAAAGTCATTGAGGTATTGCGGCAGTATCAATAATCGGATTTATCCATATCAAGTTTTTACATTTTCAGAAGATTGTAAATGTTGTAAATAGTTGTTTTTATAAAATATACATTTTTGCAAAAAAAAAATTTTTTTATTTTAAAAAGAAGTTTTATTTTTGCGGAAAATTATTATAAACAAGTTTATTATACTTTTTTTCAAAAAATTATTTTTTATGACAGAAAACACAACTCATAAATCCGGTTTTGTAAACATTATTGGAAACCCCAACGTGGGGAAAAGCACACTTATGAACCGTTTGGTAGGCGAACGTTTGTCTATTATTACTGCAAAAGCGCAAACCACCCGCCACCGTATTAAAGGGATTGTAAATGGCGAGGATTATCAAATTGTTTATTCCGACCTGCCCGGAATTTTAACGCCGGCGTATAAAATGCAAGAACAAATGATGCATTTTGTGAACGAATCGTTAAAAGATGCCGATCTTATTTTGTATGTGATTGAGTGTGGTGAAACTAATTATAATCAACAGATTATTGAAAAATTACAATCCCTCACCATTCCCATTTTGTTGGTAATTAATAAAACGGATAAAGCCAACGATGAAACGATTTTGGCTACCAAAAGCCACTGGCAAAATTTATTGCCTAAAGCAGATACCATAGAAATATCTGCACTTACCGGACTTCACGTGAATTTACTATTAGAAAAAATTATTACCTTTTTACCCGAATCGCCTCCTTTTTTTCCAAAAGATGAACTTACAGACAGACCTCTACGATTTTTTATTTCGGAAATTATTCGTGAAAAGATATTGTTGTTGTACAAGAAAGAGATTCCCTACAGTGTAGAAGTTGTGATAGAGAGTTTTAAGGAAGAAGAAGATTTGGTAAGGATTGGCGTAATGCTTTACTGTGAACGCGACAGCCAAAAAGGAATCATTATTGGAAATAAAGGTTTTGCTATCAAACAATTAGGCATTGAATCGCGAAAAGCAATTGAAGAGTATTTAGAGAAACATGTTTTCTTGGATATTTCGGTAAAAGTACTCAAAGATTGGCGTAATCAGGATATCTTAATGAAACAGTTTGGATATGTTCAAAATTAAATTTTCATCAAAATTCATAACGCCTTTCTAACAATACTTCTCTCCAAAATCCAATTTTACATCATTGGCATATTGACGAATTTGTTGTTCTTCAGAGCGTTTGCAAATCAGAAGCACATCATCGGTATCAACTACGATAAAATCTTCCAACCCTTGCAGAACCGTAACTTTATAAGGTTTTACATTCACAATACAACCTTTTGTATTATAAGTCTTAACGCGTTTTCCAACTATCGAATTTAAGTTATCATCTTTTGGATTAATATCATACAACGCACCCCACGTTCCTAAGTCCGACCAACCAAAGTCGGCGGCATACACATGTACATTTTGCGCTTTTTCCATAATACCGTAATCCACAGAAATATTTCTGCACATTTCATAAATTTTGTGAATGAATGCTGACTCATCAGGGGTATTATAAAGTCCGTCTCCTTGTTTAAACAATGAATCCACTTCAGGTAAAAATTTTTGAAACGCTTCTTCCACTGCTTTCAACGACCACATGAAAATCCCCGCATTCCAAAGAAAATCGCCACTTTCAATAAATTGCTGCGCCATTTCCAATTCTGGTTTCTCCATAAATGTTTTTATTTCATAAATGGCTTTGTTTTGTTCATATACTTTATCTTCGTTAAATTGAATATACCCATAGCCTGTATTTGGATACGCGGGGTGAATACCAATAGTAAGCAGCCAGTGATTTTGTGCAACTGTTTTTAAACCATTAGCAATAACATCAATAAAAACATCTTCTTTGAGGATAATATGATCGGATGGCGCCACCACAATAATAGCATTAGGGTTTTTTGCTTTTATTTTGTAGTTGGCATAAGCGATGCAGGGAGCCGTGTTTCGCCTTGCAGGTTCCAGCACAATTTGATCATCTTTTATGTCGGGGAGTTGTTGTTTTGCCAAATCTTTGTATATGGTATTAGTTACAATATAAATATTTTCTTTGGGACAAATTTTAATAAACCTGTCGTAAGTTTTTTGAATTAAAGTACGTCCATCTCCGAGAATATCAATAAATTGTTTGGGAGATTCGGTTTTGCTTGTAGGCCAAAAGCGTACTCCAATTCCGCCTGCCATGATTACACAATAATAGTTTTTGTTCATGAAATTCAATTTTGTGTGTAAACGGTAATTTTTAGGAAATAGTATTTTTTTCTCTCCTCACACTCCTTGAGTAAACTCCACAGCTTCTTTCATCTCGCTGAAATAGTGAAACTTCATGCCATCAATAAAATGTTCCTTAATATCTTCCACATCTTTTTTGTTTTCGGAAGAGAGAATAATGTCGTAAATGCCGGAACGTTTGGCGGCTAATATTTTTTCTTTGATACCACCCACCGGCAACAGTTTTCCGCGTAGGGTAATCTCGCCGGTCATGGCAATTTTTGGACGCACTGTTTTTTTTGTAAATGCTGAAACTAAGGAAGATAAAATGGTAATACCGGCAGAAGGTCCATCTTTTGGGGTTGCTCCTTCCGGAACATGTAGATGAACATGTGTATTTTCAAAAACAGTCTCGTCAATTTCAAAAATTTTAGCATACGTTTTCAAATATTCAAAGGCAATGGTTGCCGATTCTTTCATCACATCGCCCAGGTTTCCGGTCATGGTTAAGCCACCGTTTTTTCCTTGATTAATTACCGATTCTACAAAAAGGATTTCGCCGCCTGCCTGCGTCCATGCCAACCCTGTGGCTACGCCGGGCACCGTGTTATCTAACGAGCGTTCTTTTTGAAAAATGGGCGCCCCATAAGCAGCCGGTAAGTCAATAATCTGAATCTCTTTTTCCAATTTTCCCTCTTTCACAAATTGGGAAGCGCGTTTGCGAATCATTTTGGCAATCAATTTCTCCAAATTTCTCACTCCTGCCTCGCGCGTGTAATCGGATACGATTCTCTCTAACACTGCATTTGAAAATTGCAGTTGCATCTCTTCCATACCATGCTCTTTCAATTGGCGCGGAATCAAATGTTTTTGCGCAATATTTAACTTCTCTTCAATTAAATAACCCGCAATGTCAATCACTTCCATTCTGTCTAACAACGCAGGGTGAATATTTCCCAAATGGTTTGCCGTAGCAATAAAAAGCACTTTCGACAAATCGAATGAGGTTTCTATATAATTATCGTAAAACGTTGAATTTTGTTCGGGGTCAAGCACTTCTAAAAGTGCAGCGGAGGGGTCGCCTTGCACGTTCATGCCAAGTATTTTGTCAATTTCGTCTAAAACGAAGACGGGATTTGCCTGTCCTGCTTTGCGCATACTTTGGATAATCCGTCCGGGCATGGCGCCGATGTATGTTTTGCGATGTCCGCGTATTTCCGATTCATCGCGCATTCCGCCCAGCGACATGCGGATATATTTTCTGCCGATTGCTTCCGCAATAGATTTTCCCAGCGAAGTTTTGCCTACACCCGGAGGTCCTGCCAAACACAAAATAGGTGATTTCATATCGCCTTTTAATTTTAGTACCGCCAAATATTCAATGATACGCTCTTTCACTTTTTCCAACCCAAAATGGTCTCTGTCTAAAATTTCAGCCGCTTTGGTCAAATCAAAATTATCATCTCCAAATTCGTTCCACGGCAAATCTACCATGAGTTCCAAATAGTTGAGTTGCACGGAATAATCCGGCGACATGGGGTTTGTGCGTTGCAACTTCTTCAATTCGCGCTCAAAAATCGCTTTGGTTTCTTCGTTCCATTTTTTTTCTTTGGCACGCTCTTCCAATTGTTTGGTATCTTTTTCTGCCGGCGAACCACCCAACTCTTGCTGAATCGTTTTCATTTGCTGGTGCAGCATATATTCCCGCGACTGTTTGTCCATCTCCTCCCGCGATTTATTCTGAATTTGGCTTTTCAACTCCACCATCTGCAAATCTTTATTCAATAATTTCAACACCACTTTTCCGCGCTCTTCAATATCTATGATCTCTAAAATCGATTGCCGCTCCTCTACGCTCACCGACAAATTAGAGGCAATAAAATTCATTAAAAAGGCAGGACTTTCTATATTTTGAAGCATGTAAGTGGCTTCGCGGGGCACATTGGGCGAGATCCTGAGCATAGAAACCGCTGTATCGCGAATGGAACTGATTAGAGCTTGAAAATCCTTATTATTAGCTAATTCCGGTGTATAATCTTTGGTAATATATTCGCACACACGGGCTTTATAGAAAGGTTCTGTTTCTACAATTTCTAACAATTCAAAACGTTTAATTCCTTGCACAATGATAGTTACGCTTCCATCGGGCATTGTCAAAAATTTGATGATACGGGCTATCGTTCCCACCGCATACAAGTCTTCCTTTGCAGGCTCTTCCAATTCATTGTCTTTATGGGTAATAACTCCAATTGTTTGATTGCTTCGCGAATGTTCTTGCGCCAATTTAATAGATTTGTTTCTTCCCACCGTAATTGGAATTACCATACCGGGAAAAAGCACTGTATTCATCAGAGGAAGAATGGGAACTACCTCATTTACTTGTTCATTTCTTAATTTTTCTTCATCTTCTAAAGAAAAAAGCGGAATAAAATTTACCTCGTTACCAATAATTTCATTCATAATATCAAATAGTTATCATTTTTACAAATAGGGCGCAAATATAGTAAAAGTGTTCAAGGTTCAAAGTTTAAGGGTTAAAAAGATTTAGCCTTTGAACAATAATTCTACCGAATTTAAGCATTATTTTATTTATTTGCAAATTCAAATTTGAATTATAATTATATGATAAATCCAAAACTGTTAGACCCTAAAAGTGTTGTGGTCATAGGCGCATCGAATGATGTACAGAAACCGGGCGGCAAAGTGTTTAAAAACTTGTTAGAGAGTCCGTTTTCCGGAAATGTGTATGCCGTAAATCCCAAAGAAACCAACGTGCAGGGTGTTCCCTGTTTTGCCACAGTAGAAGAGCTGCCGCAGGTGGACTGCGCGATCATCGCAGTGGCGGCAAAATTTTGTCCGCACGCCGTTGATGTGCTGGCGCACCAAAAAGGTACCGGCGGGTTCATTATCCTTTCTGCCGGTTTCTCCGAAGAACACGCAGAGGGCGCTAAATTAGAAAAACAGATTGTAGATATTATTACCCACACCGGCGGTACATTAATTGGACCTAATTGCACCGGATTCCTCAATAGAAACTATACGGGGAATTTTGCCACTCCTGTGCCCCCTTTGCAACCCGATGGTATTGATTTTGTGTCCGGTTCGGGCGCAACCGCCGTGTTTATTACCGAGTACGGTATGAGCAACGGCTTAACCTTCAACAGCATTTGGGCAGTGGGTAATTCCGCGCAAACCGGCATTGAAGAAGTGTTGGAACATCTTGATGATACATTCAATCCGGCTACAAGTTCTCGCGTCATTATGTTGTATATGGAAAATGTGCGCAATCCGCAAAAATTATTGAAACACGCGGTATCTCTGTATCATAAGGGTGTGCGTTTGGCTGCCATAAAGTCCGGCGGCTCGGCGGCGGGTAGCCGTGCAGCCTCTTCGCATACAGGCGCATTGGCAACCAACGATGTGGCAGTGGAGGCGCTTTTCCGCAAAGCCGGCATTGTGCGTTGCCACAACAGAGAAGAACTTACAACGGTATGTTCCATATTTATGCACCCCGAAGTGAAAGGGAAAAATATCGCCATTATTACCCACGCCGGTGGTCCGGCAGTGATGCTTACCGATACACTTTCCAACAACGGCTTGGAAGTGCCGCATATTGAAGGCGAAAAAGCAGAAACATTGCTGGCTAAACTGTATGCGGGGTCGTCCGTTGCCAACCCTATTGACTTTTTGGCAACCGGTACGGCAGAGCAACTGGGCTTTATTATTGACGCTTGCGAAAACGACTTCAATAATATTGATGCGATGACCGTTATTTTCGGCAGCCCCGGACTGTTCCCCAACTGGGATGTGTACGAGTTGTTACACAACAAAATGAAGACCTGCAAAAAACCGATCTTCCCGATTCTTCCTTCTATTCAAAACGTTAAAGAAGAGATTGCAGATTTTATTGAAAATAAACATCGGATAAACTTTCCGGAGGAGTGTGTGTTTGGAAATGCATTGGCAAAAGTGGTGAACACCCCTAAACCACAGCCGTTAAATCCTGAAATGCCCGAAGTAGATGAACTTGCCATCAGAAAAGTGATTACTCACTGCGAAAACGGCTACTTGCGCTTAGATGAAATTAGCGCATTGTTAGATGCTGCCGGAATTACCCGAAAACAGGAAATGGAAGTGGCAAAGGTAGAAGATGCCATTGCCGCTGCCAATAAAATGGGATTCCCCTTGGTAATGAAAGTGGTGGGTCCCGTGCATAAATCCGATGTGGGCGGCGTAGTGTTAAATGTGAAAAATGAAGAAACAGTCATTCGTGAATTTGAAAGGCTTATCAAAATAAAAGATACTTATGCCGTAGAGATTTGCCCGATGTATTACGGCACAGAAATTTTTATCGGGGCATCGAAAGAGGAAAAATTTGGACATCAAATTCTGTTTGGTTTGGGGGGCATTTTTATTGAAGTATTGAAAGATGTGAAAGCTGCCTTAGCCCCCGTTGGAAAACAGGAGGCTTTAGAATTAATCAAATTGTTAAGAGGTTACAAAATATTAAAAGGGGTTCGCGGACAAGAACCGGTAAATGAAGAACTGTTTGCAGATACTATTGCACGTGTTTCTGCGTTAGTAAAAATAGCTCCCGAAATTGTTGAAATGGACTTAAATCCCCTGTTAGGAACTTCAAAAAGTATAATCGCCGTTGATGCGCGCATCAGAGTAGAGAAATAATGAAACTATTGGTACTTCTTCCCCGTGTTCCCTATCCTCTTGAAAAAGGGGACAAACTGCGTGCATTCTATCAAATTAAAGAGTTGTCGAAATACCACGACATCTATTTGGTGGCATTACACGATCACTCGATACACCCTGATATCTTGAAAAAAATTGAACCTTATTGCAAAGAGATACACTTGTTTAGGTTATCGCTGTTTAGTAAAGTTTGGGGTGTTACAAGGGCTCTCTTTACCGGATTGCCGATGCAATGCGGATACTTTTACAGCAACAAAGCCAAACGAAAAATTCAAAAACTTATCACTAAAATTCATCCTGACCATATTTACTGTTTTATGATTAGAATGGCAGAATATGTAAAAAAATATAAAGAGTGTCATAAAACATTAGATTACCAAGATGTATTATCTATGGGAATGAAAAGAAGATATAATAAAGCACCTTTTTGGATGAAACCGGTTTTTATGTATGAATATCAGGCATTAAAACGCTATGAAAAAAATATCTTTTCCTGTTTTACCAATAAAACAATTATTACAGCTGTTGACAGAGATTTAATTGCACATCTTCAAAAACAGTATATACATGTTATTCCTAACGGGATTGATTTTGAGAAATTTAATTATTTCAAAAAAGAAAAAAACTATGATTTGATTTTTGCCGGAAATATGTCTTATCCTCCTAATGTAGATGCCGCGCTATTTCTTGCAAAATCAATTTTTCCAAAACTTCTTACCCATTTTCCTGATTTGAAATTGTGTATTTGCGGCGCTAATCCCGTAAATGCAATTAAAGCATTAGACAGTGAAAATATTTATGTTACGGGTTGGGTGGATGATATCTCCGAGTATTATGCACAATCGAAAATATTCATCGCCCCCATGAATTTGGGTACCGGATTGCAAAACAAACTGTTAGAAGCTATGGCGATGAGACTGCCTTGTGTAACCTCGCCCCTCGCCGGAAAACCGTTAGAAGGCGCCCAATACAACCACGACTTTGTAATTTGTGATAAAATTGACGAATATGTGGAAGCCGTTACTAAATTATTAAACGACAAGCAATTTTTCAACGCCATTGCCGAAAACGGATACCAATATGTAAAAGCAAATTACGACTGGGAAGAGATTGGAAAAAAATTGGAAGATGTAATGAACGAAGACGTGTATGATTAGATGATTAGATGATGTGATAATTAGATGATTTTATTTATACCCATAAACTTATAAACCAAAACAATGATTCAACGTAAACAAACCCTTTATCTGTTTTTTGCAGGATTAGTAACTGTGATTCTGCTTTTTATTCCTTTTGGAAATGTTGCTACCAATTTGGCATACTACGACTACACTGCTTTTTCGGTTCGGGAGGCAACACCGGATCATACTTTCGTATTAAGTACTATTGGCAATGCGTTGCTGCTTATTGCTACCTCCGCGCTGTCGTTCGTTACTATTTTTTTGTATAAAAATCGCAAAATGCAACTGAAACTCATTTCAATAAATATGTTGGTAATTCTAATAGCAATATGCGCCATTATGTATATTTATCCCAATTTCATATTTCAAAAAAACATACAGTTAACAGGCGCAAAAACAGATTACAGTCCATATATTATCATCAGTTTTGTTTCGGCAATCGGGTTATATTTAGCCAAGAAAGCAATTGCCAAAGATGATGCGATGATTAGAAGCGCCGACCGGTTGCGATAAAAAGTATCAATATGCAAGTTGAAGAAAAAGAGGAATTGTTTGAACATTACAAATTTACGGTAGATCGCGGACAAGAGTTGATGCGTATGGATAAGTATTTGCTCAATTTTATTCAGAATACATCCAGAAGTAGAATTCAGGTGGCTGCCAAAGCCGGTTGCATTTTAGTAAACGGAAGTCCCGAAAAACAAAATTATAAGGTAAAACCGGGAGATATAATTACTATTTTGATGGAAACCCCTCCCAGAGATATTGAAATTATTCCCGAAAATATACCGATAGAAACAATTTTTGAAGACGAAGATCTTATCATCATTAATAAACCTGCCGGTTTGGTGGTTCATCCGGCGTATGGCAATTATACGGGAACATTAGTAAACGCGCTTACCTACCGCTTTCAAGGCTTAACTACGAGAGAGGGGGAGCTGGTTCGTCCGTTGTTAGTGCATAGAATAGATAAAGATACTTCCGGTATTTTGGTGGTTGCCAAAAAAGAGGAAGCCCAGATGAAAATCGCCCAAGAGTTTTTTAATCATACTATTGAAAGAAAATACTGGGCATTAGTGTGGGGCGATTTTGAAGAAGATGAAGGCACTATTACCGCTAAAGTAGGACGAAATTTGAAAGATCGGCTTATCATGACCACCTTTCCCGATGACAGCGACTATGGCAAACATGCCGTTACCCATTGGAAAGTACTGGAACGTTTCGGTTATGTAACCTTAATTGAATGTCAATTGGAAACCGGTAGAACGCACCAAATTCGGGTGCACCTCAAATCTATCGGGCATCCGCTGTTTAACGACGAAACCTACGGGGGCAATCAAATACTGAAAGGCACTACTTTTACAAAATATAAACAATTTGTAAATAACTGTTTTGAACTAATGCCCCGTCAAGCATTACATGCCAAACAGTTAGGATTAAAACACCCCACTACCGGAGATGCCCTGTTTTTTGATTCTGAACTGCCCCCAGATTTCAAAGCAGTAGTAGAAAAATGGCGCCACTATGTGAAATTTAAAAGCATCGAAGAACCTTAAACCTTGAACCTTAAACCTTAAACCTTGAACCTTAAATATAATTACATTGCCATTGAAGGCTGCATTGGAGCCGGAAAAACTACATTAGCTGACATGTTGGCTACGGATTTTAATGCAGAATTGATTTTAGAACGTTTTGCAGACAACCCTTTTTTGGCAAAATTTTATAAAGACCCCATGCATTATGCGTTCCCTTTGGAAATGTCATTCTTAACCGACAGATACCAGCAACTCAAAAACTTGCTCTCAAAAAGAGATCTGTTTACCGAGTTAGTAGTTGCCGATTATTTTATTGATAAATGCGCCATCTTTTCAAAAAATAATTTGCAACAGGATGAATACAATCTTTTTTTGAAAGTGTATGAAATTATTGCCGATTTTTTACCCAAACCCGACATCCTTATCTATCTTTACAATACCACTGAAAATCTTTTAAAAAATATTGCAAAAAGAGGTAGAGAATATGAGCAGGAAATTAAAACGGAATATTTGGAATCTATTCAGGAAAATTATTTGACGTTTTTTAAGCAACGCGCCCATTTTCCCATTTTAATTATAGAATCCAACGCGCTGGATTTTGTAAATAGAACGGATGATTATAAGAAAATAAAAACATTGCTCCAACAAAAATTTGAACAAGGCATTCATCGAATTTACAATTACGATTTGTAAAATTAACACATATTAACATTTTTATTTTACTAAAAAACAAATAAATAACAAAAATTTGTTTGGTTTTTTTATCATTAGATAGGATTTCATATAAATAAAAAACTATTTTTGCCACCGTATATATTAGAATATGAGAAAATATTATGCTTTTAATTTTTTAATTTGCTGTTTGTTTTTGCAACTCTCTTCTGTTGCGCAATATACACTGAAAGGTACCATAAAAGATGCTTACGAAAATATGCCCATCCCTTATGTGCAAATACGAGTAGATTGTTTAAAAGATGTTTTTATGTCGGATGTAAATGGCATTTTTTCTATTGAAATTAATAAAGACAGTTGTGAGGTAGAGTTTTTTCAAACCATGTTTGAACCGGTAAAAAGAGTGATTGTTTTTTCACCAAATAGGAAAGAAATAAAAGTGGATATTGTTTTGCAACCTCTGGCTACCAGATTGGATGAAGCAAAAGTGAGCGCCTCGAAATATGAAACTAACCCCGAACTTTCTACCAACTCGTTAGTGGTTTTACAACCGAAACAGGCAGAGAACAAGAATTTTGTATCGGTGGACAATTTGGTGAACACTGCCGGAGGAATTGTGGTAATAGACAATGAACCCCAAATTCGCGGGGGGAGCGGCTATGCCTCCGGAATGGGAAGCCGCGTAATGATTATGCTGGATGATATGCCGTTGCTGCGCCCCGATGCCGGTCGCCCCATGTGGAACTTTATCCCGATGGAAAGCATTGAACAGGTGGAGATTCTGAAAGGTGCAGCCTCTGTGCTCTTTGGCTCTGCCGCACTTACCGGCGCTATCAATGTACTCACCGCATACCCGCGCTCAAAACCTCAAACGGTGGTTACTACTTTCGCAAAAATGTACGACAAACCCCAAAATCCATATCAAGTAAGTTGGCTACATACCAACCCCGTTGAGTTCGGGCTTTCGTTTCTGCATTCAAGAATTATAAAAAAGAATTTCGACTTAGTGGTTGGTGGTGAGGTATATAATGACCAAAGTTATATTGGACCTCAGGAAAGAATTTCATACTCAAGAAATCATAATTCAAACACACGAGGCAAATTCGACCAAAGGTATCGTTTGAATTTTGCCTCCCGCTACCGTTTTGAAAAAGTGAAAGGACTTTCGGTAAGTTTAAATGGCAATTTTATGTACTCAAATAACGCCCAATCCTACGTTTGGTTTGATGCGGATACCAATATTTTTAGAACGTATGACGGTTCGCTGTACCAATTCAAAGATTTTACCTTTTATGTGGACCCTTGTGTGAAATATATAACGACAAAGGGGAGCGCGCACTCGCTGAAAAACAGAGTTTTATTTAGCAACAGTAAAGAATTGACAGGCAGTTTAGATGCTATAGCGATGATGGTTTTTGATGAATATCAATACAATAAAACATTCAATAAAATTGGAATGACCATTATTGCGGGTGCAAGTAATCAGTATTCTACTTCTTATGGACCCGTATTTAACGGTGATGAAAATCCGCACGCAGTAGAAGGCAGTAAGGAACCTTCCTCCGCTTTTTCCAACAATTTTGCAATGTATGCGCAAATAGAGCAAAAGTTTTTCAAAAAAAGAAATTTAACTGTTCAATTAGGCGGCAGATGGGATTTTTACAATCTGTGGGGTCCGAACATTGAATCGGAAGTAAAAAACAAGCCCATTTTTAGAATAGGAACCAATTATCAGATTCCTGCTTCTAAAACTGCTTTCAGAGCCTCATTCGGACAAGGGTACCGCTATCCAACCATTGGCGAAAAATTTATCTCGTTAACGGTGGGCGATTACGGATTTTACCCCAATGCGCAATTGAAACCCGAAACCAGTTGGAATGCAGAAGTAGGCATCATGCAACCGTTTCAATTTTTCGACTTTAGAGGAATGTTTGATATCTGTTACTTTCATCAGGATTACGACAATTTTATTGAATTTTCTATGGGTCCATGGAATGCCAATGCTACCGTTGCGCTCCCGAAAAGATACGGATACAAATTTTTAAATATAGGTCCTGCTAAGGTAAATGGTATTGATTTCTCTCTTATGGGGGAGGGGAAAATTACCAAAAACATAAAATACTCCCTCATGGCTTCATATACCTGGAGCAATCCTACTACCAAAGATCCTGCCTTAATTTATGCTACTTATAAACCTAACGATGATTATACGGAACTCCCTCTATCGTTTTTAAAAACAAGTTCGGATACTTCTCGTAATGTGTTGAAATATAGAATTGAACACATGCTCAAATTGGATATTGAATTTACTTTTTTCAAAAAAATTGCGGTGGGAGGCACATTATGTTATTATAGCGCAATGAAAAATGTAGATATATTTATGTTTGATTTTGATGTAATAAATCCTACATTAACAGAAGCTGAAGTAAAACCGTATAAATCCATGGATTTGCCGTTTTACAATTTTTATAACTTCTTTCAAGATAATAAAAAAGGCTCCTTAACGCTGGACTTGAGGGCAACCTACTATTTTAACAAACTCTCCATTAGTTTTATTGTTAAAAACGTAACCAACCGTTTGTACGCTCTTCGCCCTCTTTATGCCGAACCCCCACGAACTTATACGTTGCAACTGATTGTTAAGGTTTAAAGTTCAAAGTTTAAAGTTTAAAGTTCAAAGTTCAATTAACCATTAACCATTAACCATTAACTACTGCTGTTGCGTTAAATTTCAAAATGTATATATAACTAATTACAATACAAACAAATATAAGCGTTCTTTGAGAAATTGATTTGAAAGCAAATCGCCGGAAGGCGATTAACAAAGTGATAACCCCGAGTAAGCGAAGCGTAACTCGGGGTAGGAAATGTACGCACGACTACCACAACTCCGAAGGAGTTGAATGTCAAGAGATTGGAATAGTTGCGCTCCTACGGAGCGCCGTGTTGCAGGCTGCACCTTAAAACCCCGCACTACCTACGGGGTTATCACGAATTAATCGCCTTTGGCGATTTGCCGAAAATTAACGCACCAATACTAATAAAGAAACATAAAACCGTTAAAAAATAATTTACCATTTTGATAAAAAAATTGCTTTTGCCCTATTATGTATTAACCACTTAAGTTAAAAAACTATGAAAAAATTTACCCTTATTTTTCTTGCAACCATTTTACTATGCTTTTCTTGCGAAAAACTGATGGCGCAAGCGCCGTATAAGGCAAGTGTGGGAGGAATATTATACCCTTCTCTTGCCGTAGGACCTTCCTTTAAAGTTTTTTTAACAAATAATATTGCTTTTCAAACGGATATGCTTTTTAAAGCAGTATTTACAGGCAGTATTAACGAGGGGGCTGTTTTATATTTTCTTCTTGAAACAAATACAAATGTTACATATCAAAAAAAATTCAAAGAAAAAGAAACCTATGAGTTATTTTGGCTTATGGGCGGTGGTTTAAGTCTTGGTTATCAAATATCTGGAAATGGTAAATTTGGAGTAAATACTATTATGGGTTTTGAGTTATGTGCAAAAAAAATACCTCTTACTTTTCAAATGGATTTGCGCCCCGGCTATGCTATGTTATTTAATATGAATGGTAGCCCAATTGAAACCTTTTCTGTTTTTTCTTCTAATTATTTAGATAAAAATCCATGGCACCATTTTGATTGGTTGCTTGGGTTTACACTTCGATATACATTTAAAAATAAAATTGATAATTAACAAAATAAACATAAAACCTTATAAAAACCTTACTTTCGCCCCATTATGTATTAACCACTGAAATTAAAAAACTATGAAAAAAATTACCCTTATTTTTATTGCAACCATTTTACTATGCTTTTTTTGCGAAAAAACGATGGCGCAAGCGCCGTATAAGGCGAGTGTGGGAGGAATGTTGCCTTATGCGAGTACAGCCGTTGGACCTTCTTCTAAATTTTTTATTAGTGATAAAGTTGCCTTACAAACTGATATTTTAACACATGAGACAATCACAGGATTTATAGAGGAAAATCATGTTTGGATTTGTTTATATTTATCAATAGAACAAAATACAAATGTTATGTATCAAAAAAAAATTAAAGATAAAAAAAACTCTGAACTATTTTGGTTCATAGGAGGTGGTGCTACTTTGGGTTGCGAATTATTACCAGAAACAAATGGAAAATTCGGAGTGAATGCTATAACAGGCTTTGAATGTGTGTTTAAGAATAAACCTCTCTCTATTCAAATAGATTTACGCCCTGGTTATGCTATGTTGTTTAATTTTGACGAGAATTTGAATATGCATAATATTTGGTTTTCTCCTCCCAGCAAGAATCCTTGGTCGCACTTTGATTGGTTAATAGGTTTTACATTGCGGCGTACTTTTAATAAAAAAGTAGAATAACTCAATAGCATATATCAAACAAAAAAACAATATTAATAAAAAAATTATTATGAGAAAAATTATTATTTTATCAGTATTAACCATAAGTATAATAACCACTTATGCACAAAATACATCTTTTTTTGATTATACGGAATCCTTTGACTACGTTTTCCGAAATATAAGCCGTGCCGACGCTACTACGGGAATACTGTACGAGCGAGTAGTACCATTTTCAGGGCTATATAACTTCAATTCAAATACTTATTCTAATGTGGATACAAGTAATGTGGATCATTTTTTGCAAGGCTATACTGAACTTTACAAAGCCTCTTTTCAACCTGTTAACAGTCTTCCGTTTGATTGTGAAACAATGCAATCGTTCTTTGAAAAAAATGATATTGTAGATATAGGGATATTGCATTATAAATTTAACATTTTAGATAGTGTGGTAGCTTATCAAAAATTATACTATGATATGGATAGCATATTGCACGAAAATAGTTCTATAGCAGTTTCTTTATATGCTGAAAAAACTGCGTTCTTAGCGGCACCTTTAAAAGAGTATGTAAATATTGGGACAACAGTGTTTCGGTTTCGTAACCTGCTCCGGTTTGACAATACAGGAAATCAAATTGTTGGATTAAGAGTAAATTTTGATGACGGTTTTGGGATGCAATCAATAACTGATAGTTTAATAACTGTTACCTATTTAGATGCAGGAATAAAAACATTATGTTTTGAAGCCATATTTAATAATGGAGATGCATTATTAGCATATTCAAAACTAAATTGTTCTGCCCCCTCTTCCAAAGGGGCTCCAGGTTCGCAAAGTGGGCATCAATATATTGAAGAATTAAGTGGAAATAATGCTATTGTAGCAAAAATTGCTCCGGTCAATCCTTACGAGCCAGGAACAACGTTTACAAAAGTAAAGGGCGATGTGTGCATCTACTATGCTGATTCTAGTATGCAATTACACAAACCGATATTAATAGTGGATGGTTTTGACCCCGAAAACAAAAGAACTTTTGAGCATCACACAGATGATGGATTATCAATTTGGGAGTTGTTTGGCAATGGATTGCCTGATGGTCAAAATCTGGGAAAGCAATTATTAGATTCGGGTTACGATTTAGTCATTTTAGATCCACAAGAAGGAGGCATCTATATTGAGCAAAATGCTATGGTTTGTATAGAGGTTATTAATGAAATAAACAGAAGATTGGCACAGAATGGCAGTCAAGAAGAAATTATAGTAGTAGGTCCCAGCATGGGTGGGCAAATAACACGCTATGCTTTAGCATATATGGAAAAAGACTCAACCAATCCTAATACCAATTTCGGAAAACACAATTGCCGTTTATGGATATCTTTCGATTCTCCGCATCAGGGTGCCAATATATCTTTAGGAGCACAAGCGTTGATGTGGAAATTTGCTGATTTAGGAGTTGGAAAAGCAAAAGACACTTGGGAAAAAACAATCTGTAGTAAAGCCGCTAAACAGATGCTTATTCATCACAAAGCTAACGATGGAAATCCGACTTCATTGTTTACTAAATATTATGATGCGCTTAAGACGCTAGGACATCCAAAAAATCTAAGAAAAGTAGCAGTTGCAAATGGAAGTTTATCCCAATCGCCCAATGGTGTGGAACGTGGTTTGGCTTTTAGTGGAGCTATAGCAATTCCACCGTTTTTTGTAGTATCTGCAGATTTAGTTTATGCTCCAAAGTCAGGTTATTCTACGAAAGTTTGTGTCATTACTTATCAAGTACTTTTTGTTGCTGTTCCTACTCACTGGACATGGGAAAACAACACTGGCAAATGCAGTCCAGATGCAGCACCAGGTGGTTATTATGATACATTTGATAAGGTAGCAAGTAGTTTTTGGTTTGTTAGCTTTAACCAAAAGAACCATTGTTTTATGCCCATCCCCACCGTATTGGATATTAGCGGAGATCCGGACTATTGCATGAGTATTCCTAATAGTCCTACCAATAATTTAGTTACTCAAGGCAAAATACCTTTTAGCGCCTATTGGGGCAGCGAAGATACCAATATGGATCATGTTGAATTTAGTGATACCTTAGTTAAATGGCTTTTCAACGAAATCGAAACCTACACCACCGGTCCCCGCACCATCTCAATCTGCGAAGATGCCTCCGTACCCTATACCCTTCACCTTCCCGCAGGAAAAACATCCACTGTAAACTGGGATTGTAGCGATAATTTGCTAATCCTAACAGGGCAAGGTACCTCAACCATTCAAGTACGCCCTACCGGATCCGGTGCAGCCTGGGTGCAACCTAAGAGAACAACAGATGATGAACCTTTGCGCGACTTAGCATCCACATCATCTTTAGAAACTTATCGCGAACTCAACCAACATTTTGCTGAAATGATGCGCGTGTTTTACGAAAAAGGTTACGATGAAATGCTAACCAATTATTACAACGGCATTATTGAAAACGAATATTTATTGAATGAAGCGATAGCATACCACGAAGAAATATTGGAAGTTACTGATTATATGGCGGAAATAAGTCGAAGCGAATTATTCAAACTCAAAACCGACAGCCTGATTGATCTTATTCAAATAAGAGACTGGTATGACGAAATTTATACATTAAATGCAAAATATTCTTTAGCAGAAACCTACTACCAACTTAGAGAATTTGAAGCAGGTTTCAACACATTAGCATTAATTCCTGAAATGTATAATCTAACTGAAGATGAACTCATTGAGCACAACAATTACGTTGCTTTATTCACTTTAAAGAATAATATTAGATTAAGCGGCAGAACGATTGCGCAATTAAATGAATCGGAAATAAATCAAATGATTATTTTTGCAGCCGCTTCTCGTGGATTATCTTCTGTTATGGCGCAAGGCATTTTGTGTTTTTTCTATAATATTTGCCTTGAAGAAGATACGGATGAAGGTGAAGGCAGAAAGCAAAAAGCAGAAAACGATGATGATGAAATAAATCTGCGTAAATCTGTGTCATCTGTGTCATCTGTGTGCCAAAAAACATTAGAAAACATAACGGTAATGCCGAACCCCACAACCGGAGAATTGAGAATTGAGAATGGAGAATGGAGAATTATGGAGGTGGAGGTTTTTGATGTGTATGGAAGAAACTGTAACGTGTCACGCGTAACGTGTCACGAAAACAAAATCAACATTTCACATTTACAAGCAGGGCTTTATTTTGTAAAAATAAAAACGGAAATCGGAGAGGTGATAAAGAAAGTGATGAAACAGTAGTTTTCGTGTCAAAATTTATGTTAAAATACAAGTATTAATAATAAACGCAAGATAATATGACCTCTTTTGAAACCAACAGAATAACCCTTGAAGGTGTTACCTTCGATGATTTATTGCTTATGCCTGCCTATTCGGAAATCCTTCCGAAAGAAACAGTGCTAACCACGCAATTCTCAAGAAATATTGTGTTGAATGTGCCTTTCATTTCCGCCGCAATGGATACCGTTACAGAGGCAAAAATGGCAATCTCTATTGCTCGCGAAGGCGGCATTGGCGTTATTCATAAAAATATGTCCATAGAAGAGCAGGCAAAGCAGGTGAAGTCGGTGAAACGCGCAGAGAACGGAATGATAAACACGCCCGTTACCATTTTGCCGAACAAAACGGTAGGCGATGCGCTGAAACTGATGGCAGAATATAAAATCGGCGGTATTCCGGTAATTAATGAAGATAAAAAATTGGTAGGCATTGTTACCAACCGCGACCTTCGGTTTGAAAAAGATTACAACAAGCCTATTGCGCTGGTTATGACTAAAGATCATTTGATTGTTACGAAAAGAGACATCAATTTAGAGCAAGCCAGCGACATTTTGCAACAGCACAAAATTGAAAAGTTGCCGGTGGTGGACAACGACGGCAAACTGCTGGGGCTCATTAC
>Ga0082212_10002717_pt1 | contig 25517 bp, 26 predicted proteins | sample TergutNt197P3_FD_71548 | JGI IMG/M metagenome (GOLD analysis project Ga0082212, IMG submission 71548) | Neocapritermes taracua P3 segment gut microbial communities from Petit-Saut dam, French Guiana - Nt197 P3 | ecosystem: Host-associated > Arthropoda: Insects > Digestive system > Gut ...
TATTATCTATAATAATAATAAGTATATATATATATATATATATATATATATATATATATATTTTAATATTATTAGGTTAAATATGGCATTTAATAAGGTTTAATTTTTAATGTTTTAATAATTATATAAATTTAAATCTAATAATTTAGCTATATTTTCACTATTTTCTTCAATTTTTCCAATACTTTTATCTTTTGTTTTAATAGTAAAAGATTCAACTACTCGAGCCCCTCTTGCTTCAACTTTTTCTTTCATTCTGTTAATTACAGATAGTCCTCCAGAACTATTCATAGTAGCAAATAAAACAATGTCTTTTCCTCTTAAATCACATTTGTCAATAATAGTAATTATAGCTGGTGTTGCATTACCTGCCCATGTTGGAGTTCCAAAGTAGATTAAATGGTATTCTTCTAAATTAATGCTTGTTGGTGTGATATCAGTTTTATTTTCTCTAAAAGCATCTACTGAAGAGAAAACTTTTCCAATGAATCCATTTCTATTTTTTAAATCTCTCACTTCAATCAAATCAGCATTTAAATTTTTAGAAAGTGTTTTAGCAACAATTTTTGTGTTTCCACTTTCTGAAAAATATATTATCACTGTTTTCATCGTAATCATCTTTTTATATAATTTTCTATTATTTTGATAATTGATTAATGTTCATTATGGGTATTTAATTGATTATATGTTATTATGGGTATTTAATTATGTGTTCATGAGGGTATTTCATTAGAAATCATTAGTTATTTCATCCTATAAAACTCATTTAAAATCCATCATGGACGCATTCCATAGCTATCAATACCTGTTTCTTCTTTAAATCCACACATTAAATTCATATTATGAATAGCTTGTCCAGAAGCTCCTTTAACTAAGTTATCAATAGCTGAAATAACAATTAATCTACCATTATCATCAATTTCAAATCCTCCAATATGGGCAAAATTAGATCCTCTAACTGAATTTAGTGTAGGAATTTCCCCATCATCAAGTATTTTAACAAATGGTTCATTAGTATATTGTTTTTTATAAATATTAATTATTTCTTCTTTTATTATATTTTTATCATTTTTATCAAAGTTTTTTAAGAAACTGTGACTGGTTGTGAGTATGCCTCGAATTACAGGAACTAGGTGGGGGGTAAATGAAACTTTAACGTTAGAAAAACTTCCTAATTCTTGTTGAATTTCTGGACCATGTCTATGACTTACTATATTATAAGCAACTACATTATCTGCACAATTAGGATAATGGAAAACTGGAGCAGGATTAACTCCTCCACCACTAACTCCTGTTTTTGAATCAACAATTATATTTTCAACTAATTCTTCTTTAGATAATGGAAGATTAGCTAAAATAGCTCCTGTTGGAAAACAACCAGGATTAGCTATTAAATTGCCTTTTTTAATCTTTTGTCTATGGATTTCAGGAAGTCCATAAACAGCTTCAATTGGAGATGTATGTTTTATATCATACCATTTCTCATAGGTAGCTATATCATTAAACCTATAGTCTCCACTAAGGTCGATTACTTTTGAACCAGTTTCTAATATTTCTGGAACAATCTTCATGGAAGCTCCATGAGGGGTAGCTGTAAAAACAAGATCCACATCAAGATTTCTAGGAGATATGTCTTCAAATACAAGATTTGATTCTCTTATGTGGGGATGAACTTTATCAACTGGTGTTTGATTGAATTGTCTAGAAGTGATCCTTTTTATTTCCGCTTTTGGATGTTTTTGTAATAGTCTAATTAATTCTCCACCAGTATATCCACTTCCACCAACAATAGCTATCTCTGTCATTTGAACACCTTTGATAAACATTTTTAATTTTGTTAATAATTGAATTTTAATTATAAATTCTAATTTTTGATGAATTTTATTAGTTTTTGAATAATTGCAAGATTCTTAATATTTGAATATTAAAATAATTAAATAATTCATCAGTTTATTATTAATTAGATATTTATATTATTATAATATATTATTAAATATATTTATTATTAATATATTAATAATTATTATAATTTATGAAATTTTTTATATAAATAATTTAGTATGAATCAATTAATTTGAAAAGATAAGAAAACAATTTAGTTAATATTTAATTAATATAATTACTATTATTTTTTTTATAACAAATGAAATAATGAAAAAATTATATTTCACATTATATTATAAATTTGATTGAAAATATACTTAATATAATTAATAATATATCATTTAAGGAAAGTAACAATTTTTAAAAGAAAAATATAGGTTCAAATTATTATTAAACACAAAAAGGAGAATAAATGAAACAAAAAAGTTTTGAATTATCTAAAGAACAAAAAGAATTACTTGAAAAATATAAGTTATCTTCTAATGAAAAAATACTCATTGAAAAATTTATAAAAAAATATGCTGTTAGCTGTTATTATATTAAAAAGGTTAATGGCAAGCCTAATGCTCTTGATAGTTCTCTTGGAGCTGTTCCCTACACCCCTGAAGATAAAGATTCACAAGAAAATTTGCTTATACAGATAAATTTTGAGGGTATTGATTTACTAGGGTATCCTAATAAAGGTATTTTTCAAATATTCATGGGACCAGCTGAAGAAAAATCTCTAACAAATGATGGCGGCACTAATGTTATGGGATATTATTACAAAATATTAACAGACAAACACAGAAAAAACCTTTCTGTTTCTAATAATGCACTTTCAAGAGGATGTTTTAAAATTAAACTGGAAGAAGGATGGTCAATGTATCCAAAGATTTATGATAGTTTCAAAACAGATGAAGAGAAAAATCTTTTTGAGGATTGTGAAATTTTAAAACAATTAGAAAATAAAGATTTTGATTTTTGGGAAATTATTTATGATATTTTTCCAACTAGGTCTAATATTGGTGGTTACTCTCACTCTCCACAAGGTCAATGTGGAGTTCCATTTTCAGCTGAGTTTGAAGCGAAAAATGCTATTATGTTATTTTTAAGCAATGATATAATATCATGGGGTGATGGGGGAGTTTTCATGTTTTTCTATGAAAATATAGAAAAATTAGGTGAAGAAGGAAGTATGATTTGGCTTAGTGGTGATATGTGTTAAATAGAAAATATTCATAATAGTTTATGATGATATTTTTTGTTATGAAAGTTTTTTTTGTTATGATGATATTTTTTGTTATGAAAGTTTTTTTTGTTATGATGATATTTTTTGTTATGAAAGTTTTTTTTGTTATGATGATATTTTTTGTTATGAAAGTTTTTTTTTGTTATGATGATATTTTTTGTTATGAAAGTTTTTTTTTGTTATGATAATATTTTTTGTCATGATGATATTTTCAGTTATTAAGATATTATCTAACAGTCTTTTAAACTCTCTTTTGAAAAGTCAGAATCTCTAATTTTTTTTATTATTTTGCAGGTACTATCTAATTTAGCTTTTCTATAGTTATTTACTCTTTTAACTTCACAATTGATTCCTTGGTTTTTTAAATCTTCTTTTAATTGGTCTAGTTTGTAACTTTGATCAGAGCCAAGAGATATAATGTCTGGCTGTAACTGCCTAACTATTTTAAATATATCTGTGGGATGGCCTAAATAGGCTTCATCTACTGGTTTTAACATTTTTATCATTTCTAATCTTTGAGATTCATCTACAATTGGAATTCGTTTCTTTCTGCGAACAGTTGAATCTCTAGCTATGACAACTACTAATTTAGCATCTTTTCCTCCAAGTTCTTTAGATTTTTGAAGATACAATCCGTGTCCAGGATGCAATAAGTCGAAAGTTCCAGTTGCCATAACAGTTTTCATTTTCCCACCTTATTTTTTTTTATTTTTTTTATATCCCTATACTTTTTATATTTTTTCTAATTTTAAAGCATCTTTAAGATTAATTTTATCTTTATATAACGCTGATCCAATGACTACTCCTTTAACTCCAGTTTTTCCGAGTTTTTCTATATCTTTGATATTTGTCACTCCACCAGCATAAACAATAGGAATATCAACAGAGTTAACAAGATCAATAGCGGGTTGCACATTGAAACCTTCTAGTAAACCTTCAACGTCCACATTTGTAAATAAAATACTTCCAGCACCAGCTTTTTTAAATCGTTGGCTAATTTCAGTAGCTGATTTGTCAGTTTTTTCTTTCCAACCTTTAATAACTACTTTAGAATCTTTACTATCTAGTGAAACCATTATTCTATCCTTGCCAAATTCATCGGATAATTGGGTTATTATCTCAGGATTATTGATTGCCATAGTTCCTATAATAAGTCTTTCAATTTCAAGGTTTAGAAGTTCTTTTGCATAATTTATTGTTCTAATTCCCCCACCTAATTGAATTGGAACAGATACTTCATCTATTATTTTTTTTATTGTACTTAGATTATCTTTACTTTCAAGAGCTCCATCAAGGTCAATTACATGAATTATTTCCGCACCATCATCTTCCCATTTTTTAGCTACTTTTTCAGGATTATCTATTATTACTTGTTCTGTTCCAGGTTTACCTTGAACTAATTGAACACATTTGCCATTTTTTATGTCGACTGCTGGCATTATTATCATTTTTCCTTCTTCAAAGGACATATAAACACCATTTTTTTATATTATTATTATTATTCAAATTTATTTTATTGGATTATTTTCAGATTATTAAACTTATTAGTCAGCTGATTTAATATTTCATCTCCAGTATTAATCCTTGATGCCGCTTCAAGGAGTTCTTTTTCAGTTGGAGATATTATAAAAACTGCTTCAGATGAATCGTTCTTTAAAATTAAAAGAGCATATTCTCCAGTATTAGTTTTAAAAGCTATTGAATTAGGAGGCATATTCTCTAGAGTTATTTGTTTCAAATCAAATCTATTTTTAATCTGAGCAACAAATGGTTTAACATTTTTTGATTTAGCATAACTTATTTTAGAGTTTCCATACTGATAAACAGTATTTGAAATGTTTTCTGAAACTTTTGTCTGATTTTCATTATCAATATTCATTATTTTATCAATAAAATTACTTTCACTATTATCAGATATATTGCTAATAAAGTTAAATCCAAATAGAATGATTAATATTATTACAATTCCTATTATACCATATCTTATAATGTTTTTCATATTAACACCAGATTATATTTTTAAAGAATCATAAATTTATTATTAAAGTTTCATATTATTATTATTATTATTATTTTTAAAATTTATTAATGTTATTTATTTAAAAATTTGTATAATTATATTTTTTAAAAATTATAGAAGATAATATAAATTAAAATATATAATAATATATTAATTTTTCATTTACTTGAATTACAATAATTTTTATAATTATAAATATAAATAATTTTATTAATTCTATTAATTCTATTAATTTTAATTAATTTTAATTAATAATAATATTCATTTATAATATTTTTAATAAATTATTTAATTAAATTATTATTATTCATATTAAGTTATATTTTTTATTATAATATTTTATTATAATGTTAATAAATTATTTTATTATTTTATTATTCATATTAATTATATATTAGTTTATTAACCAATTATAATAATTTTATCTATTCTATGAAAATAAATTAATAAAATAAAAATAAATAAAATAATAAATAAAATATAAAATATTAATATTATTTACATTAAACAAGATTTACATGAAAAGAGTAGCTTTAAAAATAGCCTATATTGGAACTAATTTCCATGGATTTCAACGTCAGCCAAATCATAGGACAGTTGAAGGAGAACTTATAAATACTCTAAAAGACTTAAAATATATCGATGATGTATATGATTCAAAATTTAAAATAGCTGGAAGAACTGATAAGGGAGTGCATTGTCTCAGCAATGTAGTTAGCTTTATAAGTGAAAGAGAGATAATTATAAATCAAATTAATCATAAACTTCCTGAGGATATTCAAATAATAGCTAAAGCTCCTGTTCGATATGGATTTAAACCTCGTTATGCTAAATGTAAACATTATAGATATATATTTTTTGAAGATAATTTAAATGTTCTAGCTATGAAGAAATTAGCAGATATATTTCGAGGTAAACACAATTTTACTAACTTTTCTAAGAAAAATGAATCTCAAAAAACCATGATTAGGACTATTAATAAGATAGACATCATAGGTTTAAAAAATCAACATAATAACCATTTTGAATCATATTCTCAAAAAACAGATAATTCTAAATATTTTACATATTCTAAAAGATATGATGGTGATTTAAAAGAATCTGGAGATTTTATAAAATCTAACTATCTTGGTGAGCTTAAATCTATTGGAAGATTTAATAAAAACTTTGAAGAGGAAGATTTTAATAATGCTACATATAATCCCATATTTATCGATGTTTATGGTGAAAGTTTCCTTTGGAATATGATTCGGAAAATGATGAGAGTATTTTTATTTGTAGGAAAAAATGAGATGGAAGCTGATGATGTTAAAGACATGTTGAATCCAGACAATAAGTACAATATTAAAGCTCTTAATCCAGAAAACCTTATTTTAATGGATATTGAATATGACAATATTCGATTTGAATATGATGATTATGCTATTGAAGGATTTAAAAGAACACTTATTGAAAATTTATTTGATTATAAATTAAAACTTTCAATAGAAAATAGCATATTAAATAGTATGAAAAGTTTAAAATCTAATATTAGTAATGATAAGGTGGAATAGATAATACTGAATAAAGACAAAAAGCTTTTATTAAAATATATATATTTTTAAGATTATATATAATATTTAAAATAATTTAAAATAATATGAAAAATGAATTAAAGAAGTGTTTATTTTTCAAATTCATTGATATAGAGGGATAATCTGAATAATTTAAACTCTAAAACATTAAATTCAAAAACAAAAGAATCTGAAACAAGACAATATAAATCTAAAATTCCAATTATAATTGGATTTGATCCAGGATTAACCGTAGGCTTGGCTATATTAGATTTAAATGGTAACTTACTTTTTTTAAAAAGTTTTAAAGAAATTTCTAAATCTGAAATAATTAGAAAGATTATGGAGTTTGGAAAAGTAGTTTTAATAGCTACTGATGTGGAAAATCCTCCAAAAGCAGTGAAAAAGTTAGCTAGTTCTTTAAATGCAAAAATTTTTTCTCCTAAAAATGATATTCCAGTTTCTTATAAGAATGAAATTACTAATGATTTTTTAAAAAATAGTGCTGATTTTTCAGATTTTTCTAAAAAAAATACTAATAGCAATATTAATAGTACAAATAATTATTATAAAGACCCTAATTCTGATAATAAATATAATTCTAATAATGGTTCTATAAATAATCATGAGAGAGATTCGTTAACTGCGGGAATTATTGCTTTTAATAGCTACAAAAACAAGTTAACTCAACTTGAAAAAAAATTTTTAGATGCTAAGATGAATCTTAACTCAATTGATAAAGAAGACATTATTAATGAAAATTATTATGAAATATTAAATCAAGCTAAGTCCTTTCTAATAAATGATAATCCTATAAGTGATTCTATATCAATGGCATTTGAAAAGTATAATCTTTTTGACAGTGAGGATAAGAAAATATCTAATTCTTATAATGACTTAAGAAATAATTACAATAATGACCCCAATATACATGGTATAAATAATAATAATAATAATAATAATAATAATAATAATATTGATAATATTAATAGTATCGATTTTAATATCAACAACAATAATAATTATAATAATAACATCAATGATAATAATAATAATAATAATAATAATAATCTTAATGATAACTTTAATAATAACAATGTTGACATTCAAGGGATGTTAAATGGTTTAGAAGAAAAATATGTTAAATTGAAAAATATTAATAAATCTCAAGTGAAACAAATAAAAAACCAAGATAAAATTATTGAAAAACTAAAAAACAAAAACAAAGATTTGGTAAATGAATCAAATGACAAAAATAACAAAATAGCTAAAATTGAGAAAGATTTAAAAGAATTAAAATTAAAACAATCTAAAGCTATTTTAAAAGATAAAGAAGTTGCTTCAAAAATAAAGCTTCTTAAAAATATACAGCTAAAATACAAAGAAGAAAAAGAACTTAGAAACTCTCTTGAAGAAAAATTAAATAAAAGATTAAAGTTAGATGATTTTAATGAATTATCAATATTCACCCCTATTAAAATTATCACTTCTTTTACAAAAAATGGTTTAAAAGAAGCAAATAATATCTTTAAATTAAAAAGAGGAGATGTTATATATCTTTCATCATCAGAAGGAGGAGGTTCACAAACTGCTAAAGCAATAGTTGATTTAGGGATTAAAGCTATTGTTCAGAGTAAAAATAATAAGAATATTTCTCCTCAGGCAGAAGAAGTTTTTGTCCTGGAAAAAATTCCAATACTCAATGAAACTGATTTAGATATCAAATTTTTTGATGATTATGCAGTAGCTGATACAAAGTATTTAGATAAAAAAATAGCTAAATGGAAAAAAGAATCAGAAGAAAAAACCGCAAAAAAAGCTCAAGATGATTTATTAAATGTTATTAATGAGTATAGAATTGAACGAAAAAGAGAAATTTAAGTTAAAAACTATTTTTATAAAACATTAATTATTTAAATTAAAATATCAATAGTTTATTATTATATCTTATTAATTACTAATTTTATTAAAATTAATATACAGATTAATTATTTAAATTAATATATCAATAGTTTATTATTATATCTTATTAATTACTAATTTTATTAAAATTAATATGACAAGACTAATTTAAACTTATATCCATTGATTAATAAATTATAAAAAATTTTTCAATAAAAAAGGTTGAATTTGAATGAAAATATCAATAGTACTTGGAACAAGACCTGAAATTATCAAAATGGCTTCAATTATAGATGAAATCAAATTTAGGGGTCATGAATTACTCCTTATTCACACAGGTCAACATTACGATTATGAAATGTCAGAACAATTTTTTGAAGATTTAGAGTTACCTATTCCTGATTATAACGTTGGTGTTGGTGGGGGATTTCATGGAGAACAAACTGGAAAAATGATGAAAGGGATTGAAGAAGTTTTGTTGAACGAAAAACCAGATATTTTGCTGGTTCAAGGAGATACTAATGCAGTTTTAGCGGGTGCTCTTGTAGCTTCTAAGTTACATATTCCAGTTGGCCATGTGGAAGCAGGACTTAGGTCATTTGATAATACTATGCCTGAGGAGATTAATAGAAAAACTGCCGATGCTTGTTCAATGTTCTACTTTTTACCAACTGAACAATCAGCTATTAATCTATCTTTGGAAGGTGTTGCTAGAGATCAAATTTATATTACTGGCAATACTATCGTTGATGCATGTTTTAGAAATTTGAAAATAGCCAATAAACATGTAGATGATAGTGATTTATCTAAAGAAAATATTAAAGATTCCTCTAAAAGAAATATTCAAGATTTAATCAGTTTAGATAATATTTTAACTTTAACTATGCATCGAGCGGAAAATGTAGATAACAAAGAGAGAATGGTTGATGTTATTGATGCTTTAAGTCAGCTAACAAATTTAAATATTGTTTTTCCAATCCATCCAAGAACTAAAAAACAATTAGAAGAGTTTGATTTATATGATAAATTAGATGCTCTTAATCATGTTCATATTATTAAACCTATTGGTTATTTAGAGTTCCTTTTATTATTATCAAATTCTTTACTGATTCTTACCGATTCTGGAGGGCTTCAAGAAGAAGCTATCACTCTCAATATTCCATCTCTCACTTTACGATACAATACGGAACGTCCTGAAACTGTTACTGCAGGTGGAAACATTTTAGTTGGTTCTAACAAGTCAACTATTGTTAAAACAGCTAATAAAATCTTAGAAGGCGCTGAATTTTATTCGAAGATGGCTTCTGCTAAAAATCCTTATGGGGATGGAAACTCTGGAAAACAAATCTTAGACATTATTGAAAAAAGCTATAAATTAGGAAAACTTAAAATCAGACCTCCTGAGGATATTATGGATAGTTTTCATACAAAAATGACAAAAATTACAGAAGAAATTACTGTAAATCAATTTGAAGATATAAATAATGCTCTTGTTCGAGTTGTATATAATGAAAAAAAGGATACTATGAGCTACCCTTTTGATGATTTAAAATTAAAGGGAAAATATGTCTTATTTGATAGGATTTTGAAATAAGTCATTTTATTTTTTTTGGATTATATTGTTTTTCAATTTTTCTTTTATCTATAAGTAGTTAATATTAATTTTATAATTATGGAAGTAAATAGTTCAAATTCTCCTACTTTTATTACTTTGTATTTTTAATAATTATCACTATTTATTGAAGAATTTTTATTTTATAGATTATTTTTATTTAAATAGTATATTTCTTTGGAATTTCTATTTTTTCATTATTTTTTAGTAATTTTTTTCTAGAGGGGGGGGGGGGTTTTAAAATTTATACTATCTTAGAATCTTTTTATTTTTCAATAACTTTATATAATTAATTATTCTTATAAGTTAACATATAATATTTAATTAAATTTTTTTTATAGATAATTATAATGTTATATAATTTATAAAAAAATTTATAAAAATTTATAATAATAGAGGAATTAAATATGAAAACAAATAAACTAATTTCAACTATTCTTATAGCTGTGATAGCTATACTAATGGTTACAATAGTGTTAAGCTCTGTCCAAGCTGTTGATGCTGCACCTAAAAAGGTGAAAGTCACATGGAACGCCAATGGTGGAAAAATAGAAAAAGCTAATACAAAAATTACTACAATTAAAAAGAATGCAAAGGTAGGAAAACTTCTTAAAGCCCCAAAAAAAACAGGATATCAATTTAAAGGTTGGTATACAAAGAAAACTGGTGGAAAAAAGATTACAACTGCTATGAAGGTTAAAAAGAAAGTAATATTCTATGCACAATGGAAAAAACTAAGTTCTCCCTCAAATACAGGTTCAAACAGAATATTAAATGCAAATGAAAAAAAGCTTGTTGGAACATGGGACATGATTCAATCTACAACTGTAGGGTCTGTTAGTATTACTCATATATTTAGAGCAGATGGAACTTATTCTAAACTGACTATCAGAAAGTCTTGGGATAACACAGGCAGAGTTAGTTCTTCAACTTATTCTTATAAGGGTAGTTGGGCTGTGTCTGGAACAACCATTTATTTTACAAACAAACAATATCTCCAAAATAATAATTGGATTCCTGAAAAAGATAGTTCTTTAAAACTTCGTTTTGGTTCTGATGAAAAAGGCCAATTCTTTTTAGACGATTATGATAGGAAAAATTATAAAGTATTTTAAGTTATTCTATGGTTCTTTTTTCAACGATTTAATCAGTAACCACTTGAATTTATTTAAATCCTGTTTGGAAACATAATCAAAATGGTTCGAAAGAGCCATATTTTTTTTATTTATTAAAAACATTTGATGTGTTTTATACATTAATTAAAATATCATTTTTTTTATTTTTTTTAATTCTTTTATTTAGTCATTATAGTTTAATTCTGATATTATAATATAATCATTTTTCAAATAACTAAATATTCTATAAAAGCATAATTTAATTATCTAATGAATATTATTTCTCTTTTTTTAGAAAGAGTAACTTTTATAGGAGTTTCTCTAGAATTTCAAGAATATTATAAACAAAAACTTAATTTTTTAAAAAAACTCACAGGTTTTTCACGACTCCTTTTAACTTTTAATATATGTACATCCATTTTATTTTTATACTATATCTAACAATATAAATTATGGTAATATCTATGGTTGCTGATAATTCAAAAAAGATTGATTCAGTATTAGTATTTGAATATTATACTGCTTCCGGAATAAATGATTTTAAAATTATTTCTGAAGCTGTTGCGCTAATTGAATCTCTTCTGGAGGATTTAAGTTCATTTTCATCCGATAATGGCAAGAATATTAATTTTCTTGTTTCAAAAGATTTTAAAGATATTGGGAATAGCTATGGATTTTCTAAAGAGAATGGAAATAAAATTATAATCGATACTAATTTGGAAGATTGGTTAGATAAAAACGTTTCTAGTTTTAATAGCTGTATATTTATTTCAGCTGAAGAAAATATGAACCTTTATAATTTAACTCGATTAATTGAAAAAAATGATGTTAAAATTTATGGTTCTGATTCTAATTCTACTTTTTTATGTTCTAATAAGTACAATACTTTTAAACATCTTCAAAGTATTATAAACCAGCCAAAAACATTGAAATTCACAATTTCTAATGATAATCAGTGGGAAAAGTCTATTAAAAACCTTTTAGAATTTTTTAATAAGCCAAATTTGCATGATAAAACTGATTTTGCTAATGAAAATGATTTGTCTGATTTATTAATTTTACCTGATGAAAATGATTTGTCTGATTTATTAATTTTACCTGATGAAAATGATTTGTCTGATTTATTAATTTTACCTGATGAAAATGATTTGTCTGATTTATTAATTTTACCTGATGAAAATATTTTTCATAATCAAAACGATTTCAAGCTGATTGTTAAGCCATTATATGGAGTAGATTGTCAAGATATAATCATAATATCTAATGAAGAGGATATTGCTAGAATTTCAGAAATATATCCTAAAAATTCAGAAATATTAGTTCAAGAATTTATTTATGGGGAAAATTTAAGTGTTAGCTTGATATCTGATGGAAATACAGCTATTCCTCTCAGTTTAAATAAACAATACATTGAAATTACAAAAGAAAACCAGCAGTACCTTGGAGGTGAACTTCCATATAATCACCCACTTAAAGATACAATTTTTTCAATAGCTAAAAAAGCTGTTGAAAATATTAAAGGCATTAAAGGATTTGTTGGTGTTGATTTAATTGTAAAAAAATCTAATAATTTTGATAATTCTAATTATAATATTATAAAACCTTTTAATAATTATAATAATAATTATAATAATTACAATATTTTTAATAATAATATAAATAATAATTATAAAAATAATATCAATAATAAAAATAATAATTATAAAAATAAGTTTTATAATAAAAATAATAGTTTTTATGATGATATATATTTTTTAGAAATAAATTCAAGATTTACAACTCCTTATGTTGGTCTTAGTAAAATTGCTAAGTTTAATATAGGAAAAACAATAATCGAATTATTAGATAATAAAATCGATATAGATTCAATAGATAATATTGAAAATATTTATAGTGGAAATATTGTTAAATTTAGAAAAAATGAGCAATATTTAGATATTGAGATTATATAAACTTCATTATTAAAAATAATTATTAAAATTTAGTTGATTTTTATGAAAATAGCAGGTTTTGATATTGGTGGTGCAAATACTGATTTAGCTATAGTTGATTTTGACAATGAAAGTCATGAAATTAAAAATATAGCTACAAATTTTGAATATCTTCCTATGTGGAGTAATAACGAAGATCTACAAGATACATTAATAAATTTAATCGAAAGAACTTGTGGTGCTGATGATGAAATGGATTCTATTGATGGGATTGGTATTTCTATGACAGCTGAGCTTGTAGATGCGTATGAAACTAAAAAACAAGGTGTTTTAGACATAGCTAAAAAAACTGAAAATGCTTTTAACAATATCACTTCAAAATCAAAGAATACCTCTTCAAAATCTAAAAATTCGGATTCAAAAAACATTCCAATTGTATATATTGGTACAAAAAATGTTTTATCAACTGAAGATTTAAAAATAAATCCTCTTGAAATAGCAGCTGCTAATTGGATAGCTACAGCTAAAATAGCTTCTAAAATTAATCCAAATTCAATTTTTATAGATATTGGCAGTACCACAACCGATATCATTCCAATCAAAGAGGGTAAAGAATGTGCTAAAGGTCGATCTGATTATGAAAGGTTATCTACTGGAGAACTTGTTTATACAGGAACTCTTAGAACTAATTTAGCTAGTTTTTTAGATGAAATTCATTTTGATGGAAATGATTTTAATGTTGCTTCAGAGTTATTCGCTATTACGGCTGATGTTTACAATATTTTAGATAAAATAACGATTGATGATTATATTTGTCATACTTGTGACGGTGCTGGAAAGTCTAAAGAAGAATCTGCAAGGCGTATTTCAAGAGTTCTTTGTGCTGATTTAGATATTCTTTCCTTTGAGGATATCATTGAAATTTCTAAATATATTCACAAAAAACAAGTTCAACAAATAGCAAAATCTCTTGAAATAGTTTCAAAAAGAGAAAATTTAGACTTAATTATAACAACAGGTCTTGGAAAAGATATCTTAGCAAAAGAAGCTGCAAATCTTTTAAACCTAAAGACAAAATCTATGACTGAGATTTTAACCGACAAAGAGTGTGTAGTTGCTCCAGCAATTGGAACAGCTATCATGGCAGAAGAATATTTCACTAATAAATAATATTAATATTAATAATAATAAATGAATTTTATATTTTTATTATCTTGAATATTTGGTACTTGTAATAATATTAATAATAAATGAATTTTATATTTTTATTATCTTGAATATTTGGTATTTATAATAATATTAATAATAAATGAATTTCATAATTTAATTAGCTATAACATTTTTTTTTAAATGAATTTTATAATTTAATTAGCTATAATAATTTGTTAAATAAATTCCATAGTAAAAAAGGTAGAATTATGAAAAAATGGTATATTTTGATTGGAATTATAATGGTTATACTTGCTATAATAGCAGGATTAATTTTATTTGTAAATATACATGATAGTGAAATTATTGGTTCTAATAGTCTAGGCTCTGTTACTAAAGAAACTTATTCTTTTTTTACTGATTCTACTAATAATAAAAATAAAATAGCTATTGTTACAGGTATGCATCCTCGTGAAACATTATCAATTGATGTTTTACCTGAAGTTGCAAAGTTTTATGCATTATTCAATGATGTCGAAATTGTAAACTATAAAGTAAGAGTTTCAGACAGTCCTGAAAAGTTCACCATAGGTAGAAACAATGGAGAAAGTTTAGTTCATGATTTTGTTGTAAATGATATAGCTAAAGAAAATTTCGGCCTTGTGATTATTGGTCATGATCATGAAAAAGGTTATGGGGATGGATTTTATATAGCTACTCCTTCAATGGATTCTAAATCAGTTAATTTGGCTGAAAAAGTTGTGAAGGATTTATCAGATTTTAAACATTATAAAAGAGAAACAAATAGTTCTATAAAAAGTAGTTCAATAAAAACTGTGGATAATCCTATTGTTGAAACTGGAACTCCTCTTTTTGTCTATGAGATACCTGAATGGGTTAACTTTTTTGAGGCTTTTTCAAAATCTTATGATTTGATAGATGTTTCTTTTAAAAATATTTACCAAAATTAGTATTATTTCTTATAATCTTATAATTTTAAGTTAGTTATAACTTTAATTTTTTCTATAAAATTGTAATACATAGTGTTATAACTATTATTTTTTTATAAAGAGCATATGTTTGAATATAGTATTAATCAATACCACACATCTTTAAGTCCTAATAAATAAGCAACTATATTAGAAATAATATGTATTATGAAAGTAAGAACTGCTATTATAATTACAGTTTCAAAGATTATAGTAGTATATAATGATGCTAAAAGTAATGCTCCAGCTATAAAATCAAGTTGATCTAATATTGGTGCAGGTCTACCTCTACCAATATTTAATCTTCTTTTTATAAAACTTCCTACTGCATCACCAAGCATAGCTCCAAAACTTAATAAAAATCCTATTACTATCCCATAAACAGGATCCCAAATTAGAACCCCTTCAATAGCTCCAATTAAAGTTCCAGTAATAGTTCCAAAGATTAGACCTTTCCAAGTTACTCCATCACCAATTAGTCTATGCCCATCAATAAACTTCTTTCCAAAATCTACTGGTGTAGTCCCTCCAAATGCAAGACCACTAAGATTTGCAATATATGCCGGCATTATAAAGTAAACTGCACTAAGACAAGTTATAATAAAAGTAGTAATATCTGACATTTTTTTCCTCAAATTTTTGATGATTTAGTTATCTTTAGGTTTTTAAAATCTAACTCTAATTTTTATAATTCTAAAATTATATTAATTATCATTCAATGAATTAAAATAGTGTATCTAATTTCATATAAGTTTCTTCTTTTTAATTTATAAACTTATTTGTTTAATTATTATAAAATTTTAATCATTTACATTATCAATTTATTATTATGAAGTATATAATATTTAGGAAGTATATAAATATGATATTATTTCTTTTAAATTAATTATAATAAAATTATTAATTTATAAATATAATAATATAGTATTTTTCTTTAAATTAATTATAATAAAATTATTAATTTATAAATATAATAATATAGTATTTTTTTTTTAAAATTAATTATAATAAAATTATTAATTTATAAATATAAAATATAGTATTTTTCTTTAAAAAATAAATTATAATATAATATTTATTTAAATTTGAATAAAAATTTTTAAATATAAATATAAATATAAGTTAATAGAAATATTATTAAGTGATATTTGGAAATATTAATATTTCATTGAACTATCATAATTAAGTGTAACTTAAATTTATATTTTAAATTAAAATTATTGCAGATATTAATGTTTAATAAATTATTTATCAATTTAATCGAGGATTAGTTAATATAATAGGTGATATTTTTGGATTCAATTAAAAAAACAATGAGTTTATGTCCAACTTGCTTTAAACCTGTAGAAGCTGAAGTTTATGAGAAAGATGGGAAAATTTGGATAAAAAAAGAATGTCCTGAGCATGGAAGGTTTGATAATACCTATTGGACTAATGCAGAACTTTATAAACGTGTTAATGGATATATTCCTTCATTAAAACCAATTAATAATCCTCAAATTGATGTGAATTCAAATAAAGAAAATTTAGGATGTCCAAGTAATTGTGGGATTTGTAGTGATCATGAAACTGCTACTGTTCTTGGACTTATTGATGTAACAAATAGATGTAATCTTAAGTGTCCTGTTTGCTTTGCAAATGCAGCTGTTTCTAAAAAACTATATGAACCAAGTTTTGAAGAAATTGGGGAGATGTTAGAAAATTTAAGAAATCTTAAACCTTCTCCAACGCCTGCAATTCAATATGCTGGTGGTGAACCAACTGTGCGAAAAGACATAGTTGAACTTGTTAAGTTAGCTAAAGAAAAAGGATTTTCTCATACTCAAATAGCTACTAATGGTTTAAGATTAGCTAGGAAAGAAAGTTTAGCTCAAGAATTAGCTGATGCAGGATTAAATACAATTTATCTTCAATTTGATGGGGTTACTGAAGAGCCATATGTTTATAATCGTGGAAAAAATCTCCTACCTCAAAAGATTCAAGCTATTGAAAACTGTAGAAAAGCAGACCTTGGAATAGTTTTAGTTCCAACATTGGTTAAAGGTATCAATGATAATCAAGTAGGGGATATACTTCAATTTGCTATTGAAAATATTGATGTTATTCATGGAGTAAATTTCCAACCAGTTTCATTTGCTGGAAGAACTCCTGGAAATCAGGTGGAAGAACAAAGAATTACAATACCTGATTTTGTTGATTTAGTAAATGTTCAAACAGATAATCAAATAAATGAAGAAGACTTTTATCCTCCTTCTTCAGTTGAACCTATTTCTAGATTTATTGGAGCTCTTGAAGGTGAAGCTCCATCTGTAACACTAAATTGTCATCAACATTGTGGTATAGCTACTTATATTTTCATTGATAATGGTAAAATTGTTCCAATTACACAATTTATTGATGTTGATAGGTTTTTAAAATTCCTCGATGAAAATGCAGAAAAGTTGGAAAATGGTGGGTTTGCGATTAAACCTAGAGTATTAGCTAAAGCCACAAGAGAAATTCCAAAAGTTTTAGATAGAAGTAAAACTCCAGACTCATTAGATATATCAAAAATTTTAATTAATGTATTTAAAGATAGATCTTATGAAGCTTTAGGGGATTTCCACCATAGGTCATTACTTATTTCTTGTATGCATTTTATGGATCCGTTTAATTTTGATGAAGATAGGGTTAAAAGATGTGTAATTCATTATGCTGTCCCTGATGGTCGTATAATACCATTTTGTACCATGAATTCTATGTATAGGCAAGAAATTGAAGAAGAATTTTCAGTTCCATTTAAGAAATAAAAATTCAATAATTAATATGGAATATTTTTATAAAGTTATAATTTTATAGCTAGAATAATTGATATATTTTTATAAAGTTATAATTTTATAGCTAGAATAATTAATAAATTAGTACAATTAATAGATTAATTAATAGGTTAGTTTAATAGAATAATATTTTAAAATTTGTTAATAAAGCACAATAATTAAAATAATACTAAAATATGCAAAAAGAAAAATATTAAAAATATCTTGAAATTATTGTATATTCCAATTGATTTTAATTAGCTTTAAGAACATATTGATTTAGCTAGTATTCAATAGCTATAATAATGGGAATTTCGTATAAATTATAGTTATAAATTATTAGCTATTGAACCAACCAAAAGGAGCTTAATGAAATGATTATCAAAACTCCATCAAGACTCCACATGACGCTGATTGATTTAAATGGGTCATATGGTCGGGCTGATGGTGGGATTGGTTTAACCATAGATAAACCTAACTTTACTCTTCGTTGTGAAGCAGCTGATAATGGCATCACTATTGATTTTAATGAAAGCATCAATGATGAAGAGATAAAAAAAGAAGCTGTTAAAAAAATAAGTAGTTCTTATGAGAAAATAGTCCATTATTTTAATTTTGATGATGGGTTTCATTTTACTGTTGAAGAAGCATATCCTTCACATTCTGGGCTAGGTTCTGGAACTCAGATGTCATTAGCTACAGCTAAATTGATTTGTGAGTTCAACAAAGTCGATATGGGCAGCATTGCTCTTGGTGCCATTGTTGGAAGAGGGGGCAGTTCTGGTATTGGAATGGGTGCTTTTGATTATGGAGGATTTGTTGTAGATGGGGGGCATGATTTAAAAGATAAAGGAGGGTCAGTTTTACCTTCTTCTGTTAATCCTGCTAAACCTCCTCAATTAATTGGAAGATATGATTTTCCAAATGAGTGGGAAATGGTTGTTGGAGTCTCTATTGCTGATACAACTGTTACTGGCATGAAAGAAGATGATATTTTTGAAAAATATTGTCCAGTTCCTAAGTCTGAGGTTGAACAGTTATCTCATATTATTTTCATGAATTTAATTCCATTTCTTTTAGAGAAAAACATTGAAGCTGTTGGAGATTCTATCAATAGAATTCAACAACTTGGGTTTAAAAATGTGGAAGTAAGTAGACAAGCTCAAAATGTTAGAAGTTTAATGGAGAATATGAGAGAATTTGGTGCTTATGGTGTAGGTATGAGTTCTTTTGGACCAGCTGTTTATGGATTGATTGATAAATATAATAAAGATGTTTTTGAAGCAACTCAAGAATATTTAGGTGACGAAGGATTTGTTTTCAAGGCAAAAGCTCAAAATCACGGATATGAAATTAAATAGTAATCTTTTGCTGAACTTTAATGTTTAAATTAATGGTTTAAAATTAGTATTAAATTTTATATTTAAATTTGGTTGTTTATCTTAGTAGATGAATGTTATATTTAACTTTGGTTGTTTATCTTAGTAGATGAATTTTATATTTAAATTTGGTTGTTTATCTTAGTAGATGAATTTTATATTTAACTTTAATAATTATAACTGGATGATTTAAATGGATAAAATAAAAGGGAAAGTTTGGAAATTTGGAGATAATATTGATACTGATGTTATCATCCCTGGAAGATATTTAAGAACATTCAATCCTAAAGATCTTGCCCGTCATGTCATGGCTGGTGAAAGAGAGAATTTTGCAAAAGAAGTTAAAGAAGGAGATATAATAGTAGCTGATGATAACTTTGGTTGTGGATCTTCAAGAGAACAAGCTCCAGTAGCTATAAAGTCAGCTGGAGTTTCAGTTGTAATAGCTAAATCTTTTGCTAGAATTTTTTATAGAAATGCTATTAATATTGGTCTTCCGGTTATTAATGCAAATATAATTGTTAATGAAGGAGATATCCTTTCTGTTGACTTGGAAAAGGGTATTGTTATTAATGAATCAATTTCAAAATCTTTTGAAATAGAACCATTTAAAGAATTTATGCTAAATATTCTCAATGATGGAGGATTAGTTAACCATCACCTTAAAAAAAAGAATTAGATATATGTTAATGATATAAGTTATTTATAATTTATTTAAAAATTATTTAAAAATTATTTATATATTGTTAAAAAATATTATAATTATTATATTTATAAAAAATTTTTATTATTATTTATATATTATAAAAAATTGTTAAAATTATTTATTAAATAATAAAATGATAAAAGATTATGTTAAAATATATTTAAAATTATTTAAAGGGAATTTTTATATTAAGAGGTATTAAAAATGGAATGTCCAATTTGTGGGTCGAAATCTATAACAACACTAAAATCAAAAAAAATATCTTCAAAAAGAAAAAAGGTAAATGAACTTCTTTTAAAGTGTAATGAATGTGAATCTGTATTTAAAGATGCTATAACTGAAGCTAATCCAATATCTATTAGGCTTATTATTAGTGAACATGAAAGTTCTAAAAAAATATCTATTGATATTTATCCAGATGAGAACTTAGCTAAAGATAATATTTTACTATCTGACATGGGCGAAGTAAAAATCACATCTCTCGAGACAAACGATAGTAGGCGGGTCCAAAATGCATTAGCTAAAGATATTTCTACAATTTGGGCAAATTCTATAGAAATCCCTTCAAGAGTTGGAATATCTGTTGATTTAACTGGTAAAGTAGACTCATTTAAAGTTGAAGTAGATAGAGATTTTGAATTTGCTACAGATGATTTTGTAAAGATTGCAGAATATGTAATTCGTATTAATGTTATTAAAACTGAAGAACGTAAAACAAGAGATGGTTTTGCTAAAGCTAAAGTCACTCAAAGAATTTATGGAAAACCTGTCAGATTCAATAACTATGATTATGATTTAACTGATAAAATCGTTTCTAGAAAGGAATCTGTTGATAAAAGATATTAATTTTGAAAATATTATACTTGTTTAATTTATATATTTGTTATTAAGTATTAATTATTTTGAAAATATTATACTTGTTTAATTTATATATTTGTTATTAAGTATTAATTATTTTAAAAATATTTGATTTTTTTATTTAATTATAATCTATAGATGGTATTATGAAAACTTCAAAAGTATTTATAGAAACATTTGGCTGCACATTTAATCAAGCAGATTCTCAGATAATGGCAGGAAACTTAATAGAAAATGATTTTGAATTAGTTGGTTCTGTTGAAGAAGCAGATGTAGTTATCATAAATACTTGTTATGTAAAGCAACCTACTGAAAACAAGGTTATAACTAGAATACAAAAGTTAAAAAAATTTTGGCCGAATATAAAAATAATTGTTAGTGGATGTATGGTTGAAATTGACCCTAAAAAACTAGAAAAAATCGCTCCATATGCTTCTTGGATTGGTCCTCATAAATTAAATAAAACAACCGATATTGTTAAAGCATCGCTTAAAGGCGAAACTACAAGAGTTTGTGGATTTTCTAAAGATACTAAAGTTGGATTAAGTAAAATCCGATTTGATGATTTTATTCATATAATACAAATATGTGAAGGTTGTTTAGGAGCATGTAGCTATTGTTGTACCCGTTTTGCTAGAGGTACTCTTAATAGTTATCCTATAAAAGACATTGTAACTGAAGCTAAAGAAGCAATATTAGATGGTTGTGTTGAAATTCAGCTTACTGCTCAAGATACAGCGGCATTTGGTAAAGATACTGGTGAAAAATTATCAGATTTGATTAAAAAAGTGGATAATTTAGCTAATGATTTGGGGAGGGATTATTTTAAAATTCGTGTTGGAATGATGCATCCTGGTAATATTGGGGATGATCTTGATAATCTTATTGAATCTTTTAAACTTCCAAATGTTTATAAATTCATACATATTCCTGTTCAATCGGGTAGTGATAAAGTTTTAAGTGACATGAAACGTTTTTATACAATATCTGAATATAAAAACATAGTTAAAAAATTTAAAAAAGAAATTGTAAATTTAACTATAGCTACAGATATAATAGTAGGGTATCCAACAGAAAAGAAAGAAGATTTCGAAAAAACAGTTGAACTTTTAAAGGAGATTAAACCGAGTATTATTCATTTGTCTAAGTATAGGCATAGAGAAGGTGCTTCTTCATCAGTTCTTGATGAAATTCCGAATGAAATTATGAAAAAACGTTCTAAATATTTAACTGATATCAAATCAGAAATTACAGAAGAAGAAAATAAGGAATTAATTGGCAGCATTCAAAGAGTTATTGTTGTTCAAAAAGGTTCTAAAGGAGGTTTTATAGCTAAAACTGATTCATATATTCCAGTTGTTGTTGATGATGTTGATATTGGAACAGTTGTTGATGTAAAAATTATTGAAGTTACTAGTACATATTTAAGAGGAGTTTTAGTTTAATAATTACATATTAAAATTTTTCATTGGAATTTTTACTATTTTTAAATTATTTGTTTTTTGAAATAGACAATTTTGGTGAAGTATATAATTAATTATTTAAATCTAATTATAAAAGTATTTATGAAGGTTAAAAATATAATTATTATTAATGATTTTTAAAGATAATAAGTTTATTAAGAAATATTATTTATTGAGGGTATAAAATGGATTTAGATGGAAATATAATAGCGTTAATTATTTCTTATATTTATGTAATTGTAATTCTTCTTATTTCTGAAAAAATACTTGTTGGTAGACCTTCTTTTGCTAGAAAATTTACACATATAATGGTTGGCAATATAATATTTTTATTACCTTTATTTACAGGAGATAATGGCAGAATATTCATGGCACTTTTTGTTGCAACTCCTATTCTTATTTTTTCATTTTTAATGACTAAATATTCTCCAATTAAGATAAATAATAGTATCACTTCATCGGGGCACGGTTTAGGTTTGTTTTATTATGCGTTATCTTGGACTGTTCTCGCTTTCATCTTTTATGATCAACTTTATGTAATTGCAGTAGGAATAGCTGCAATGTCTTATGGGGATGGTTTTGCATCTATTATTGGAGAAAAATTTGGAAAACACAAGTACACTGTTTTTGGAGATACAAAAAGTTTTGAAGGTTCATTTGCTATGTTTTTAGTTTTAATAGTTATGTTAAGTGTTTCTCTAGGGTATTATATATTTATCATTGGAGAGCCTTTATATATTTTCAATTTATTTACAATAGTTATCATTTCCGCTATTGTCACTATAGTTGAAGGAATAACTCCAAAAGGACTGGATAATTTGACTGTTTGTTTCACTGCAGTTGTTATATACCTTTTATCTCTAAATATATCTTATTTCATTTAATAAAATTTACTCTTTATTGATTTAGCTTAGAATACTTTAACTTTTAATAAGGTTGTTTTAATGAAAAAATTCATAGTTATTGATGGTTTTGATGGTTCTGGGAAAGATACTCAGTCACAATTTCTTTATGAAATGTATAAAAATAAAGCTAGCAATAATAATGAGTCTATTAAAAACGTAGTTTTAAGATCAAACCCTGAAGAGGATAATTTCTTTGGACGAAAATCTCATGAGGCACTCTTAAAAGATGGGAATATTAACAAAATACTAGCAACGATTTTTTTCGCTTTTGATGTGATTCGTTCTATAATTTTGTATTATCATAAATCTGATGTGTTAATATTCAGTAGATATCTTTTAGCTGCTACATATTTTCCAAAATCATTAGTTAAGATGGTATATAGAATTTTCAGCTATATTTTACCAACTTCTTCGTTTATGTTTTATTTAGATCTTCCTCCTGAAATAGCTATGGAAAGGATAAAATATAGAAATACAAATAATAATCAAGAGTTTCAAATGTTTGAAAATATAGAATCTTTAAAAAAAACTAGAGAAAAAGTTAATTTAATTTCACATGATTGGATCAAAATTGATGGTTCTAAAGATAAAATTGAAATAAAAGAAGAGATTGAAAGTATTCTTGGTGAAAATAATTAATTAATATATTAATTTAATATATGAATCAATTAAAAAAAATAATATTGGATTATTTATTTTTTACAAGATTTATATTGGAAATTTTAAAAAATAATTAATATTTAGTATTTACTCCTTTTTAAAATACTTTATAACAGTTTATTTATTCATTTTTATAAATAGTTTATAACAGTTTATTTATTCATTTTTATAAATAGTTTATAATTTTAGTATTTTTTATGAATAGTTTTTTATAGATAGTTTATAGTAATTTTATTAAAAATCTGATAATTTAAATCATTTAAATTCAATTTTTAGTTTTTTTATTATATATTTAAATTTAATTTCAATGTTTAAATCATATTTATATAGTAATTTAATTTTTTGTTTATATTTGTGGCTAATTTTTTTTTTAATAAGTTTTAATATTCTTTTTTGATTAAATTTGATAAATATGCTGTTATTTATCAAAATAAATGATTTTAAAAAGGATTCATTTATTAATTTTTTCATTGTTAAGATTAATTATTTTCTTAATTTTAGATTGATATCTGTTTAATTTTAATGATTTATGTTAATTAATTTTTTTATTGCTTATTGTAATATACACATGAATATTTTCAAAATATAGCTAATTATCAATAGTTTTTAATAGAAACCTTTATATACTTAGTTGTACAATTTTAAATTGGAGGTGAAAATATGAGTGAATTACCAATCGCACCTGTAGGTCGTATATTAAAAAATGCCGGTGCTCAAAGAATTAGTGATGACGCAAAAATTGCATTAGCAGAAGCACTAGAAGAACAAGGTGAAGCATTAGCTAAAAGTGCTGTTAGCTTTGCTCGCCATGCCGGTAGAAAAACTGTAAAAGCTGAAGATATAAAATTAGCTATTAAATAAATAGGTTTTGACTATTGGCCAATTCTGGCCAATTTTTCTTTTTTTAGCAGTATTATATACAGCTAACTAATTTTATAATTTAAAATTTTTATTTATTACTCTTTATATATTTTTTTAGAGTATTTACTACTTCATAACCACCCTTTTATATCTTATATTAGAAATGACTATCTAATTTTTCGATAAATTTAAAAATTAATAGTTTCATTATTTTAACACTTTTAAGAAAAAATTTTTCAAATATGTGAAAAATCATAGATTTTTAAAATTTTTCAAAATCAAAAATTTTTTAAAAATAGAAAAGGTTATATATGATTTAAACTATATTTTAAAAAGGTATAGGGCCGGTGGTCTAGGGGTATGATACCTCCTTGACATGGAGGTGATCACGAGTTCGAATCTCGTTCGGCCCATTGCCGTGGTAGTTCAGTTGGGAGAACGCTAGACTGAAGATCTAGATGTCGCTGGTTCAAGTCCGGCCCACGGCATTCTTTTTTACTTATT
>Ga0082212_10000846_pt3 | contig 25509 bp, 20 predicted proteins | sample TergutNt197P3_FD_71548 | JGI IMG/M metagenome (GOLD analysis project Ga0082212, IMG submission 71548) | Neocapritermes taracua P3 segment gut microbial communities from Petit-Saut dam, French Guiana - Nt197 P3 | ecosystem: Host-associated > Arthropoda: Insects > Digestive system > Gut ...
AAAGCGGTGGTTCGCGGCGAAATACAAGTATTGCCGACCGATCTGTCGTCGCTTGAAAACAATCTGATAGTAGTCAGCATTTTAGATGCAGCCGTTCAAAGTGCGAAGACAGGGGAGAAAATCGTTTTGAAGTGAACATTATTTTAGCGCCTTACAATGGTTTTGAAAATCATCCGCTGTTAAGTTGCATGATTCCATCACTGAAAAAATCAAGTGTGTTTATCCATCATATTCAACTTCTCAACCCTGCGGCGAAATTCTTCATCAGTAGAAAAAGTCGCACTTAAAAAGCGCTCAATCAGTTCAAGCGCCACCGAGTGACCAATTATCTGGGCGCCAAGTGCAATTACCTGTACATCATCGTGTTCCACACACTGATGGGCAGAATAGATGTCATGGCATACTGCCGCCCGGATGCCCGGAATCTTGTTGCAGGCAATAGCCGCCCCCACGCCTGTTCCGCAGAACATGATGCCGCGTTTGGCTTCTCCGTTCAAAATCGCAGCACAAACCTTTTGAGCGATATCGGGAAAATCCACAGGCGTTTCATCAAAACAGCCCATATCAACAATCACATGTCCCATTTCTTTGATATTGTTTAAAATCCGTGCTTTGAGTGCATACCCTGCATGATCGCTTCCAACTACCAATTTCATGCTATTTATATTCCTTTCCATGCCCGATGCAGGAGTTTGTGATGCTACAACCTGAGAGTCGCCGGCACCACAACTTGTCAGGACACTGCCGCCTGCAACACCACCAGCCACCAACATGGAGGCTTGTTCGATAAAACCACGTCTGTTAGTCATAGTTGAATTATTGTACCGTATTGTCCAATTCCCAGCCCAATTTTTCGTATAAAGCCCTGCGGGTGGCTTTATCTTCGGATATCATTTTCTTTGCCTGTATTCCGACTTGTTCGGCGACGATTCTTGGCACGACAATGACTCCGTCGCCATCGGCAACAATAATATCGCCGGGGAATATGGTAACTCCGCCGATAGCCACAGGAACGTCTTTTGAATCAAACTGGATTCTTGCCTGGTCCATTGCTTGTGAGATAAAATGACTCCAGACCGGTATTTTCTGGTTGATCGTTTCGTCGGTATCTCTTATACCGGAACCATTGATGACATAGCCCCGGGCGCCTGCCAGCAACCCGCGTAATGTATTTTCCGAACCTAACAGGCCAACATTAACGCCACTCATATCAAGTGCAATGAAATCGCCATCTTCTATATCGTTCATCCAGGGGTACGTAGCTATTCTGTTATAGTACATGCCTTGCCACCTGGTATATTCGTCGCCTCTTTCCAAAGGAGCAGGGCCAACATACGGAAGGTATCTTGCTGTTCGTGCAATCCCGACAACATGCGTCCGGTATAAAGGCCGCACAGCCGGATCAATCGAACCATAATGGTGATAACCAAACCAATCCATTCCATCACGCACATCCGCAACGCGGAGATCAGCATACATTTCTAAAAAACGTTTATTTTCAGCTTTCCTTTGTGCATCAGGAAGATCCATATACGCTTTCAGTAATTGTTCCGTCAAAGGAACTACCGGTTGACGTGGTTGTTGTGCGAAAGCAGAAAAACTCGTTGTAACAACCATCCCGGCAATGATTGCTCCTGCAATCATCATCTTTACATTTTTATTTACCCGGTTCATAGACTTTTTATTTTAAAATTAATATAATTCGATATTTTCCCAACCTTTCCGGTAGGTTCTTTTCACAAATTGATTGGCTGCTTCGAAATGGGTGATCCGCCTATTTTCGACATTCCATTATCAACAGCTTAACACGGTCACATCGCCGTCCTGTTCCCAACTGATGCGTTCGTCCCAACTTTTTTCGCGTGTTTTGGTGCGACGGTCGAAAATCACTAACCATGCGGGAGTCTCGGACGGAAACTTATCGCGGTAGTAACGGATTTGTTCTAATCCTTCTTCCCTGACAGTCTGTAAGCTGTCGTGATTACGGACCAATTTGATTTCGATGATATACCGGTGGCCGTTGTATTCAATACCCAAATCCATCCGTCCTTTTCCTGCAGCGCAATCGCGCTCTACATATCCGTTTCCATTGAGTATCCTTTGCAGGAAAGCCATTAGCAACAGATGAGGAAATGCTTCTGTATAATTAGCTTTTGTTTCCCAGATATCAGAATTTCGCTGCCAGAATTCCTGAAACTCTTTCAACATCCTGTCCATATCTAACGAACTGTCCGGTTTTTCCCATGGCCAATTGGGTTTGGGAATAGCCAATTGTTGTCCGTACGTCAGATGACGGGCGATCACTTCGCGGTATATCGGGTTGGCAATAATTGGAGTACCGTCATCAATGGCAACCAAACCTAAATCCATACAAAGCCTGAAAGCATCGCTGTCAGCCATATCGGGATCGGAATCTCCGATTAGAATTGTTTCGATAACACTACGTACCCCCGGTTCTTTCAATCGCACGGCTAATGCATCTAAGTGGGTTTCGCGCGCCATGATCATTTGTTCGCGGGCTTCAACAATATGTTTCAACGTTACCGTTTCCGTACTTTCCTGATCAAGAATACGCAGGGTTGCCCGCATAAACAAGTTATTGACAATCCATGGTTGTCCATTTGATTGTTCAAAAACATAGTCTAATGCTTCCTGTGTGATTTGTTGTCCGTTTTCGGCCGTTCGTTGCGCAAAAAGATTGGCAATGTCTTCTTTTTTAAAATTGGACAGTACAGCAGAGTCAGCCTTGATATTGAAGGGCGAACCCGGATTGGGAGCAATGCCGTCTTTCGAAGCCGTTATGTAATCTTTCAGGTCGCGCATTCCGACTAATGCAATAGACACCGGAAAGTAACCTATACCTCTTCGCGAAAAACCTTCCCTTAATTGGCGTAAAAAACTGATCAATGCTTTATCCTGCAGTACATCCGTTTCGTCAAACAGGACAACCAATGGTTTGGGAGCTATCATTTCTGCCCAGTCACTTAATATCTTGCTTAACATGATATGCGGCAATACATCGCCCGGCATTTGCGGAACAGGCAGCCCGAATGAGGAAGCAAATTCCCGAATTGTTCCGCAAATAGATGGTATGGCTATCTCTATTTCCGAAATTCCCTGGCATGCTTCCACACTTACATAACAAGCCACTGCTTCGTTACCGCTGTTGATTTCACGCATCCAACTATGCAGAAATGTCGTTTTCCCTGTTTGGCGTGGCGCATGAAGCACCCAGTAGAGTTTATCTCTGATGTAACGATGCAATTGCGCACCAACAAGCCTTTCTTCCGGTGGAAGCATATAATGTTCTTCCAGATTACAAGGTCCTGTAGTATTGAAAAATCGAAGTTTACGTTTAGCGTTCATAATTAATTGATTAAATATTTTCCCATGCACGAATTACCCTGGTCACCCATCTGTGTAACGACTTTAAACTTTTTCGCGGCTTGTGTCAGGACACGCGCTTCGTACATCTCCCGCCAGTCGTGATAGTAGGGAGCGTCAGGATAGGTTTTTCTCTCCCGTGAAGACGATCGTTCGTCCACATCACACAACGCCGCAATAGCCACATTCTTGTTGGGCGTTCGCATCAGCGCAGAGAGGTCGGATGATCCCATGCCTCCGCATCCGACTTTTGCTATGTATAAGGTGTCGCTGGGCACAACATGTCCCAACCCCGACACCGTGTAACCCGGAAGAACAGTGAATGTAGCCAAGCCTGCAGCAGTCTTTCCAATAAACGCCCTCCGCGAAATAGTCTTTTTATTTTCCATACTTAAATATAAAGTACTGCAAAAATACAAAAAAAACATGTCATGGTTGCATAGTTTTATGAAATAAGTTTATCTTTGTGGTACAAATTTTAATCACAATTCTTTATAAGAATTTTAGCATGGATAGTGATTTTTGACCGTCGCACAAAAATGCGGGAAAAAGTTGGGACGAACGCATCAGTTAGGAACAGGACGGCGACGTGACCATGTTACGATGTTAATGAAAAGACAAAAAAAATTATTGTAAAACACCTTTATATGAAAAAAATCATCTTAATAATTACAGTATGTGCTAGTGTACCATTGATTTATGCACAGCAAGACACACAACCGCGTCAATGGGACCCGCGTAGTACGGAGTGGTATACTCCTGTACCTCCCAAGGTACAACCGGGAGTGGGGGTTCAACCTCCTTCGGATGCCATTATCTTATTTGATGGCAAGGATTTAACGAAATGGGAATCGACGCGACGAGGTGAGAGGGGGAATAGACCTGAACCGGCGCCCTGGAAAATTGTCAATGGGGAGATGTACATTGTCCCCGGTACAGGCGATATTCAGACCAAGGAATATTTTGGCGACTGCCAGCTGCACGTAGAGTTCAAATTACCACTAAGTAGCGAAGAACGCGGCAATAGCGGTGTTTTTCTCCAGAGCACGTACGAAGTACAAATTTATGAAGGAGAAAATAACAACGAACTGTATGTGAACGGTATGATAGGAAGTCTGTATAAACAAAAAGGGCCCTTAGCGAATGCTTATACCAAAAACGGCGAATGGCAGGTATACGATATTGTTTGGAAAGCGCCTGTGTTTAACGGCGATGGGAGCGTAGCCTCTCCGGCTATGGCCACCATTCTTTTGAATGGTATTGTGATCCACAACAATTACCCGCTAACAGGGCACACGCCTTATAGAGGTTTGCCCGAATACACACCGCATGGCCGCATGCCGTTGTTACTGCAGGATCATGGCGCCGAGGTTGCTTTCCGGAATATCTGGATCAGAAATTTATAATACGATCATACCTGTCGCGAGGGATGGAATTTGCCGGATATGCCGGTATAGTGAAAGAAAATGAACATGAAAAAATGGATAACAGATGTTATCAACAATCCTGAACGCATTGCCATTCCTATATTGACGCATCCGGGTATTGAAATGATTGGCAAGACAATACCGGATGCCGTCACCAATGGGAAAATACATGCCGAAGCCATCATTGCATTGAGTGAACGTTATCCGTCAGGCGCGTCAACCGTTATTATGGATTTAACGGTTGAAGCTGAGGCATTTGGCTGTGACGTAAATTTTTCAATAGACGAAGTTCCCACCGTCATTCGCCGTTTGGTAAGCAGTTGCGAAGAGGTTCAACAATTATCTGTACCCCCGCTTTCGGCAGGCAGGGTTCCACAGTATTTGCTGGCTAATAAACTAACAGCTGCGGGTATTACCGGCAAACCTGTATTTGGAGGATGTATCGGTCCGTATTCATTGGCGGGTCGTCTGTACGACATGACGGAAATTATGCTGGCCATTTATATTGAACCGGATACCGTCAATTTATTATTGCATAAATGTACGTCATTTCTCACCGATTACTGCCGTGCGCTGAAAGATACCGGCGTCGATGGTGTGATAATTGCAGAACCGGCAGCCGGACTTCTCTCGAATGATGATTGCAGGCAATATTCGTCCGTATATGTAAAACAAATCGTCGACGCACTGCAGGACGACAATTTTTCGGTGATTCTGCACAACTGTGGCAATACCGGACACTGTACACAATCTTTGTTGTATACAGGCGCACACTGTTATCATTTTGGGAACGCTATGAATATGGTCGATGCGTTGAAAAGTTGCCCGTCAGACGTATTGGTCATGGGTAATCTCGACCCTGTCGGCGTCTTTAAAATGTCTACTCCTGAACAAGTTAAGCAAGCAACAACGAACTTGTTGGAACAAACCGCCGGATACAAGAATTTTGTGATTTCTTCAGGTTGCGATGTGCCGCCACATACCCCCCTTGCGAATGTGGATGCATTTTATGAAGCATTGGTAGCGTATAACAACAATTAAAGTAATTTTAAATAAAAAAATCATTCTATTTGTATTCTAATTAATACAAAAATTATATTTATATTTGTAGCAATTATTCAACCACATTTTCCTTTCACAAGAGACTAAATTACAATATTATGTATAACCACTAAACTTTTTTGCCTATGTAGAATGCACATCAAAACAACTTAACCGGAATCAATGATGGATATGGTATGCCATCATTTAGCTATGACAAAGTTATTATTTACAAAAATCTAATATTTTTAATGTATGAGAATTTTTTTTACAATTAAACAAACAACCATGCGGAAATGTATTACGGCAATGCTGACTTTTCTGCTACTATTATGTACCACATTGGCTTTTAGCCAGAGCATTACTGTATCAGGTAAGGTAACAGATGATACAGGCGACGCTTTGGTAGGCGTAAATGTACAGGTGAAAGGTACTACAACCGGTATAATTACAGGCATAGATGGAAAATACACCCTTCAGGTTTCTGACAACCAGTCTGTTATTGTATTTAGTTATGTAGGTTTTTTAACACAGGAAATTACTGTGGGTAGCCGGAGAAGTATTGATGTCATTTTGATTGAAGATTCACAACTATTAGAAGAAGTTGTGGTGATCGGGTATGGCACGGTACGTAAATCCGACCTGACAGGTTCTGTTGCTTCCGTTAGCGACAGGCAATTTCAGGATCAACCGATTACACGGTTGGATCAGGCGATTAGCGGACGAGTTCCGGGAGTTATGGTAGTCACTAATTCCGGCTCGCCCGAACAAAGTATACTGGTACGTATCCGTGGGGCCAATTCCATCTATGGAGGCAATGACCCACTCTATGTGGTGGATGGAATACCCAACAACACATTGTTTAACAATCTCGATGCCAACGACATACAGTCTATTGAAATATTGAAGGATGCTTCTTCGACAGCTATATACGGCTCGCGCGGAGCAAATGGCGTTATATTGGTAACTACGCGGCGCGGATCGGAAAGTAAAGCGAGGGTAACGTTCGAAACGATTAATTCGTGGTCGACGATAGCCAAAAAGTATGATATGTTAAGCGCTGTTGATTTTGCCGAATCCGTCAATTATGCACAAGGGAGGGAAGTTTATACCCAGAATCAGATCAGCGCTTTTCGCAACGGTACATCGGGAACCGATTGGGTAGACCTGATTTTCAGGACAGCCTATTCTCAAAATCACAAGTTGGATATTTCCGGCGGTACATCCAAACTTCGTTATTTGGTTTCTGCCAATATGATGGATACGGAAGGGATTCTGATTTTGTCGGATAGTAAGCGTTATGGTATACGATCGAATATTACTGCCGAAGCGACCGATTGGTTAAAGATCGATTTTGACATGAACGCCTTCATGAGAAAAACCACTAAAAACGGTTCACGCGGCGGTCATGGAACCATTATTGCCGATGCGCATTTATCAAGCCCCGCTATGGATATAAAAGACGAAAACGGAAATTGGTTGCACGACCCTATCAACAGTATCTTGCGCAATTGCTATGGCAGATGGATACAGGACCTGGATGAAAGTAATTCAAATTTTGTACAGGGCAACCTTAAATTTACCTTTAAACTGCCTGTTAAAGGATTAACCTTTGATATTCAAGGATCGGCAGCCCACAATTCGGGAGCCAATTTCTCAATGACATCGACCTTGAATAATCTTCGCGCTTCGGCTTCCGAATCCAATGCATCCAACACCAGGTACGACAATTTAACCTTGTACAATATCAACCAGTTGAATTACGCTTTTCAAACCGGCGATCACAGACTAACCGCCATGGCTGTTGCGGAATTTAATAAATACACCAGTGGTACGATGTCGGCCTCAATCCGTAGTTTGATCACAGAGTCTGTAAAATATTGGAACCTGAACATGGGCACCATGAATGCAATGAGTAATCAATACAGCGAAAACTCCATGGCTTCATTTATCGGACGCGCTTTTTATTCATTCAAAGACCGTTATTTGGTTACAGCTACTTTCCGGCGTGACGGCACTTCCACATTTATTAACAACAAATGGGGAAATTTCCCGTCGGCAGGCGTTTCGTGGGTAGCCTCACAGGAAGATTTTATCAAGAACCTGAATATTTTCGATATGTTGAAAATCCGCGCCACCTGGGGAATAACAGGGAATCAGGCAATTGGAACGTATGCAACACTCGGTTTGTTGTCGGGAGCCAATTATGACTGGGGTACCGGAACGAATCAAACCGGATATCGTGTTGGAGACCCCCCCGCAAGGGATTTAACGTGGGAAAAGTCTTATCAATTTGACATAGGGTTGGACCTTGGCTTTTTCAATAACCGTTTAGCCCTCGGTATCGATATCTACCAAAAAGATACCAAAGATTTGCTGTTAAGAAAACCTATTCCTTTATATGATGGAGGCGGGAATGCCTTGGTGAATCTTGGTGAGGTACAAAACAAAGGCGTTGACTTAACCCTGACCGGAATCATTATTCAAAACAAAGACCTGAGATGGGAAAGCATGGTCAATTTCTCCTATTACAAAAATAAGGTGGTAGATTTGGGCGGTGAAAAAAGGTTGCATTTCGGAACTTTCAATCAGTCGTTGGAAATAAATCCATCCGTTGTTGAAGTAGGACAACCATTAGGTTCCATTTTTGGCTTTACATGGTTAGGATTGTGGAGAACCGATGAGGCCGACGAGGCTGCCAAATGGGGACAACAACCCGGTGATAACAAATTCAAGGATTTTAACGGCGATTACGCAGAAAGGGCTGTCGACGACGGAAGCATTATCGGAAAAGCATTTCCCGATGCTACTTTTGGGTGGAACAACCTGTTTACCTGGAAGAATTTAGACGTAAACGTTTTCATCCAAGGCTCATTCGGGGCCGACAGGCTTAATTTGGCGCGTTTCATGTTGAACGAACCTACCAGCGAAGCCCGCTGGATTACAGGCAAAGAAGGCTGGTTCGACAGATGGACGCCCGAAAATCAGAACACTAAGGTACCCAATCCGATGAGTGGAACCATTCATCAACATATTGCATCAACTCAATACTTGGAGAGTGCAAATTATGTGAGGGTGAAAAATATCAGTATCGGATACACACTTCCGAAATCACTGATAAAGGCGTGTGATATGAAAATTTCGTTAAGTGCACAAAATGTGTTTACTTTTACCAAATACACCGGATTAGACCCCGAAGGAACTTTCAGTTATGGCGATAACAGGGCTGATATCAATGCGGGACTTGATGGCTTTTCGTATCCCCTTGCACGTACCTTTACACTTGGGGTAAAGCTAAATTTTTAGTTAATTAATCAAAAAACATAATAATAATGAAAAAGATATTTTTTTATTTACTGTTTGTAGCTTTCATCGTAAGTTCATGTGAAAATTTTCTTACTGAAGAGCCAAAGGGTAGAACAACACCCGATATGCTATTCAAAGATGAAGCAGGATTAGATATGGCAATGACAGGTGTTTTTAACAGATTCATGACCTGCCACAATACGCTTGAACGATTTATTCATATATTTTGTGCTGATGATGTTACTGCAAGAGACGCAGCCAATAAAGCGCGTTATGCTGAATTTGACAGATTCAATTTTAATTCGGCAAACGACCCGCTGAATGCGATGTGGGGCTCATTTTATGAAGCCATCAAAGCATGTAATACGGTGATCAATGAGGCCGACAATATGACTATCAACCGAACCTTTATTGAACACCGGTTAGGGCAAGCCTATTATTTACGAGCCATGTGCTATTTTGATTTGGTGAGACTATGGGGGCGTGTTCCCTTAGTGACCGAAGTGGGTATCGATTATGAAAGACCCAGAGCGTCGGTCGAAGAAATCTATGCACTTATTGAATCCGATTTGGAAAAAGCAGCCGCCATGTTGCCTGTCAATCACTCGACAGCCCCCTATTTCAGGAATGGGATCAACCTTGCACCTGGTCAGGGGGCGGTAAAGGCTTTGCAGGCATCCGTATGGATGACGCAAGCCGGATGGCCTTTGAAAAAGGGAACTTCTTATTATGATAAGGCGGCAGCTAAATATAAGGAAATCATCGACAATGAAGCCGTATATGGTTATGAACTGACACCCGACATCAGGACAATAACAGAAAGTCCTGCCGGTAATTACATAAAGGAAATCGTTTTCGGCGTCTTTCTCAATCCTACCCCCGGCAGCTGGACAAATACTTTTGCGAGCGTATTGAGCGAATTCCCCGAATCGGGAGCCGGATGGGGCGATATAGTCGCCGAACTTGAGTTCTATAACAGTTTTCCGGACGGCAGGCGTAAAGAAGCATTTTTTATGCACAAAATAAGGGTAGAGGATGGTTCGTGTATAGATTGGTGGGACGAAGGTACATTATTGCGACATCCGTACTTTAAGAAGAATATCCATATTGCCGGTTGGGATTATGATTACGATTCCGGCAATTACTCTGATGCGGTTGTGGCTGCAATGACCAGCGGTAGAACGCGGTATATATACCGCTATGCCGATATCCTGCTGTTGTATGCCGAAGCTGTTGCATTCGGCGGCGGCGCCATTTCAAATGATGTGGTTGACTGTGTGCTAAGAGTACAAAACAGAGCTGAAGTGCCTGAGAACAGGAAAGTAACCTACGGCATGTCGAAAGAAGCTTTCCAGAAAGCCGTACTTGACGAACGAAGATGGGAAACATGCGGCTTTGAAGGCAGCTCAATGGGAAGATTCTATACCATGCAGCGACACGAAATATTACACCTGCAGGGACAATACCGGATTGTTTATCAACCGAATCCCGACCCTCACGATAAGACGCATCCAAATCTTACGGATACCTCATTGAATCCGGCGCTTACATTAAGCGAAGCATTTTATTATATGCCGCTTCCCGATAGAGAACTTCAACGAGTCCCTGATTTGGGAAATAGATGATTTTTAGTATGAAACGAATATTTTGTGTTCTATCTCTCATCTGTTTATTCCTGAACGGGTATAGTCAGTCGGGTGTAACCCTTACAGAGAAATGGGTTTCCATACCCACCTATACCACAGCCCCACCTGAAAAAAGCCCCATTTTTTATAGAAATGAGGCTTTCCAGGGTGCGGCAAGGCATTATTATCCATTGATGATGAATGATCAATATTTCAATGAGAGAATCATCAAGGATTGGAAAACCGTTGTGCTTGAGAATGAGTATATTGAATTGGGTGTGACGCCTGATATCGGAGGCAAGTTATATTATGCCACCGACAAAACCAACAACTACTCATTTATTTATCATAATCATGTGGTAAAACCATCCAACATTGGAATGACAGGCGCATGGGTATCGGGAGGTATTGAGTGGTGTGTCCTGCATCACCACAGAGCATCTACGTGGCTGTCTCTTGATTATACCACAGTAGAAAATCCCGACGGCAGTAAAACCATCTGGGTGGCCGAACATGAACCCCGTCATGGTATGCGATGGACCATCGGGGTAACCATCTTTCCGGGTAAATCTTATTTCCGGGCGGAAGGTAGGATTCATAATGCAACGCCATATACTCATTCATTCTTAAACTGGGCGAATGTGGCCGTTCATGTGAATGAGAACTACCAGGCTATCTTCCCGCCAAGCGCACAGGTGGTTACCTATCACTCCAAAACGGATTTTACGCAATGGCCGATTGCCCAAAACAGATATAGAAACGTTAATTTTGATGGGACTGATATCAGCTGGTGGAAAAACGTGCTTAATTCGAATTCGTTTTTCGTGCACGACCTTCAGGAAGATTTTATGGGAGGGTACGATCATGGGAAAAATTCGGGAACCATCCATTTCGGCGATCATCACATCACGAAAGGCGCCAAATTATGGGAATGGGGGGCAGGCCCGGGTGGACAGGCTACTGAAGGGAGACTGACTGAAAATGACGGCCCTTATGCCGAACTTATGACAGGTACATTTAGCGATAATCAACCCGATTATAGCTGGATTAAACCATACGAAGTGAAAACCTGGCAACAGTACTGGTATCCGGTGCGTGGCATTCAGGGTTTTAAGAACGCAAACCTGAATGGGGCTGTCAATCTGGAGGAAAGAAATGCAAAAAATAAATTCAATGTATTTCTGGGTTACTATACGACAGAAAAAGTCGAAAATGCAAAGGTGGTCCTGAAAAATAAGGACAAGGTAATCTTTGAAAAGGATATCGCTATTTCGCCTGATAAACCATTTACTGAAACGATTAAGCTTGACGGCGCTTATAAGCTGACGGATCTTTACACCCAACTGATTAATACTGCTACCGGTGATGTGTTGGTTGACTATCAGCCAATAGAACGGGAACCGCTTACCAATGAAGAACTTCCGAAAGGTTGGCAGGGTTACCCCGAACCGGATAAATTGGAAACTGTCGAGGAATTGTACTTAACAGGAAAAAGGATTGAATTGTTTTATGCGCCACGATATGATCCGATGGATTGGTACAAGGCGGCATTGGCAAAAGATCCGGGCGACATCCGAACCAATACGGCGATGGGTAATCTCTACCTGAAAAATGGTGATTATGCTGTGGCAAGGAATTATTTCTCAAAAGCAATTCAAAGGTTGACAGATGATTACACCGTTCCTTCCTCTCACGAGGCATTGTACTTACAGGGGTTGGCATTAAGAGGTCTGGGGCTTCTTGTCGAAGCGGAAGATACGCTCTACCGCGCAACATGGGATCAGGCTTATCATTCGGCGGCCTACTTCCAGTTGGCCGAACTGTCTTGCGCAAAAAATGATTTCGGGAAAGCTTTTCATCAAATCAACGAATCACTGTGGACAAACGGCAGAAATAACAGCGCTGTTGCTTTGAAAGCTTCTATCCAACGGCAAAGGCATGATTATGATGGAGCATTGGCAACATTAGCAACCATTTCAGGAGCAGATCCGCTTGATTTCAGGATCGGAAACGAGTATTACCTCATTGCCAAAGAATCGGGCAATGCGCAAAAGGCCAACAGTTTACTTGCATCGCTCAATAAGGAGATGAGGGATTATGACGACAATTATCTGACGCTTGCCGTCGGTTACCTGAACAACGGATTACTCCGGGAAGCTGAAGCTGTACTCAAACGTTTCACCGGAGATAATCCGTTTATCGCTTATTATCTTGGCTATATCTTTGATAAATACGGCGATAGCGCTCAAGCGCTGCAATATTTCAAAACTGCTGCCACACAATCTATTGATTATGTCTTTCCCTACAGGCTCGGATCGGTTGATGTGTTAAATACAGCGTTGAAATACAATCCTTCGGATGCAAATGCCTGGTATTTCTTAGGAAACATATTGTTTGAAAAACAACCCGATGTTGCAATGCAGCATTGGGAAAATGCGGTAAAGCAAAATCCCGGATTTGCAATGGCATACAGGAATCTCGGATGGGGCTATTATTATTGTCTCGATGATGTGCCGAAAGCAATCACCCAATACGAAAAGGCAATCTCTCTTAATAACACAGAAGCGCTGTACTATACCGAATTATATAATTTGTATCAACGAAATAATACTGCTATTGCAACTCGTATGAAACTTTTCGAAGGAAATGATAATGACGCCGCTAACGTTTTGAAGAATCGGGATGACTCGTATCAGTGGTACATTGAGAGCTTAATTCTGGCAGGTCAAGCCGGTAAGGCTGTTGAATTGCTGGAAGGAGCCACGTTTGCTTACCGTGAAGGCGCATCAAGAACCAGGGATATTACAATCAATGCAAATATAATGGCAGGAAAGCAATATCTCGAAAAGAAAGATTACGAAAAAGCCCTTCAATATTTTCTCAAAGCTCAGATAACTAAAGAAGAAGCAGGAAATGACCGGCTGGGTGACCGGGAAACGCAGGTAGATTATTACCTTGGGTTGGCTTATGAAGCGCTTGGCAATCGCTCAAAAGCAAACGCCGCTTTCAGAAAATCGGCTACCGTATCGCAGGAAACACGCAGAGGGCCTGTTCCCGTCAATGTAATGAATTATTATCAGGGACTTAGCAATGCAAAGATCGGTAATAATGCACAGGCAAAGACCATCTTCGATTCCTTAATAACAGAAGCAGACAGAGGGTTGCAACGTTCATCGGAAGAGGAAGTGGGCGTTATCTTTGGCCGGGGCGAAGTCGCCAATGAAAGAATGTCGCGCCTCTATACCATGCGGGGGTTAGGATATAAAGGAATAGGCGAATTACAGAAGGCTAAAGATGACCTGAACAAGGCAGTAGAATTGTCGCAGAGCAATTTGTGGGCGCTGGCTGAAAATATGCCGTAAATACAACGTTTGCTGTAGGGGCAAGGCATTCTTGCCCCTACTAAACAAATTTGAGACAGCCTCCGGTTCTATACGAATCACCTGATGAAATGTTGATAACAAAGAATAAAGTAAATATTTTCCGTATTGCCGCATATTCCATGCCGGTATTGTTTGTGGTGCTTGTGATAGGTTGGATGGTGCGGTACAATTGTTATCATGTTCTTTATTATCAGGAACAAATGCAACTGTTTCGTTTCGATTGGTTCTATTTTCATCAATTCCTGATCATACCGGGTGGGCTTGCTGAATATACAGGCGCTTTTTTGACGCAATGTTATTTCTATCCCTGGTTAGGCGCGACAATTATTGCGTTGATGCTCGTCTCTGTGTATTTTTTATTTGGTTCTATATGTAAGCGTTATGGGGAAAAATCCTGTTTCTTCCCATTGCTTTTTATTCCCGTTCTGCTGTTATTGATCGTTTTTGTGAACCAGCATTTCAGGCTGTCGTACTTAACAGGGCTGATCATTTGTTTAGCAGGTGTGCGTATTTATATTTCTTTGAAGCATCCTTTACGTTTCGCAGGCGGATTGGTGATTTACCTTATTGTATATATCATGGCAGCAGGCAATGCCATGCTCTTTTTTATAATGGCATTGATAGTTGAATTGTTTGCAGAGAAATACCCCAACCGTTATATCTATGTTACGGCATTGACAGTTTGGGCGATGCTTATTCCCTTTTTTGCATTTCATTATGTTTATACAGCCAATCCCCGCGAAGTTTTTTTTGCCCTGACGCCGGTTGATTTCCTTTATCCTGATATGTTTAACATTTCAGCATGGTTGTCATTCCCGATTCTTTATGCACTTTGGCGGTGGTTGGCTGCCCGGATTCATCAACGGCAACCTGCCGTATGGACGATGATTCTGTCCTGTGTATTGACCATCAGCATCATAATGGGCAGTATGGTTTTTGCTAACAACCGGCGTGCCGAAGTAATCACCGGTATGGCATTTAACATACAAAACAACAATATGGAAAAAGCCCTCCGGTTGGGCGTCTCCTACCCTTTCAGTAATGACCTGATTAGCTACTTTACCAATATCGCCATCGCCGAATCGGGTCTTTTGCCAACCCGTATGTTTCAATATGATCAAACCGGTACGTCGGGACTTTTTCTCGGATGGCAGGAGTCTTATTCTTCTGCTTTATATATCGGCGAAGCATATTTTCGTTTGGGATTGATCCGGGAAGCGGAACACAGCGCTTTCGAAGCTATGGTAGGCAGCCCGCACGAACACAATTCGCAAACGCTTCGACGGTTGGTCGCAACAAGTATCATCTTGCGCGACACAGCGCTTTTCAACAAATATATCCGGTTATTCGACCGCACACTTTTCTACAGAACCTGGGCAGAGCGCCAACGACAATATATGACCGCTGCTTTAGCCGACCCTGAATATGCGTTGCCGGGATACCCACAGCAGGCATTGTGTGATAACTTTTTTCTCAACTACGGGACGCCCGGTTTTACTTTGCTCAAACTGTTGGAAAGAGACCCCGGGCATCGTTTGGCATTTGAATATCTGATGGCCTGGTATCTGTTGAAAAAAGATGTTGAAAGTGCAAAAAAATGTTTTGATACCTATTTTTACCGGTACCAATATCCCTCCATTCCCGTACACTACGAAGAGGCGCTGCTGGTTTATCTGTCTATGAACCCAACCGGCAACATGCGAGGACAATATCCCATCAATGAACTTACCATACAAAGGTTCAACAACTATTTACAGGCATACAAACTTGCTGCATCAAACCCGCAACTGATGCAAAAACTGTATCAACAATACGGTAATACTTACTGGTTTTACGTTCATTTCCGTGAATCGTCATCATTACAGGAAAAAGAAGATGCAACCAACAGATATTAATGTTATGGATTTTAGGGTCGTGACAATCAGGTTTTTGTGCTTGCTGACAGCGCTATGTTTGACGTCGTGCGAAAAGCCAGTCGCAGACTATCAGTCCATCGAAAAATACGCCCAAATAGTTCCTGCCTACGAAGGAACGGTTATTCCTCCGAACATTGCGCCATTGAATTTCGAAATTCGTGAGCACGGAGAAAAGTTCCGTGTGCGGATTGCTGTATCGGGCAGGGACTCATTCGAGTTTTCAACTAACCGGACAGTGAAGATTCCACTGAGGCAGTGGAAGGATTTATTGGATAATAATCGTGGGCGACAACTCGAAATAAGCATTTTTGCTAAAAAATCAACAAGCTGGTTCAAATATAAAAGAATCATTTTTAATGTTGCCGACGAATCAATTGACCCCTACATAGCCTACCGGTTAATTGAGCCGGGATACACCATTTGGAACAGGATGGGTATCTACCAGCGAAATCTTGAAAATTTTGACGAAACGCCTGTTATGCTAAACACCTTGACAGATAACAATTGTATGAATTGTCATTCATTTTGTAACTACGACGCCGGAACCATGTTGTTTCATCTCAGAAAACGACATGCCGGAACCATTTTGGCAAAAGATGGGGAAATCATCAAAATGAATCTGAAGACCCCGGATATGCTCTCTGCCGCTGTTTATCCCCGTTGGCATCCCGAAGGACGGTTTATTGCTTTTTCGACGAATATTACGCAGCAAGGATTTCATACTTCGAACGATAACAAAGTGGAAGTGTTTGACAAAGCGTCAGATATAGTCATTTACGACACGCAACGGAACATGATTTTTACAGACAGCATGATTCACTCTTCGTCGCATTTTGAAACATTTCCCGAATGGTCGCCTGATGGGCAAACTCTTTACTTTTGCAGCGCTCCAGCCCGTCCGATGCCAAAGGAATATGACTCACTAAAATATGATCTTTTGCGCATAACATTTGATCCGCTGACAGCTACATTCGGAAGCAAAGTAGATACGATCGTTTCTGCTGCCTCTACAGGAAAAAGTGTGACTTTTGCGCGGATTTCTCCAGATGGGAAGCATATAGTTTTTTGTTTGTCGGATTATGGGACGTTTCCTATATGGCACAGGGAAACAGACCTTTATATACTGAATTTAGAAAACGGACTGATTGAAAATCTAACCGATGTGAACAGCAATCAAACAGATAGTTACCATAGCTGGTCATCCAACGGACGATGGATGATTTTTGCCAGCCGCAGGTTGGACGGCAGATATACCCGTTTATTTATCAGCTACTTCGATCATGAAAAAAAAATGCACACCCCCTTCCTCCTCCCACAGAAGCATCCCTTGTTCTATGATAATTTGATGTATTCGTACAATATCCCCGAATTTATTAAAAATAAAATAACAATCTCCCCCCAAACCTTCCGAAAGATTGCAAGGAAACCTGCAATAGATTTGAATTGATTTGGGGAAAAAAAATATCATTTTTGTTGTTTTAATAGCAAATTTAGAATTATCTTTGGGCCGCATAAACGCTCTTTGAAAACCACATAAATTAAATGTTCTTTGCTTCAAAGACACAATGGATATATGCGCATTTTGTATATTTTTTTTGCACACTTTCCGAAAACAAACAAAAAATACACGCAACAAAAACAAATCATATATCCTTACGTTTCTAACAGTTAAACAAAATATTTTTGTGTGTATAAAAAGGTGCACTTATGCGTATATTTAGGCGTTATCTGCAAGCGGAGGCGGCAGTGTAATCGGCAGACTTCAGTGTAAGCAAACAAGGAAATACAATTAAAAAACACAAATCTCAAATCGTCATTTGAAAAAAAATTGTACCTTTGCATATTGTAAAACATAAGAATAGAACAGTTTAGAATGAAACAGCAGGAATTAAGTATTTTAAATAAAGAAACAGTAGATAAGGTTGGGTTTATAAGTTTTATAATACCTGAATTTGCAAAATCCTACAAAATGTCTATGCCGGATTCGTACCGGTATTTGAAAAAATATGGTGCATGGGATTATCTGAATGAAAACTGGTGGGCGTTACATACCGACAATCCATTTTGGACAGTAAGATACTTATATGATGTATGTTATAAAAATGGAGGGCTACGATAATGCAGGTTTACCATGGCAGTTATATGGAAATTTTTGATATTGATTTGTCAAAAAGCCAATCTAACAAAGATTTTGGTAAAGGTTTTTATGTAACCAGGTTTCGCCATCATGCAGAAGCATGGGCTGTCAATATGGCCCGGCGTTATGATAAAAGACCTTTTGTAACTGAATTTACGCTTTACGAGCGTGCTTTTGAAGAAAAAGATAGATACAGCGTTCTGCGATTTGATGATTACAATGAGATGTGGCTGGATTTTGTAGTATTGAATCGCGACCCCGCTTTTACAACCAATCAACACGATTACGACCTCATTGAAGGCCCGATAGCAGATGATAAAGTACAAAATCGTATTAACGACTATTTGGATGGTATAATAACAAAAAACGATTTCTTAAGCGAACTCAAATATCACGAAAAAACGCATCAAATATGCTTTTGCACAATAAATGCTTTACAACTGTTAAAAAAAACAGATAACAAATATGCTTCGTATGTAACAAGAATTTCCGAACAGGTTATTGGGAAATTAATGACAGACTTGAATATTGATGAAAAACAGGCGGCAGATATTTATTACACTTCAAATACTTTTGCTGCACTTTCAGATAAGTCTACCGGGCAGTATGAAAAATCATGGCAGCAAATTTATGAAATGTTAAAAAAATAAGATAAAAATAACGCACTAAATTTTTCATGGGGACAGAACAAAAAATAAGACAGATAATTGACATTAGTTGGGCAAGTTTCAAAAATAAGGTTGCCTCGGGTCTGTTTAATCCTGAAAATGAAAAAATGATGCAACTTCAATTTGCCCAAGTTTTGACAACATTATCTTCAATTTACGAATACCGTCAAAATGAGTCAATCAAAATTTTGCTTGAAGTGCCAGCATATATTAAGGGACAACAAAATAAACGTATAATTGATATTGTAATACAACATTCTGAAAATGGCATCATTAAATATTTTCCAATTGAATTAAAATGTTTTAGGCTACTAACTCGTGACGGACAAGGCAAAAGAGGAGCACAAAATCTTGGTATGTATGATTACTGGACAGATATTGAAAATATTGAACAGTACAGTATTCTGGAAAACTATTCATTTGGCACACAACTAACATTGACAGATGACCCCTATTACGTAACAGGAAACCATAGTGGAAAACAAACATCAGTCTATTCAACAAGTAGCACAAGAAAATACGTAACAGGCATACTTGAGCACAGCATAGCAAACAGAATTGGACGAATTGAACTAAACGGGAATTATTCGATGGATAACTGGGAGCAGATTGAAATTTTTAATTTTATACGACAAGAAAATAACATTAAAACTTAATGAATGGGATTGGTTTTTGATGCAATTGAACCAGTTGTGTACTCAGTGGTTTATCTATGAGACTCTGACAATAATTACAGAGGGGGAAAAACTGAAGCAGAAAAAAATCAGATAAGATGCCAGCAGATAACATTTAGGGTTTAAACGTAACTTTAGATGCGTTTCAAACCTTCGTTGAAGGCAGCATTGGTAGCGTACCGGAATCTATGGGGATTCAATAATTAGCTTGTATTGCGAGTTAGTTTTTCGAAGGTCAAGATTCAGGAAACATAATTTCAATGAACGGAGAGAAAAAGTCAAATATTGTCTATCTGAGTGGTTGGTTTACAATAGACTGCCGTCTTTTCATAGATGACGAAAAAATCGAAGTTACTAAAACCATGTAAAAAGTCGGATTTTTTAATTGTATATACTTTACCGAATGTTTACATCGTTTCCTCCAATCCTTTCCGTAAATCATACGCAGGGATAAATCCCAATTCACGACGGAGTGGTTCTGTATCGCAAATCCAGTTGCGCTGTTTAAGGATTTTGTATTTATCGGTGTTAAGTGTTTGAGGTTTTCCGGAAATACGGCCTATACATTCGGAACAAAGGCATACGATATATACCAACCATAACGGTATACGAGCACGGAATACGTGTTTTTTTCGGATGATTTCCTGAATCAAACGAGCAAATTGGGTATCGGTATAAACGTTGCCATCGGCCACAAAATAGGCGCGATTCCGAATAGCTTCATTTTCGAGGGCTTGAAATGCAACGTTTACAAGGTCTTTTACATAAATAAAAGTGATATACTGAGGTTTCATGCCGGCGGCAAAATCAAATCCCGAACGAATACTCTCAATAGCCATCAGGTAGTCCTTATCTCCAGGGCCATAAACGCCTGTAGGACGGAGTATCACATAAGGAATAACATCCTGTCTGCAAACATATTGTTCAGCCAATAATTTGCTTTTTCCATAGATGGTATCAGGCTTTTGAGGGTCGTCTAAGCGTATCGGATCAAGCGTTTTCTTATTACCTGCGCCATACGTACTGAGACTGCTCATCAAGAGAAACTTGTCAGGTCGGCAATCCGGCTGCAATAAAGCGTCCAATAATCGCCGGGTATATTCAGCATTTACCTCGAAAAAATCCGACCGTCGGGTAGTTTTGGTCAATCCGGCGTTATGAATCACATAATCCCAGGCGCCAAACTGTTGAACATGCGTATCAATCTGCTTGGACAGAGCCTCCGAGTCATAATATTTCAGATCAATCCTCCGGATCTGTTCTTCGGGAAAGTGTTCGAGCGAACTCGTAGCACGCACTCCTGCCCATACTTCATAACCGCGCCGTACAGCCTCATCTACCAAAAAACGGCCGATAAAACCACTTGCGCCTGTGATTAACACTTTCTTCTTGTATATCATAGCACAAAAATACTTTTTTTATGCGAAAAACGGATTTATTATGCACAAAAACGTTATTTTTGCGCGTTAAATGTAAAAAAACGAATTCTGGATTGGAAAAGAACGCGAAAACAAATCGAAAAGGGAGTATTGCGTATCGCATATTCAAATCTTATGTCCGTTTTTTTCATGACAGGATTTATTACCGTCGTATTTATAATCTTCAAACAGAGAATATTCCGGAATCAGGTGTGCCTCTGATGATCGTATCGAATCATCAGAATTGCCTGAACGACCCGCTGGGTATCCTATTCTCGATGCACGACCGCAAACCGTATTTTATCATGCGTGCCGATGTATTTGATTACCATCCGATAATCAATAAATTCTTTCGCGGTTTGGGATTACTTCCGGCCTTTCGCATTGATTTTGAGGGAATGGATGCGCTTTCGAAAAACAAAGATACATTCTTATTATCCGAACAAATGTTGTTAGATGGAAATACGCTGGTGATGTTTCCGGAAGCCGGACATCAGGAAAAACGATGGCTGAACAACTTTACTTTCGGTTTTACGAAATTGGCTTTCGAAGCAGCCGCTTTGGGTAACTTCGAAACAGATATTCTTATCTTGCCTGCCTGTAATCATTATTCGGATTATTTTCGATTGCAGGAGCAGATACTGATAAAATATGGAACGCCTATTTCACTTAAACCTTTTTACGAAATCTATCAAACCAAACCAAGAACAGCACAACGTCAACTTAGTGCATTGGTGCGTAAACAAATGGAAGAGTTGATGCTTGATATAAGAGATTTGGAACATTATGATGCGATACATTTTATTCGTAACACGTATGGCAAAAAATTTGCCATGCAACATCAATTTGATGCTGAAAAATTGCCGGATCGCTTATTATCAGACCGTTTATTAGTAGCCAACTTTGAAAAAAGCAAAGCCGACGGAAAAGAAAACGATCTCGGCAAACTCTATGCCGATGCCATCACACTCCAAAAAGGAATTAACGAAATGAAAATTAATGACGCCCTTTTTGACCGATGTCCGTCATGGATGGCAACTATCGGAAGTATACTTTTGCTGTTTCTCTTTTTCCCTTTGTGGGTATTTTCCTTATGGCCCAATGCACTGCATTATGTCGCTCCAACGATACTTATCAATCGGATGACAGATAAAATGTTTTACGGAACATTTCTGTTAGCGCTCAGTATAATGATAACAATACCCATTTTGTATACTTTGACGTTTGTGCTGACATGGATTTATTTGAATGTTTGGATAGCCTTGATTTATTTAGCTTTACTGCCTGTGCTGGGATTGTTTGCGTGGTATTACCGGAAGATTTTCAAACAAACAATACAAGCATTGCGGTTTCGCAAAAACATACATACGAAGAAATTAATTGATTTAAGGAATTTGAGAAAGCGTTTATTTGAGGGGTTGGATGGATTATTAATGGTTATTTTTAGAGTTTAGTTAGTAGAGTTTAGAGTTTAGTTAAATCTTTAAATTATTAAATCTTTAAATAAAAGAAATTTATGAATAGGAAAGTAGTAATTACCGGATTGGGAATCTATTCGTGTCTTGGGAAAAACCTTGACGAAGTAAAAGAATCGTTGTACAATGGCAGATCGGGTATTATCTTCGACCCGGAACGCAAGGCGATGGGTTTTCGTTCTGCTTTGACAGGATTTGTCGAAACGCCCGATTTGAAAGCCTCGTTGAGCCGTAACCAGCGCGTGTATATGCCCGAACAGGCTCAATATGCGTATGTGGCTACATGTGAGGCGCTAACGAATGCCCAATTGGATTTGGATTATATTGAACAACATGAAGTTGGAATATTATACGGAAACGATAGCAGCGCCGTGGCAGTCGTTAAAAGTGTTGACACCATGCGCGAGAAAAAAGATACGATGCTGATTGGCTCTGGCGGAATTTTCCAGTCCATGAACTCGACGGTAACGATGAATCTGGCTTGTATTTTTAAATTGAAAGGAATTAATTTAACCATATCGGGCGCGTGCGCCAGCGGTTCTCATGCAATTGGACTGGGGGCATTGCTGATTCGCAACGGACTGCAGGATTGTATCGTATGTGGAGGCGCACAGGAGGTAAATTCGTTTGCGATCGGCAGTTTCGATGGCATTGGCGCTTTTTCTGTGCGCGAAAATGAGCCTGCAAAGGCTTCCCGCCCATTCGACCGCGACCGTGACGGATTGGTACCCGGCGGCGGCGCGGCAACCGTAGTGATTGAAAGCTACGAATCGGCCATACGTCGTGGAGCGCCTATCCTTGCAGAAGTGTGCGGATATGGTTTTTCTTCAAACGGCGACCATATATCCGTGCCCAATGTAGACGGCCCAAGCCGTTCCTTGCAGATGGCCATCCGCGAAGCGGGCGTTGATATCCGCGAAATAGGGTATATCAATGCCCATGCCACTTCTACGCCGGTAGGCGACCGCAACGAAGCCAAAGCCATTGCAGGTATATTCACAGATTACAAGCCTGAAGTGACCTCTACCAAATCGCAGACAGGACACGAAATGTGGATGGCGGGCGCCAGCGAAGTAGTCTATTCGATGTTGATGATGAAAAATAATTTTATTGCGCCCAACCTGAATTTTGAAAATCCTGACGAAGATTCGGCGGCGCTGAATATCCCGGCAGTACGTGTCGACAAACACTTTGATATGTTCCTGTCCAATTCGTTTGGCTTTGGCGGAACTAATTCAACGCTGGTAATCAAAAATATATAAGGAACCGGCTTAAAAATCAAAAAAATAACCGCAGAGGGCGCAAAGTTTTGAATATAACACATTTATTCTTTGCGTCCTTTGCGAAAAAACCTTTGCGACTTTGCGTTAAAAGTTTTTTTAAACAGCCTTGACTTCTGCGTTACGTTTTATCAGCGCAGGATTTATCGTGTGCATCAGCGAATTTTTATCGTGAAGCTCTTATCTCCGCTGCTTTTGCTTGTCACTCGTAACTTTTTTGTATTTTTGCAAAAAAAATTAACAGTTTCAAAAAAAATTATGGAAAAACGGGAGATGATTGCAACAATCAATGAGGCTTTGGCACAGGAGTTTGAGGTGGAAGTATCGGATATTACGCCTGAAGCGAATATCAAAGACAGTTTACACCTTGACAGCTTAGCGCTTGTTGATATGGTTGCTTTGATTGAATCGATTTATAAAGTGAAAATATCGGGAAAAGACGTAAACCGGATAAAAACATTCGGCGATCTGTACGACGTGATATCCGAACAAATCAATACCTGATGGCGACAGATGCTCTTTTTTCAGGAGACGGGATACTTTCGCTTATCCTGCAAAGAGCGCCGATAATCATGCTCGACGCCTTTTATGAAGGAAATGAAACAGAGGCATCTACAGGATTGACCGTTCAACCGGACAATCTGTTTTGCGTAAATGGACGACTCACGGAACCGGGGCTTATTGAACATATTGCACAATCGGCTTCGGCACATGCCGGATACAAGGCGCTGTGCAAACAACAGACTTCCCCTTTAGGATTTATCGGAGAGATCAAAAAACTTCGCATCTTTCGGCTTCCTGCTGTCGGTGAGCAGTTAATAACAAACATAGCGGTGATTTCAGAAGTATTGAATATATCGCTTATCTCGGCTGAAATAAAATCGGGGGGTGAGATTGTTGCTTGTTGCCAGATGAAGATATTTATACAATAAATGCCTCTGTGGTTCTCTGTGCCTTCTCTATTTTATTTTTACACAGAGAGCCACAGAGAAGGCACAGAGGAACACAGAGGAGAAACAAAGATGTTATTAGATTACTACTATTCAATTATAAACCAAAGGGTATCAGACAATGCCACGCTTTTCGATGTGATGCTTTTGCCCGAATGTGATATATATAAGGGGCATTTTCCGGGTATGCCTGTTGCGCCTGGGGTATGCAATATCCAAATGATTAAGGAGTGTGTCGAGCACATCGCCGGAAAACCGTTACTGCTCGAATCCATGATGCAATGCAAATTCATCATGATGATCACGCCTGAACAGACACCCGAACTGCAAATACGCATCGAATCTACTGAAATGGAAGACAATAAACTCAAAGTATCCGCCACAATCAGCCGCGATAATATGGATTGTGTGATTTTCAAAGGCGAATTTGTACATATAATTAGGTAAGATTCTTTGCCATTTTAAAAAAACAAAGTATAGCATGGCAACGCATGTAGAATTGGAAAAAACATTGTGGCAGGCTGCCGACAAACTGCGCAACAATATGGACGCGGCAGAATACAAGCACGTTGTGCTTGGTTTGATTTTCCTTAAATTCATTTCTGACGCTTTTGACGAACTGTATCAACAATTAGACGCCTCAAAGCACGAAACAGGAGCCGACCCCGAAGACAAAGACGAATATACCGCCGAGCGTGTTTTTTATGTGCCATTAACAGCCCGTTGGAAATGGCTGCAAGGCAGGGCAAAACTGCCCACCATTGGCAAAGATATTGACGATGCCATGGACGCCATCGAAAAAGACAACGCCTTGCTTAAAGGCGT
>Ga0082212_10002718_pt1 | contig 25500 bp, 21 predicted proteins | sample TergutNt197P3_FD_71548 | JGI IMG/M metagenome (GOLD analysis project Ga0082212, IMG submission 71548) | Neocapritermes taracua P3 segment gut microbial communities from Petit-Saut dam, French Guiana - Nt197 P3 | ecosystem: Host-associated > Arthropoda: Insects > Digestive system > Gut ...
GGATTACGAACTACCCTATGAAGAGCTGACTGATGTGAAATATGATGAAGTCAATTTCTCTTGGCAAGGATTTTTTCCGCGTACTGTAGAAGACTTTATTAAAGAGCATTTAAACCCAGATTTTACAATAGAAAGCTATGATATTGAGAAAAGTTTGGAGTTTAGCTATGTAGATGGCGGTAGCAATCCGCTGATTACCTTTTCTTGGGATAGCGAAAACGAAGCGATAAGAATCCATACAAGGAATTTTGGGGTGATGTCTGCTTTAGCACTCGGATGGCATGAACTTGATATAACCGACATTTACAAAGAAGATGATAAATATTATGTTCATGCTTTAAGATGCGAAGGGGAGTTTACTGAGGATAGCTATTATAATTCCGGAGAACCGGAAAAGGCGCCGCCGCGTACAATCGAGAGTTTAACTCATGTTTTCGAGAAAAACGATAACGGTATCTTCAATATTATCTCGAAGCAGTCTTCTGAACAAATACCCGAACCGAAATATGAGTTCGAGAGAGAAGAGTTGGGTGACGAAGATAGAGATATTTTGAATGATTATATTTATAATCTTTCTGAATCACGCGGTTATCTTCAAATTTTTAAAGATATTAACGATATTCCGCTTGGTAAAATTTTAACATATTGGTCTTCCCCGTCAGATATTTTGTATAGCGATGAAGAACTTATCAGGCGCTTTGGAGATGATTATTCAGGGTCTTATCCTGAAAATATTGACGAATATCTCAAAGAAAATTTCAATCCGAATTTCTCAATCGAAAGTTATGATTATAGAATTTATAATGACAATTATATAAAATGGGATAACGAGAATAATGCAATTGCTATACGACATCTAATAGGTGGTCGTTCTTATGCTGCAATGAATATTACCGATATATGCAAACGAGGTGATGAGTATTTTGTATATTTAACAAAATACAAATATGATTATGAAAGCTATTGGGAATGGGATGATTCTTTCGGACAGGAAACTGAACGCCGTTCATTAACCGGATTGCGTATTGATAAACCTCTTGTATGCACCTTCAAAAAAAATACAAACGGCATTTTCAATATCTATTCTATTAAACGAGATTATTATTATAAAGAAGATGAACCCGACTGGCTTTCTGCATTAAATGCTTTTATAAAAGCATTGGAAGGAAAAATTTCTAATTTACCCGAAATAGCGTTTGCCGACGTCAACGGCGATGGAGTAAAAGAAGTAATAATAAAAGAAGAAAAATGGTTGCCGACCCATGAAACGATGCCTTATATCAGAGTTGTTGACTTAGTAAATATGACTATAGAAGAAAGAGGCATTGACAGATTTGATGTATCAAGTTATGAGTTTTATTCTGTACAGGGTGCTGATGATGACCCGGTATTTCCGACTTTTCGGGATTATTACTGATAAAAATAAAGCAGAGAGAGGAATTTCAACATGGAATATTCTAAGGAAACACTTTTGAGAGATAAAGAGCAGTTAGAAGTTCAGAAAAAGCAAATAGAGGAGCAAATATCGGAGATTGAAAGTTTGATTAGCAAGAAAGAACGCGATATTGAAGAGATGGTTGACCGTATAGAGTGCATATATAGGGTGGGAAAGTATTATCGCAACTATTCAGACACATATGAAGAATCGGTATTGGGTACTCAAAGACTTGACCAAGCTTGTGATGAAATTAATCGCCTCAGAAATCCTCTTAAAAAAGAAATAAAAAACTTAGAAGAACAAAGAAGCGGTCATAGAGATAGTCTTGAAGAAATAGATAAAGCTTTATTAAAAATAGAAAATATTAGATTGAATACAGACCCCGAATATAAAGAGCAGAAGCAAAAAGAAAAATACAATAACCTTGTTGCTAAAATGAAAAACGCTCAAAACGAATGGGATTATCAAAACCTTATCGGTCAATTTCACGGTATGGGCGGCTATAGTAATAGCGGAGATTTAGCAGATGAATGTGAGAAACAATATTCAAAGCTAAACGCAGAACGCGAGGAACAAGAGCGGATTAAGGCACAACGAGAAAAAGAAGAGCGTGAGCGAAGAAGAATCGCGGAAGAAGAACGCAGGGCTGAACTACAACGTAAAAGAAAAATTCAGAAAAGAAACGAAATCATTGTTGTTTTATCAGTGCTTTCAGTAATACTGATTGTTGGTCTGATTTTCTTGCTTAATGCCATTAGTGAAAACAACCAAAGAGCCGATAAAATAGCGGAAAACTTTATCGAAAAGACATTTTCAAATGACGATATTACTCTATATTTTTCGCAGAACATGGTTACACAGCTTAACGACGACGATGTTAAAACTTTTGATTATAAAGTAAAGGTTTCAATATTCGGAGACAAAACCCTAATAATTACAAGCGATAATGCTAACAGGAAATATTCAATTCGTCTTGATTGGGAAGATAGTCCGACTGAAATAGTATTAACTCATTCAAACGGCAGCAAACAGACGGGCAAAGGAAGACGATATGAGTTAGCGAAGTGGTAAATATGTTTCAAACCGCAATTACAAATTGAAATGTTAAAAATAAATTGAAACAGGAGGTAAAAAAATGGGTACATTCAGAGATACTTACGGCAACATCATGGTGAGAGTAGACGGGGACAGAATTTGGGACAGTAACGGTAACTGGGCTTATGAGATTCGAGGTGACCGCATTTACAGCTCAGGTGGCAGTTGGCTGTATGAGATTCGCGGCGACCGCATTTACAGCTCCGGCGGTAGTTGGCTGTATGAAATTCGCGGCGACAGGGTTTACGACTCTTCGGGGATTTGGATTTGCGAGAAGTATTAATTTTGTAGGAGGACTTGGTTATGAAAACAATGAGAAAACGCTTTTTATCCCTATTTTTAGCAGTGGTAATGGTGGTGTCGTCAATGCCGATGGCATTGATACCCGAAGTTTCGGCAATAAGCGGTTATACACGGATATACCCTTGGGACTGGAATGATGAGAGCAGAGTGCGTCTGCTTCAACCAGAGCATACTACAACTAAAGTTCTTGACGTTAATCAGGGTGGTTCGGGCGAGGAAGCGTGGCTTTGGGATAAAGTAGAAAACAATAATCAGAAAATTATCATTGAGCCTGCTCCCGGCAACGGTAGTTATTTTCGCCTAAGGTCGCAATTGACAGGATTGTCTTTGGGGACGAAAGATAATAAAAATGATGAAAGAATACAGATAGTTTCACGTAATTGGGATGGTTCTAATAGTATGCAATGGGAGATTCACAGAAGTAATAGTGACCCGAATCTGTATGTTTTCCGAAATCGAGCTTCCCCAAGTGGCACCGACCGTGTACTCGACAATGATGCCAATATTTTTTACAATCGTTTTATTTTATATAACTTGAATAGTGGTAACAGGCAAAGATTTCGTTTGCTTGACACTACCCCCGCCAAGCAGACAATAACATTTAATGCAAACGGCGGTTCAGTTTCTCCAACAAGCCAAAGTTTTGACAGAGCAATATCTTTTTATAATAAGTCCCTGCCAACACCTTCACGTGGGGGTCATAGTTTTTGGGGTTGGTATGAAAAAAACGGTGGTAATAGCTCTAATGATGCAGATTGGGGGAAAAATATCACAGATGATTATTACCGCGAATGGTGGAAGACACATGATATAGAAGTTTACGCAAGGTGGAGCCCAATCACAGTAAGCAGTGTAAGTTTAACTCCTTCTACTGCGATTGATTTTAATGTTGGTGAGGAGAGGTGGCTGACAGCAACACTTTCACCATCGAATCCACTTCTTCCTGGTGTATGGTGGACAAGCACCAACTCAAACGTAGCAACAATCGTTGAAACAAGCGGATTAAGCGGAAAATTAAAAGGAATAAAAACGCTTGAGCGTGGTAAACCAAGTCATGTAACAATTCAAGCAATATCAAATTCCGGAAGCCGCTATTCAAATTCCGTTGAAGTAACGGTGCGACAACCTGCAGAAAAAGTGTCAAATATATCATCAACAAACGACGAAGTAGTTTTATCACCCAAAAACCATGAAATAATTGAAGGACAAGAAAGACAGCTAATCGCCGAAGTGCATCCTTGGAATGTTACCAACACAAATATAGTGTGGAGTACCGAGGATTCTGACATTGCTACCGTTAGCAGTGCCGGATTAGTAACGGCACATTCGCCCGGTAGTGCAGTTATTGTAGCCAAGTCACAAGAAAATGCCAAATGTCAATTTGAGTTTAATATAACAGTAGTACCCCCACCTCCTGTATTTATCGAGTCAGACATACCATTCAACCCCGTACCAATACGAGTCGGTGAAACATTGCAACTGAAACCTCTTAACGAAGATGGGGTACTCAGCACAGATACACCGTTTACTTGGACGAGCAGCAATACGAGTGTTGCGACAATTAATGGAAGTGGTTTATTAGAGGGGGTCAGCCCCGGAACGGCAAATATTACAGTTAAGAACGGATATGGGTCTACATACGTTTTACCCATAACCGTTATAGACGTGAGTTTAAGTCATGACAGTATTGAACTGATTTTGAACGATGATACCACACGCTCTCAACAGCTCACGGCAAGCGTTCAGCCCGACGACACATTTGTGGGTTGGGAAAGCGACAATGAAGATGTCGCGAAGGTTATTGACGGTTTGGTAACGGCTCATTCCCCCGGCACTGCGACTATTACAGCCGCAATTGCAGGGAGAGAAGATTTCATTGAAACTTGTACGGTAACGGTAAGACCTTTTAAAGAAGACGGAACCAAAGCTGACCCGTATATAATCAAAACGGCAGAAGACCTTGAATTATTGAGTTGGTTAGTAAATGAAGGTTACAGTGGGAACGGCGAGTTCTTCAGTCTTGGTAGTGATATTGACCTTGACGGAATTACATGGGTTCCCATAGGCTCAAGAAATTATACGACAAATACGCACCGTCCGTTTAACGGTACTTTTAACGGAAACGACTATGCTATATCCGGTCTTAGCGTCAACACAAATATTGATTTGGTCGGGCTTTTCGGTTATGTAGGAATCAGCGGACAAGTCATGAATCTTGAGGTGAAAAATGCGGAAATCGCAGGTGGTCGTTATGCCGGAGGTATTGCCGGATTTTCTTCCGGCGTGATAACAAACTGTTCCGTGATAGGCGGTAACGTGCAAGCCGGTGGGGAGAAATTTTCCGAAAACGCTCATTCCGGGGGAATCGTGGGTTACTTAGCAAACTCCGGTCAAATAGTAGGGAGCTTCAGCACCGCCGCCGTGACTGCCAATACTACTCGTGACGCATCTGCGGGTGGTATTGTCGGCTCTGTTATCAACAACGGTGATAGTGAACGGGCGACGATTACAACTTCATTTTCGAGGGGAAACGTATATGCGGAGTCCTCTAACAATAGTCTGTCTTACGCTTCTGCGGGTGGATTAGTCGGCTACATCGAAGGGGATTTTGAGCTACACAATTGCTATTCCCGAAATGAGGTTATTTCTCGTGCGGGCGGTACAGCAAAAACTGATTCTGCGGCGGGGGGTCTCATTGGTCGAATAAAGAATATCGCACAAGCAGGCTCATCATGGTTAGCGAATAACTACTCAACCTCGTCTGTATTTGGCTTAACTACTGTTTTGGATAATCCCGCGAGCGCACAGGAACGTGCAGGAAATTTAATTGGGGTTGTATACGAAAATCAACCTCTCGGCACAAATCCTTTTGAAAATACCTCTCATGATACAACAAATTTCTTCCCGTCAAATCAACTCATCGCAGGTAGCGGACACCCCGGCGTTTCGCTTAATCCTAATCATCTTCCCGTTTTCGGTGCGGCTATGGAAGAAGATGAAATGAAATTCAGCAATTCATTCCCCGATACATGGAAATTTGACACGATATGGGAAATTACAGGAGCAAACAACGGTTTCCCAAGCCTGCGAGGAATGAATAACGATGTTGTCACATCTGTCACCGGCGTAGAATTTGAGGTAGACGAGATAACAATTGCGGCGGGTGATGTTGTCCCGCTCACAGCGATTATTACTCCCTATAATGCTACAAACAAAGCAGTCAGATGGTCGTCAAGCGATGCGAAAATTGCTTCTGTTGACAAATACGGCGATTCATTAACCGGCTCTGTTAATGGCACAATCCGTGCGGGGAACAATGTCGGAACGGCTACAATCACTGCCACAACCAGTGACGGCGGTTATATAGCAAGCGTTATTGTAAACATCAAACCCAAAGTAAAGACCCCGCAAGCCAAAGTTTCACCTGCCTCCAATTCGGGAGAGTTGGAAATAAATCTTTTCAGCAATACACCGGATACGGTTATACATTACACGGTTGATGGGACAACACCAACCACCGACAGCCCTGTTTATACGAATCCGTTTGTGATAACGACTCACACACTTGTGAGAGCGATAGCGGTCAAATCCGGATATGCGAACAGCGATGTTGCAGGATTTCTGTACAGGGTAACGAGTGCCACCGACCCGATAGCAAGGCGAACTGATTCGGGTGAGATACTTCCGTCGGGCGAGCCGGTAACATTACCGGTCGGAACATTAGTAACAATTACCGGTGCGGCATACGGTTCAACCTTGCGTTACACTACAGACGGCAGCGAACCAACCGAAAACAGCCCCGCTCTTTCGGCACCGATAAGAATAGACAAAAACATGACCGTGACTGTAAGAGCGTTCAGTAAAAATCATTTCAACAGCGATATTGTTACATTTAATTTTATCGCAAAGATAGCAACCCCTGTATTTAATCCGCAGGGCGGTTCTGCCGTGCCTTTGTATTCTTCAGTTTCTATTCTTTGTGAAACTCCGGATTCTGAAACTTGGTACACATTAAACGACTCAGAGCCTGTACAAAATGGCGCAAACAGTTTTCTCTATTCGTCGCCCATCGAAATAGACAGTGCCGTTACAATCAAATCCAAAGCCTTCAAGAACGGTTGCGAAACAAGTGAAACATCGGTAGCGTCATTCACGATTTCCAATAAGCCGACGATTGAAACCGACACGGTTAGCGATAAAATAGAAAGCGGTTCATCTATAAGGCTTTCAAGTTCCGATTCACATATCCGCAATGCAGAGATACGGTATACTCCCGACGGAAGCACACCCACGATTAACAGCGAACTCGCATGGGAATCTGCTGTTGGCGGCGGTGGGGTTTCCTACCCTATAACGATAACCGACCCTGTTACAATAAGAGCGGGAATATTCAATACTGTCACCGGAAATCTGATAAGTGAGGTTGAGGATTATAGCTTCTCTGTTGTAACCGCCCGTCCTACAGCTAATCACGCTACTCTTGGGTCAATAGACCTCAAAAACGAATTTGTACTGTCAAACATTACTAAAGGTGCGGTTATGCACTATACTATTGACGGCTCTACTCCGAACGTGAATAGCAAAATTTATACGAAGCCTATCTCGATTTGGGATTATTTCGCCGATGTTGATTTGGGTGAGCGAATAACAATTTCAGTCAAAGCATTCCGTGACGGATTACCGCCAAGCAGTACGACTACATTCTCATATACAGTAACCGGCGAAAGGGTTGCTCAACCACAGGCACGGCTTAATACAGCCAACGGTCAACAGATATTCGGCAGTGCAACTATAAAAAGCACAGATAAAGTAGTTTTTGTCAGTTCGACCGCCGGAGCGGAGATAAGATTTACAACCAACGGGACGATGCCTAATAAAAACAGTCAACTCTATACTTCCCCCATTAGATTAACCTCAGACACGACATTTACGGTAAGAGCTTTCAAGAACGGTATGGCAGTCAGTGGGACGGCTATATATTCTTTTAACAAAGGTGCGGTAACACCTGAAACACACGACCTTAATATTCCTAATGTAAATGTTCCCATACCTGCAGATACACCATTCTTGGGGAGCAACACTTTTGCCCTTGATTTCAGTAAAGTAAATTTAGAATTATATTTCGATGATGAAAAAATTAGGGGAACTATTGGGTTTTCTCTTCCGGGTGGTGGTGGGTTTGAAGATGAAGTAAAATTTGCGAATGTTAAGCAAATGCTACAATCGGGAAACTTGAAACAAATGACAAGCTTTGTTAAAGATATACAAAGCCCTCCGCAGAAGATATTTGCAAATGTTAATGCCGGTTTTGAAGTATTCGGTTATGTTGAGGGTTTTTGGTCACAAAAAGACGGCGAAACATTTGATAAGTTGATAGGACAAATCGGCGTTAAATTCCAAGTAGGAGCCGAGGTGGAATTTATCGTGTTTCCATTAGTTGTAGCATCTGTTGGAATGGGTGCCGAGGTCAGTGTTTCAGGAGGAATACAATGGACAGCTAAAGAAGGATTTGAATCAAAATTTAATTTAGGTGCAGAAATATTTCTCGAAGTTAGAGCAGGTGTAGGAGTTCCGATTTTAGGAAGTGCAGGAGTCTATGGCAGAGGTTCATTTAATTTTGATTGGGACTTTAAAAATCACGTTGAAGCTTCAATAAACGGAGAATTGGGGTTGTATGGTAAATTTTTGATTTGGGAAGAAAAACATTCTCTTGTAGGTCCGGGAGAATTATGGAATAACAAACCATCACCACAAATTTCAAGTTTCAGTATGTTCAGTGCCGCCGATTTCGACTTAGATACATCGGATAACTACGAGCTTGCATCTCGCGATTACTTATCAACCCAATCCGATTGGTTAGAAAGCCCAATATCTTCTTTCGGTATCCAATCATTTGGTGCTTATTCGGTTGACAGCGGTGACTACAGAGTGTTGCAAGAATCTGTATATGACCAAACCGCTCCGCTGATAGCTGAAACAAACGGTAAGCGCGTAATGGTATTCCTCACAGACGATGGTTCAAGAAGCGATATGAACCGCACAATACTGATGTATTCAGTATATAACAATGTATCAGATACTTGGAGTGAACCTAAGCCGGTACACGATGATAAGACGGCTGACTTTTATCCCCATATTTCAAGTGACGGTAACAATATTTGGGTAACGTGGCATAACAGCAAAAGAGTTTTTGAAGATGGTGAAACGATTACCGATATGATGTCGGCGGCAGAAATTTCCGTAGCACGGTTCAACGGCTCGACTTTCACGGATATTACAACCTTGACCGATAATGATATTGGTACTCTGCCAAGAATAGCAGTCAACGGAAGCAATGCCGTTGCCGCATGGGTGCAAAATTCTGACAATGATATTTTCAGCATGAGTAATGCAATTATGGTATCCGAGCTTGCAAGCGGTACATGGAGTACACCGCGTAAATTGACAACGGTATCGGGTTCTGTAGCGGGCATGGATATTACGTATTTTAACGGCAAAGCGCATATCGCGTATGCTGTCAATAACATTGATGACTGGCAAGCCAACGAAGACCGCGACTTAATTATTATGGATTTGGACGGCAACGAAACCGAATTAGTTAGCGAAAGTTTAGTATCTAATCCTGCGTTTACAATAATAAACGAAGAACAAGTGTTAAGTTGGTATGAAAACGGAAGTATTCGCTGTATGACCGCAGACAAAAATATTCATACTCTTCTTGAACTGCCGACCGATAATTTCAAAATTTTCAGCAACGCACACAATACCGCCGTTGTTTATCCGACATGGGAAGACGGTTTAGGATTCTTTACCGCACAGATTTATCAAGGAAACAGTTGGGGTAAGCCATTTGTTATTGCAAAAACCGACGATTTTGCAAAATCTTTCGATGGTGTATGGGATAATGACGGTACTTTACACCTCGCTTTCAACAATTCACGAATGGCAATTATCGGTGAAGATTTGATTGAAACAAACGACCTGTGCGTTTTAGAAGTAAATCCTCAAAATTTGGCAAACATCAAACTGGAGAGCGTGTCTTTTGAAAATGATGAAGTCGTTGCAGGAAAAAAATTAAACGCAAGTGCGGAGATTGTAAATATTGGCGGTGCAACAATTTCTTCCGTAAACGTAAGCGTTGACGGTAAAAAAATCACTACAGTATCGCTTGGCGGCGGGTTACGTACCGGGCAAACGCAAACTATCAATTTTGACATTGACATACCCGCAAACCTATCTAAAACCGAGCCGACACCTTTCATAATTGAAGTAGAGCCTGTCGGAATAGACGATACCGATATAAAAGACAACAGCTACACAATAAGCGTGGGACTTCCGAGCCTTTCTCTTTCACTGACAAAAACTGCAATAGACGAAACGGATATAAACAGTCCAATCCGCGTAACTGCGGCGGTTGAAAACACAACAACTATTCCGGTCAACGCTAATCTTGTTGTGCGACGGGGTTCATTAGAGGGAGAGATTCTTGATGTAATTGAGTTGGGTGTGGTTTCGGGACAGGAAACCATGCTTGAAGAATTTGTCGTTTCTCCAATATCATTTGTATCCGAGGACGAAGATTGGGAACTCCTTTTCTTCGAGTTAGTCAGCGATAGGCAAGAGTATTTTTCGGCGAACACTTCTGATTTTGCAGTAATACATGGAGCAGAGCCTGCTTCTCAAGAATGTGACTGTAACGAATGTGGTTGTGCAGACTGCTTCCCACCCGATGGAATCTGCGACGACCCGACTTGTAGTATTTGTAGTGAAAATAAACTTCTTGAAGTTATAAAAGTCGCCGAAAATGCGTATGTTGAAATCCGCAATAACACAGATAAAGCTATTTCTACAAAAGGATTGTATCTTTCCGATAATAGCGGTAAGTTGTTATTATGGCAAATGCCTGCCGTGATTATAAGACCGGGAGAAACCGTTAAGATAGTCGGAAAGGATTACAGTGGTTCTGTTCCGTTTATAAAAAGAGGTCAAACTAACTTTGATATGGCGGGAGTTGCGAGGATTTACTTGAGCAGTGCGTATGGTGATGTTGTAGGGTGACTGCCGTTTGCAGACACCTATGATAGCGACTTGTTTCGTAACTAAGCGGTTTCAATAGCAATCATATAAAAGAATTAAAATTTTAGGAGGGCTTTTAAAAATGGGCGATAGATTTCAAAACGAGTTTGAGTCTTTTGGCAATGCTTATAATGATATTTCTACAGATACAATTGTAAATATGGTTATGAAAAACACTAAAAGTGATAAAGAGGATAAAAAAGAGAGTGAAGCGGATTTTCGCGATGATTTAGGTAAAGTCATGCACAATGCGAATATGGGATACACTCGAACAATTGAAGAGGTTCAAAAAGCTCAAAATGCTCTTATACGTGTCAAACATTCTTCTTATTATAATGGTTTAAGTTCTGAAACCAAGAACAAATTAGAAACTATAGAGGAAACTTTAAAAACCGAAAAAGACACGAACGAAAAGTTTGAAGAATGGAGAAAATTAAGGAGAGAACAGAAAGAAAAGACGAAAAAACTTTTTCGTATATATATAACTATTTTAATCCCAATGATAATAATATTCCTTATTATTTTCAGTCAAATAAAATGATAGCGGCTTGTATGTAAGGATTTAATGCCTTTAGAAAGAAAGATTAGGAGAACAAAAAAATGCGTGATGAATGGTTGAAAGAGATGGATGACATGGCAGAACGTATGTATGCTGATGTTTCTGTGGATGCAATTTGTAATGCGGTTTTAGCAAGCGCAAAACATGAAGAAGAAGAAAGAGAAAGAGAAAAAGACCCAGAATATAGAAAATCAAAAGAATATAACACTCTTATTGCACGCTATAATGAGTCGAAGGGACCGGTTACTATTGAACGCTACCGAAAGGGGAGATATGGGGTAGATGAATACCTTAAACTTTCCAAAGCATTTCATGAAATGAATAGCTATAAAGATAGTGAGAAATTAGCAAAAGAATGTGAAAATAAATATAATGAAATAAAGGCAAAAATAAAGGCAGAGAAAGATAAAAAGACTATTGGTTTTGTATGTGCTTGCATTTTTGCGTTCTTTTCGGTTCTTATTTTGCTTACCGGTAATTTTGACCCAGAGGGTGGAATGTCAATAGTTTCTGTTATTATTCAAATCATTTGTTTTTTAGTTTTGTTTTTTTCTTCAGGGTATTATAATAAAGGATTAAAAATCACAGCATTATGTACAGCAGTAATACTTTCTTTGGGCGGTATCGCATTAAGAGTTGGTGACGAATTTTTCGGTGCTTACAATTTTGGTGATGATACGAAAGTTTTTTGTTTTAATACATTGTTTGGAATTAACATTATGATAGCTATTATCTTTGCTTATAAATTCAACAGATACAAATAAGTATTACTTAAAATGTAATTATCACTAACAGAAAGGAGATTTAGAATATGTGTCCAGTTTTCGACCCAACAAGGTCAGAATGTAAAGTGACTCCGGCTTCAAACGCATATCAAGACGGCGGTCACAAAGAGCATTGTTGTACAGGCGGTAATTACACCTCTTGCGGTAATTATGAGTCATACCAACGTGGCGATTACATCATAAGACGGTAAGAAAAATCGGCGGCAGTCTGCGGTACTGTTGAAATAAGCTTTATCGCAGGCTGTTAAAAAGAAAATTTGGAGGACTTTAAAATGGGATATGTTATTGTATTAGGCATAATCGTCGGGATTATCGCTATAGCGGTGTGGATTTCAAACGGTAATAAAAAAGAACGCCATGCTGAAATTGACGCATGGATGGCAAAAAAGAAGGAATTATTATCAGAAGGAAAAAATTGCAGAAATTGTGCTAATTTTAATTGTGATATGCATCCTACAAACGACCCAGAAACAAGAAAAAACCCCGAAGCGGCAAAAGAAGTACAGGAAATTAGCGTATGTAGAAAATGGATAGGTTAATTTTTACAAATAAAAAACAAAGGAGATTATTAAAAATGACTACTTATGAATTAAGAGAATTAGAAGAAAAGGCGAATAAAGGCGATGCGGAATCACAATTTCGTTTGGGTGACTATTATCAATGGGATGCAAATCCGACTGATATAGCAAAGGCTTCAAAATGGTTTGAACTCTCCGCCGAAAATGGATTTATAGGCGCGCAATTTACATTAGGTGAATTCTATTTTCAAGGGGAAGGCGGATACGAAAAATCATACGAGAAAGCTTTTAAATGGTTCAAAAAAGCGGCAGATAGTGGGGACGGCATGGCTCTATGGCGTATCGGATATTTTTATGCACAAGGAATTGGTGTTGAAAAAAACTACGAAGAATCCATGAAGTGGTATGAAAAATCCGCAGAAGAAGGATATGCTACTGCTCAAATATGTTTGGCTCAATACTTACTCGTTGAATACATGACGGGAGATATAAAAAATTCCGAGTTATTTTTAAGCGTTGAAAATAAGGAAGAATATAAAAATCGCGTAATGTCATTTGGTAGATTTTCAAGTCAAACTATTTCTCAAGTAGATAGAGAGAAATTGAAAAAGGCACAAGAATACTTGAAAAAAGCACTTGCCAATGAGAATCTTGAAGAGGGGTATGGTGATACTGCGAAATATCTTTTATCTGATATAGATAAAGAACTTACTAAAAGTGTAGTTTAAGAAAGGAAACGCACAAAATGGATATTTGTCAAGCGATGTACGAAAAGTATGCCGGAGCAGATTGGGACTATTTTGACCCGAACGAACAACTCTATAACGAGGTAATGAAAAATAGAAACGCATATATAATGCAGCAAATGTCTTTGAACGGTGAAGCAGAAAAAACACTTGAAGGCAATTTTATTGAGGAGATGTATTATACAATATGTAGAAACAACGGTCGGTATGAATTAAAAGAATTAGAAGAAAAGGCAAATCAAGGCGATGCAGAAGCGCAATTCAAAATGGGCGACTATTATCAATGGGATGCTAACCCACGTGATATAGCTACAGCTATAAAATGGTATGAAAGAGCCGCTAACAATGAGCATAGAGGTGGGCAATACGCATTAGGCTTGTGTTATAGTAGCGGTAACGGAGTCGCAGAATCTTTTGAAAAAGGGCTTGAATTGCTTGAAAAAGCCGCCGAAAAGGGATACGCACCGGCTCAATATTTTGTAGGTGAAATGTATTACTACGGCGATGATGAAAACGACAATAAAGGAAAGGATTATGAAAAGGCTCTGAAATGGCACGAAAAATCAGCCGAGCAGGGATACGCACCATCACAAGTAGAATTAGCCGTAAAACTATTGAGCATCCATAAACATGATATTAGCTTATTGAAAAAAGCTCAAGTATTAATAGAAACGGCTATTAAAAGCAATAAACTTAGTGAAGATGTTTTAGAACGGGCAAAAGATGTACAATCATTTATCGACATATCGCTAACCAAATTGATTTGACGGAGAATCCAATTTAAAAATAATAAAAAAGGAATAGGTATTAAAAATGGGATATGATAAGAGCAAGTTACTTTCTTCTGAATTATACATGGTTGAAGAGGTAGAAAAAAATTATGACGAATTAGTAAAACAAGCTAATAATAAAGAGTGGACTTCTGCAGTTTTTAGTTCAATGAATATTTTAGTAATGGGTCTTGCTTGTATGCGTAGACGAGAAGAGTCTCTTGCTTGGCTTGAAAAAATACTTAACAGAACGGACGGGGTGCATAAACCTGAGTTGGGAATAAGTGATAGAGATACTCAAGCGAACGCAAGCGGTTTTATAGCAACTATGTATTATCAAGGTTCACATGGATTTCCTGTTGATTATAACAAAGCTATGGAACTATATAAAATTTCCGCAGATTTGGGAAATGAGCAATCAGCAGAATATTATAGGCAAGGAATCCCCAAAAAGAAAAATGCTATAGAAAAGGCGTACGGTTGTTATATTGCAACCTGTGTATACGGCTCATACAACTGCCCCGAAGTGTGGGTACTTCGGCGTTATCGTGATAACACTCTTTCAAATTCATGGCTTGGCAGAAAATTTATCAAAGTTTATTATGCCGTCAGCCCTAAAATCGTTTCTATGTTCGGTAAAAGGAAATGGTTTAATAAGTTTTTCAAGTCTATTATTAACAAAATTGTGGTTAAATTGCGAAAAAATGGTGTTGAGGATAAACCTTACACAGATAGGAGAGTATAAAATGTCAGTTTTGGGTAAATGGAAATGTTCGGGTGTTTTTTTGGAGTTTTTTGACGACGGTTCATATGTTCGTTATAATTCAAATACAGGGCTTAAAACTGTCGGTAATTATCAAATTTATGACAATATATTAGATTTCAAAGATTTAAAAACATCTTTTAAATATTCTAATTTAGGATATGGTCTAATGCTCACTGGTGCAGATAATTCTCCAACAATGTTCAGTAAAGTATAAACATATTTTAGAGTTCTTTTAAAAAGAGGTTCAATTATGGATTTTACTATACTCTTTATAACAATCGAATATATAATAATCACATATATATTCGGCTTGCTGTATAAAATAGTTGGAGCGAAAAACTCAGCGTATATACAGCGAAACTTTGGTTGGACAGGATACTGTGTTTTAGGAAGTGTAGGGGTTACTTATCACGAATTGTCGCATTTGATTACAGCCGTTATATTCGGGCATAAAATAAGTGAAGTGCGGCTTTTCAGACCGTTTCAAGGAAAAATTGACGGTACTCTCGGATATGTGAATCATACTTGGAATAAAAAGAATCTGTTTCAAAACATAGGTAACTTCTTCATCGGTACATCGCCGATGTTCTTTGGAGCAGGATTATTGTTTATAATCCTGCGAGTTGCATACCCCGATTGCTTTACAGATGTGACTGAAATAAACGAAATCCCTAATTCGCTTGGATTTGCGTTTGAGAATATGTTCAAATCAGAAAATCTGCTTACAGCATGGACACCGATTGTAATTTTGATTACAATATTCGTTTGTCCGCATATGCACATGAGTTGGGCAGATGTCAAAGGCGCGACTTCCGGCGCAGTCGCGTTGATAATAACGGCTACTTTATTATCGCTTTCGGCTATGGTAATACCCGATAATGTGGTGGTACAAGTTCAAGGAGCGATGAACACTTTCGTTACTTATTATGTTTATGCTCTTGTGTTAGGGTTGATTATGAGTTTTATAATGACGATGTGCTTTGGAGTGGTATCGCTTGTTAGGGGTAAGGCAATTTAAATAATACCTCTTAATATGCAAGAAAAAATTCGTTGGTTTAATATCAACGAATTTTTTGTATATACTAAAAATACTGATATTCCAAATAATCTCCTTTTAACAGGGGAATTATAATCAATCAGTAGATAACACACTTTCTAAGAATTAATCCAGTCCACTAATTCATCGTATTCTATTCTTTCACTTTCAGGCGTGGTGGCAATAATTTTCCTTGCTTCTGTTCCGTACTCTTCGGCTTTCGCTTTTTCACCCATTACATCGAATAAATTGGCAAGTTCAATAAAAATCACTTCGTTAGTAGTACCGTTCTTGTCAGAAATTTCTTTAGATTTTTCAAAACACTTTAAAGCCTCGGCATAAAATCCACGTTTTTGCAAAACCACCGCCAAACACTCATATGTAGATTCAGCTTCAACATCATTTTTATCACCGCGATAAATTAAGGCTTTTTTGTAATATTCGATTGATTTGTCGTATTCCCCCAACCCTTCATAGGTGTAACCCAAGTTATGAAATGTTGCGGATAATTGCTGATGATTTTCGTTGAATAATGTTTTTTCAAGTTCATAACATTTCAACATATATTCTAATGCTTTATCCCACATTTTTAATTGTCCGTAAGTATAACCTATGTCACTATAAAGCGATGCAAACTCACCGATATTGCTGTCGTTAATTTCGATTATACTAAGCCGAGTACAAGCTCTCTCGATTAACGGTAAAACCTTATCGAGTTCTTCATCTTTTAGATGTATTTCTGCCCTTTCAATATCAATGTGTACAATATTTATCTTGAAAGTATCGTTCAACTTTTCAGACAATTCGCTTGCTGATTGTAGAAATTCATGTGCTTCTTCAAATTCAAATTCATTTTTTGCAACATTTGCAAAGGACATATAAACATTGAACAACATTTCATAATACATGAACATATCAAAAGATTCTGTTTCGTAAATGCTCAATATTTTCATCAAATAAAATCGTGCCGCTTCGTAATCATCTGTATAACCGGCGATTTTAGCATAAATAAAATAAGCCCATATTTTCTCGGAAATTTCGACCTTATCGGAGTGTTCATCAATAATTCTGACACATTGTTTTATCAGTTCAAGTGATTTCGCATAAATACTTATAGCACGAAAACCATCAGCGAAATATGTGTAAAACGGAACAAGTTTATGAGGTGAGGTATAATTGTTATCACTTAAATAGTCTATCAAAGCCAATCCGTGAGCATTTATATCTGTGAACCGCTTTTTATCGTCAAGGGTTGAGAAACCATTGACATAATCCGTTACCATATCTACACATATTTCGAGCCAATTAAACTTCAACATAATTACTGCCCTTAATTTCAAGACTTCAACTTCTTACGAAGATGTACGACATTTTTCCGAGTGATTTCAGTGTTCGGGTGATGTTTCCCAAAAGTTTTCTCAGACATTACTAACGCCTTTTCCCAAGATTTAAGAGCGTTACCATAATCGCCTGCATTGTAGTAAGCACCGCCGATGTTGTTATAAGCTGTAGCAATTGAAAAGTGTTCGTCACCGAACATTTTTTTATACATTTTCAAGGCTTTGTTGTGATAACCAATGGCTGTATCGCACTCCCCCAATTGACTGTAAAGCACCCCCATGTTGTCATACGCGGTAGCAATATCAGGGTGTTCTTCACCAAACACAGCTTCCGATACGTCCAATGCTTTACCGAAGAATATTATCGCCTTTTCAATATTGCCCATTTCAAAATAGAGGGAAGCAAGGTTGTTATAATTTGTAGCAGTGTCGGGATGTTCTTTTCCCAAAATCTTTTCATCAATCGCGATAGCTTTCTTATAAAGGCTTAAAGCCTTGTCATAATCACCAATTTCGGTATAGGCTATAGCTGCGTTATTATAAGTTGAAGCGGTTTCAGAATGTTCCCCCAACACTTTTTCTTGAATCGCTATAGCCTTATTATAAAACGCTAAAGCCCTTTGATAATCGCCTAAACCACGATACGTTTCCCCCATATTATTGTAGCACGAAGCAGTTCGCGGATGTTCCTTGCCATACTTATTTTCGTAAATCTCTAACGCCTTTTCACGAAAGCTCAAAGCTCTATTATCACCCATTTCGGTGTAAACCGCCGCTATACTGTCATAAGACTTAGCTGTTTCCGGATGGTCTTTGCCTAACACTTCCTCGCTGATTTTCATTGATTTATTGTGATATTTCAACGAATCAGAAAAATTTCCTGTTTCGTAGTAAAGCAACGCTATATTGTTGTAAATAGCAGAAACTTCGGGGTGCGATTTCCCTAACTCTTTTTCGGTAGCCAATAGAGCCTTATTGAAAAATTTCAAGGCTTTATCGTATTCACCTTGATTACTGTAAGTTCCCGCTATGTTGTTGTAGGTTGTAGCCGTATCGGGGTGGTCTTCGCCTAATTCTTTCTCATCAATCAATAAAGCCTTTTTGAAGAATTTCAAAGCCTTGTCATAATCACCTTGACTTTGATAAACCAAAGCCAAATTGTTATAAGTTACAGCAGTGTCGATGTGGTGTTTCCCTAAAATCTTTTCATCAATTACAAGTGCCTTATCTAAAAATTCCAACGCTGTTTCGTATTCGCCCTGCTCGTCATAAATCAATGCAATATTGTTGTAAACTTTAGCGGTATCGGGGTGTTCGTTACCTAACACTTTTTCGTGAATCGCAACTGAGTTATTGATATATTCAATTGCGGAATTGAAGTCGGCAGCACACTCGTATCCATAGCTCAAGTCATCATACAGCTTTGCAATTGTCAATAAATCTTCGTCTGAGTTAAATGATTTTCTTGAATGTTCGGTGACTGATGCTGCATGAGCCGCAATTTCGCTGAACACTCGTCTTGATTCGGCTGTGGAGAAATCATCGGGAATATATTCTCCCATCATATCAAAGCAGGTGATAAGCCATTTGTTTTTCATTTTAAGTACAGTCCTTTCCTTGACTTATTACGTTATTGAGCCATATCTCAAACTCGGAAACTGTACCTCCGGTTGCTAAATATGCAGATAACGCATTATTAAATGTCGTTTTTAAAACGGGATGTTCTGTCCCTAAGACTTTATATCGAATCTCAATCGCTTTTTCATACCATTCAAGTGCAGTTTTGGAGTCGCCCATATCATGATATATCATAGCGATGTTGTTATAAGAGGTTGCAATATCTGGATGGTCTTTTTTAACAAACTTTCACAGATTGATAAATCCCTGCGATGCCATTTCAATGCTTGTTTAAATTGTTTTTTCTCTGCAAAAAGGACGGCAATGCTATTACACACTGTTGATACGCTTATATCGTCTTTACCTATTTCTGATTCAAGATTATATAAAGCCCGTTTATAGAAATTCATAGCTTTTTTATAATTACGCTGTTTTCTGTGAATAGTCCCGATTGTATTACAGATATGAGCGGTAGGCACTCCTTCTTTTCCGTGAATTGCTTCATTGATAACCAAACTTTTAATGCTCCATTCAAGTGCAGATTTAAAATCTCCGCTTTCTTCGTAAAGACCGGATATATTATGATAAAGTACCGCTCTATAGCGGCTCATACAGCTTAGAGAGTTTTCTTGTAATGAAAGAGCTTTTTTATAACAATCTAAGCTCATACTATGTTTCTCACTGTACATCAATCCGTATCCGACTTTATTACATAAAAGAACTAAATCATCGTTACGCGAAAGATTATTGCAATCTTCAGAATAAGCATAACCAATTATATCAATTGCATGAGGTGTCAATATATCGAACCGTCGCATTGTGTCAATATATCCCCATCTGTAAATAATTCCTGCGTTCATAATTTCAACACATAAACGCAACCAATTGTTTTTCATAATTCACCATGTCATAACGCCTTTTTATAATATTCCTCTGCCTTTTCATAATCGCTGATTTCCTTATAAATCTCAGCTATATTTTTATAAGCGTTTATTGTTACGGGATGTTCTGACCCATAAACTTTTTCAATAATACTTAAATCCTTGAAATACCACTCTAAAGCCTTATTTAAATCGTTTTTACAGTAGAATATGTTCCCTAAGTTATTATATACTGCGGCGGTATCTGGATGTTCTTTCATTGGCGAAATTTCAAATATCACCAAAGCCTTTAAATTCCATTTTAGCGATTCGTCATAATCTTTCATAGCATAGTTTAAAACCGCTATGTTGTTATAAGAAATAGCAACATCGGTATGTTGGTTGCCGAGCAATCTTTCTTTTATTTCCAACGCTTTGTAATGATATTCTAACGATTTCTTATAATCGCCTTTTCTGTAGTATATACCGGCGGTGTTGGCATACGTTGTCGCAGTATAGGGGTGATTCTCGCCTAATATTTTCTGTACGATTTCTAATGCCTTTGAATTCCACTTCAAAGCTTCATCGAAATTTCCTGTATGGTCATAAACAATGGCTATATCGTTATAAGATAAGGCGACATCGGTATGTTCCTCTTTGAGTATTGCTTTCCGTGATTCTAATGCCGTTTGATAATACTCTAAAGCCTTGTCATAATCAGCCTTATATTTGTAAATATCAGCTACTCCTGAACAAGAATTAGCGAAACTCAGATTGATTTTGCCGAATATATTCTCCCTTATGTTCATTGCCTTAGTATACCATTTCAAGGCATCATCAAATTCGCCTATGGTTTTATAATAAAAACCAATGTTACTGCTTGTGTTTGCTACATCTTCTGATTCTTCGCTCGACTTCATTTTTCTGATTTCCAATGCTTTCAAGTTTAATTCTAAAACATTATCAAATTTCCCTTGATACATTTGGCTAACTGCAATGTTATTGTAAGCTGCCGCCGCTCTCAAATCATCATCGTCATAGTATTTTTTGCAGACCGACAATGCTTTATTTGCCCATTCCTCTCCCTCATGGTATCGACCTAACTCTTGATATACAGATGATAGATTGCTGTAAAAATCAATTATACGCGAATATTCTTTGTCGGGACAATCTTCAATATAACCCAATCCTTTAAAAAACCACTTCAATGCTTGCTCGTGCTTTGCGACTTTGTTGTAACCGTTAGCCAAATTGTAATCATAATCGCAAAAATCAAGACTTATACTGTCTATTCCGTATTTATCTCCGCGTAACCTTACGGCATACTCCTCGATTGATTCGGCGTGTATACTGATTATATTGAATTTCTCTCTTGATTCAAAATTTTGAAAACTCTTTGGAAGATACTCATACATCATTTTAAAGCAAATCTCAAGCCAGTCGTTTTTTGTGGTCAGCACAGAAGTGTCCCTCCCTATTTCAATCGTCCATAAGACTAATGAAAAGTAAATTGTTTATTATCGAATTATTATCAATTTGTGTTTCATTGTCGTTATTGGCGGTTTTCATTGAGTTCTGAACGACAGCATTAAATATCGGTAAAAATTCTTTTATTACATCATTTCGTCTGCTTTGTTCTGCCTCGACATGGTGAGAGCCAATTATTTTTGAATGTTCCATCAAACAAAATAAATGTGTACTAATCTCCCAATATTTCTTAGAATCAGATTTTGTACGAATTTCTATCGGATAATATTCTGCCATAAGCTCTAAACACAATCCGAGCCAATTATGATTTTTCACCGTCATATAAGCTCCCCCTCTATTACATATCGTCAGGCGGTTTTTTTACAAGGTTTTTTAAAATATCAAAAGATTTAGTAAGTTCATTTGATAACCACGTTGAGAACAGTTCATCAAAATTCATTTTTTGGTGTGCCAGTTTTAAGCGTTTTGTGACACTCTGTACATCTTCGTGTTGCACGTTGAATATTTCCATGTATATTTTGTATGCTAAAATAAAACAGGGGAGTGATTTTGATATGTTGCCTGTATCAAAATAAACTGTACCAATATTGTAATAACTCTTTGCAATTTCCGGGTGAATCGCCCCTAACACGTTCTTGGCAATCTCAAGGGAATGAAAAAATAAATTCATAGCTCTTTGATATTCACCTTTATCAGCTAATATTGAAGCTATATTACCATATTCTAAAGCTGTATTATGATGGTTTTCTCCATAAGTTGCAATGTAAATATTCAAAGACTTTTCTGTATATTCAATGGCTTCGTCATATTTTTTTAACTTCCAAAAAGTGCTACCGAGATTGTTGTATGTTATAGCAGTATTAGGATGATTTTCGCCTTCTATATTTTCTTTAATAATACGTGCTTTTGTTAAATATTCAAGAGAAGTTTTGTAATCGCCTTTTTTATGGTATGCTTCTCCGATGTTGTTATAATCAGCCGCTGTTTCTATATGGTCGTGTCCAAAAACACTCTCATCAATACGAGTACATTTGTCATACCACTCAATAGCTAAATCATAATCTCCCTTCTTTACATAAGCTAATCCAAGATTATTATATGCGACGGCTGTATCTTGATTATTCTCTCCCAAAGTTTCTTCAAGAATATTAATTGCTCTGCTATTCCATTTAATCGCTTCTGTAAGATTACCTGTTTTAGTGAAGTATAAACCGATATTATTACATAACATACCTGTTTCGGGGTGATTCTCGCCCAGATATTTCACTTTAATTTCAAGTGATTTATAATAATTTTTTAAAACACTTCTGAAAACACCGCACTCATCATAATGTTCACCGATTTTTTCAAATAACGCACCTGCTTTAATGAAGGTTTCTTCATTTGAAGTATTTAAAAAGTAGAATTGCGCGACACTTTCTGCATGAGCAGATATTTGAATAAATCTCGTAACGTCCGCCTGTTCTTCACAAGCAATTGGTATATACTCACTCAAGAGTGTAAAACATATTTCGAGCCAATCACTCATTGCGTTTCTCCCAACTCTAATGCCTTTTTATGATATTCAATAGCTTTATTCGGTATATTCAATTCTTTATAACAGTCTGAAATTCTTGAATAAACGCTTTTTACAGCTTCGTCAAGTTTATCTGAACGACTGTTTTTGAAAAGGAAATCAAGCGTTTTGAGCATATAAACAATTACTTCGTCAAACATTCCCAACTCTTCATACAAGTCAGAAATGAAAGAATACCTCAATATAACTTCGGGATGTTCGTTGCCGAATACTGCTTCTTGTCCTTGTAACGCTTTTAAGCACCAGTCTAAAGCAAGATTATACTCTTCCATCTTTGAGTATGTTATAGAGATACTGCCACAAGTTTCAGCAGTATCAGTGTCATTTTCACCATAAACGCTTTCATAGATTTTATGGGCTTTCAAGTAATAATCAAGTGCTGTTGTATAGTCTTTGAGCATGAAATACTCTCGTGCTATGCTGTTGTATACTGTGGCAATATCAGAATGTTCTTCAGGGAGTGATTTTCGCAATATGTCCAACGCTTCAAAATCCAACTCTAAAGCTTCATCAAAACGCTCATTGATATAGTAAAGCGTAGACTTAGTGATAAGCACATCTGCGTTAATAGGCTTGTCTGTTATAGAATTATCTGCCAACAATTCTATAGATTTTGAGTTCCACTCAACAGATTTGTCATAAACTGTACATTTCATATATGTGATTGCCAAGTTATTATAAGAAACGGCTAAATCTGTTACAGGGATGTTATATTTCTCTGATATTTCAAGCGATTTATAATAATACTCCAACGCTAACTTGTATTTAGTTTTATGGCTATACACAACGGCGATATTGTTGTATACAAGCCCTAATTTGATTGTGGAATTGTTATTTTTGCGTATAGTTACTGCTTTGAAATAGTAATCCAAGGCGGTATCATAATTTGAAATCTCTTTATGCCCGACCCCCGCCGCACTGTAATATTCAGCGATTTTATCATCGGTTTCCGTTTCGTTGTATAGGTAATTGCCGATGGTTTCGATATGCGTAATGACAGAACGGAATTTGACCGTATCTTCGGAAGTGTAGAAAAACTCCGGAATGTAGTCGGTCATTGCATTGAAACAAATATTAAGCCAGTTTGTTTTCATAAATTAATTCTCCAAACTCTCATTCCATTTTTTGAGGAATGACAACTCTTGTTTCAACACCTTAACCATGTTTTGTTGAACGGTTTCTTGGCAAACATAGTAATCGGGATTATTTACAACGTATCGTAGCACTGTTGAAAAATGCTCGCTAAAATCAAGAAATTTATGATGGTCTGATATTGATTCTATGCTCTGTGGAAAATACTCTAAAACAATATCAAGGCACAGACCAAGCCAATCATATTTCTTCGCCACGCTCATGGCTCTTCCTAACGACCTCTTGAACAAGACGGTGAACATTTATATATTCCGCATTGCCACTCGTAAGAGAATATGACCGTAATTCTGTAATGACACGGTTCTTTGTTTTTTCTTTCTCTAAATCATTGCATAACGGTTCAGGGAGTTTATGGCGCATTTCTGTAAAAAATACAACAGGTATTCTATCCGGTGCCATATATGCACAAAGATTGAAAAGTTGTTTTGCTCCCTTATTTGCGATGTTTTCAAAAGAAATCTGCCAAGTAGAGTTTACAATACTCTCATAATATTCCGGTGTAGCATACTCTTCCTCAAACGCCTCTAAACCAGATTCACATATAAGCTGCAAATAACTTTTGATTGAACATTTGACTTTGCGTATGTATGCTGCCGCTTGTTCGAGTGCAAGTGGGAGATACCCTAAACGCTTAGTTAAAAGCGGGGCTTGCTCATCAAAATCATTAAACTCATAATACTCAAACTCAAGTTTTTCACTTGAAAAACGTCGTTGTAGAAAAGAAACGCCCTCCCTTTCATCAAATACACCAAGCTCTATTTGTTCTCCAATATCATCTATTTGCGTATTGCGGGTGGTTATTATTAATCGCCCGTTTATTTTTTGCGGGAGATATGGTCTGACAATATCGTATGACTCTACGTTGTCAAAGATAATAAGCCAATTTTTATTTTCAGACAGCCAATTTTTCACTTCGCGTTGTAAATCTTCGGGGTTATAATCGGGTTGTAGCGGCAGCGAAAAATTTTCTGCAAAAGCTACGAAATGATTTTGGATAGTTGCAGTCGTTTCTGCAACAACAAACCATATTGCATTAGAGAAAGAATTGCAATGACGATAAGCATACTCAATCGCAAGCTGAGTTTTACCTATACCGCCAAGTCCAGAAATAGTTTGACAGATTCTTATGCCTTCTTTTTGCATCAGAAGTTTGTTTATTTCATCAAATTGAGTAATTCTGCCTGTAAAATGCTCGTTACGTTCTGGTAGGTTACTTATTTCGTGTATGGATTGTAAAACTGTTTCTCTTTCAATTATGGTTTCGATTATATTTATAACATCATCTGATTGAGTTTTAGCAAACTCTAAAAACTGTTCAAAAATAGCGATGAAAACAGTGCTTCTTTCAACGAGTGCATTGATAGCGAGTTTTTTA